>JADMIO011683285.1_pt1 | contig 60198 bp, 53 predicted proteins | sample 8958161 | NCBI WGS metagenome assembly JADMIO01 (sample SAMN16585339, study PRJNA669376) | soil metagenome | isolation source: Crop rotation soil | place: USA: Cullars Rotation, Alabama | collected 2011
GAGCCAGTGTGATTACATTTGCGGCCTAACTGTGGCCAGTCCAGTTACGCTGGAGTCACTAGTATTTAGGTGACACTATAGAAGCGGCCGCGACAACTTGTCCACGTGGAATTCTAAGCTTAGGATCCCAATGTGCTGGAAAGGCGTCTCGCTGGTGGACTACCGTTTCTGGTTGAGCGTCGCGCACTGGTTTTACGCGCTTTGCATGATTCCGCTCGTGCTTGTGCTGCTGCCGGGCGTCGGCACGACCGTCTATGGATCGCAAAGATGGATTAATCTCGGGGTTTTTTTCTACCAGCCGTCCGAAACCGCCAAAGTCGCTGTCCTTCTCATGACCGCGAGCCTGCTGATTCGCTCGGAGATCGGCACGGTCAAACAGTCCCTCGGGGTGCTGGGGAAATTGGCCCTTGCCGTGGGTGTGCCCATGCTCTTGATCTTGTTACAGCCCGACTTGAAGGCGGTGATCGTGCTCCCCCCGATGGTCTTTTCCATGCTCTACGTCTCGAAGCTCTCCACGCGGTTTTTCGCGGCATCCTTGGGCGCTTTCCTGTTCGTAGTGGCCATCGTGGCTTGGGATACCTGGAGTTATAAGAACTTCATGGAGTCACACAACTACTCCTACATGAACGACAAGGGCAACTATCAGGCGCGTTCCTGGGTTCCCCTGCACGACTACCAGCGCAACCGGATCATTTCGCTGGTTTGGCCCGACAAAATCGACCCGATGGGTGTAGGCTGGAACCAGCGCCAATCGCTGATCTCGGTCGGCTCCGGCGGGATCGCCGGCAGGGGCTGGACAGAGGGCACCCAAGCCCAGCTCGGCTACCTGCCCCGCTCAGTCGCGCACAACGATTTTATCTTCTCGGTCATCGCCGAGGAAAAAGGATTTCTGGGAAGCCTCACGGTTCTCGGCCTGTTTGGTCTGGTGTTGTTCAACGGCATACGTATCGCGGGCCTCGCCCGCGATCGCTTCGGCACCCTGCTCGCCATCGGCGTCACGGTGCTGTTCGCGGTGCACGTGTTCTGGAACATCGCCATGACCATCGGGCTCGTGCCCATCACGGGCATACCGCTTCCCTTTATCAGCTACGGTGGCACCTTTGTGCTTAGTTGCTGCTTGCTGCAAGGACTGGTCCAGAGCGTCTATCGCTTCAGGAAGGATTTCGCATGAGATCACTTCTTCGCGCTAACGACCGCCCTGCCGGAATTTCCTGCGCCGCAACTGCCGCACCGGGTGCCGCCGTGAAACAACAACACGCCACCCACCATGAGCGATTCCCCCAACCCCACGCCCGGCGTCCCGCCGGACGTCGCCCAAAAATATGACGCCGAGCTCGTCAACCCCCCGCCGCCCAGCGCCAGCAAACCGATCAGCAATGCCGAACTGAAAGCCGGTGCCGCCGAACGCGCGCAGCAACGACCGTTCCTCCAGAAAATCCTCGCGGTGTTCCAGAAAGAGAAGGGCTCCTACCGCGAGCTCATCATCAACTCCGAGCCCCTCGAGAAGCGCGTCGCGCTCCTCGTCGACGGCCGCCTCGAGAAGTTCGAAATCGAGCGCGAGTCCGACAACCGCATGGTTGGCGGCATCTACAAGGGCCGCATCAAAAACCTTGACCCGGGCCTCAAGGCCGCCTTCGTCGACATCGGCTACACCAAGAACGCCTTCCTCCATTACTGGGACATGCTTCCCGCCGCTGCCGACTCGTCCGTCGAGGTCGTGCGCGTCAACAAGAAGAAGAACGCCCCCGCCCGCGGCGCCGAGCCGACCGTCAAGGACATCCCCGGACTCTACCCGCCCGGCACCGACATCGTCATCCAAGTCACCAAGGGCCCCATTGGCACCAAGGGCCCGCGCACGACGACGAATCTCTCGATCCCCGGCCGGTACTTAATCCTCACGCCGTTCAGCGACGGCTGCGGCATCTCCCGCAAGATCGAGGACCCGCAGGAACGCAAGCGGCTCAAGCAGCTCATCAATGAGCTTACCATTCCCGAGGGCATGGGTGTCATCGTCCGCACCGCCGGCGAGGGCAAGAAGGCCCGCTACTTTGTCCGCGACCTCCACATCCTGCTGAAAACCTGGCAGGAGATCACCAACAAGATGCAGTCCGAGCGTGCGCCCGCCTGCCTTTATCAGGAGCCTGACCTCGTTGAGCGCACCGTGCGCGATTTCCTCACGGAGGAGGTCGACCGCGTGCTCATCGACAACAAGGATGACCACGCCCACACGCAGCAGCTCGTCGCGCAAATCTCCAAGCGCTCTGCGGGCAAGATCGCCTATTACAATGACAGCATTCCGATCTTCGAGCGTTTCAACATCGAGCGCCAGATCGAGCAGACCGGCCAGCGCAAGGTCCCGCTGCCGTCCGGCGGGGAAATCGTCATCGACGAGACCGAGGCGCTCATCTCGATCGACGTCAACACGGGGTCCCACAAGTCCCGCGGCGGCGACGAGAAAAACGTCATCTACGCCGTGAACCTCGAGGCGGCCACCGAGGCCGCCCGCCAGATCCGGCTCCGCAACCTCGGCGGCCTGCTCATCATCGACTTCATCGACATGAAGGAGCGGCGCCACCGCAACGCCGTGTATGAAAAGATGGTCCAGGAGATGTCCCAGGACAAAGCCAAGAACCACATCCTGCCCATTTCGACGCTCGGAATTCTCCAGATGACGCGCCAGCGCCAGCAGGAGTCGCTCTCGTCCAATCTTTATACCGACTGCCCGTACTGCCGCGGTCGCGGCATCGTGAAGAGCGCGACGACTGTCTCCGTCGAACTCCAGCGCAAGCTTTCCTCCGTCGTCCGCCGGCTCCAGCTGCGCAACGACGGCAAGGATTACTCCCTCCGCGTGCTCGTGCACCCCAGCGTCCTCGAACGCCTCCGCAGCGAGGATGCCGAGCTGCTCGTCCGCATGGAGAAGCTCTTCGGGGTGAAGTTGGCCTTCCGGGCCGACATGAACTATCACGTCGAGAACTTCAAAATCATCAACGCCGTGACCGGCGAAGAGTACCGCTGAACCTGAGATGCGTCGGGCTTTCCATTGTCGCCATTTATTGGCGACGACGAAAGACCCGACCTCCGAACTCCGCTGTCGGGATTAGTCCCGATCCAGAAACGGTATTCCCAAGAGGGATGCTTTCGCTTCATATCTCCCCATGAAAATCCGCCTGCTCGTCTTGGTCGCGGCCCTGCTGTCCCCCTGCATCGCCACCCTATCGTTCGCTGGTTCCCCAGCCGACACGGCCTTTGAAGCCGTTGCTCATAACTACATCGAGGAATACCTCCGGCTCAACCCCGAGCAAGCCACGCAACTGGGTGACCACCGCTACGACGACAAGCTCAGCGATTACAGCCCGTCGGGCCGCCAGGCCACCCACGACACGATCTCGAAATACCTCGCTGAGCTCGATCATGTCGACCGCGCCGGACTCACCGGAGCCAACCGGGTCGATTTCCAGATCCTGCGCGACAATTTGGAGTACCAGCAGTTCGCGAGCGAGCAGCTGAAGGCGTACGAAAACAACCCGCGCTTCTACAACTCCAGCCTCGCCGACGCGATCTACGAGCTCACCGCCCGCGACACAGTGCCCGCAGCGGAACGCCTGCACAGCCTGGCGGGACGACTCGCAGCGATTCCGCGCGTCATCGAGGAGGCCAAGGCGAACCTGAAAAACCCGGCCAAGGTCACGACCGAGACCGCGATCGACCAGACCGGCGGTGCCATCAGCCTGATCCGCGACGATCTCGAACCCTTGCTGAAGCAGGCACCCGAGCTCCGCGCCGAGGTCGCGCCCGCCCAGGCCAAGGCCATCGCGGCGCTGACCGCCTACAAGCAGTGGCTCAAGGATGACCTCTTGCCGCGTTCCACCGGTGACTTCCGGCTCGGTAAAAAGCTCTACCGGCAGAAGCTGCATTTCGCCCTCAGCTCGGATCTCACGCCCGAGGTGATTCTCGCGCGTGCCGAGGCGGAATTGTCCAAGACAACCGACCTCATGTACTCGATCGCCCGGCCGATGTACCTGGCCCAGTTTCCGAACGCCGACGCCGCGACCCTCGCCGACCGGCCGAAGGTCATCAAGGCGGTGCTCGACCATTTGTCGGAGAAGAGCCTGACCGACACGACCATCGTGCCGCAGGCCACGGAAACGCTCAAGGAGGCGACCGAATTCGTTCGCTCCCACGACTTGGTGACGCTGCCGACGACGCCCGTGAAGGTGATCGTCGCTCCCGAATTCAATCGCGGCGCCGCGGTCGCCTACTGCCAGCCGCCCGGCGCGCTGGAACCCAATGGCGAGACGTTCTTCGCGATCGCGCCGACGCCCACCGACTGGCCTGAGGCGCGCAAGAAGTCGTTCTACCGCGAGTACAACGCTTACATGCTGTATGACCTGACGGTGCACGAGGCGATGCCCGGGCATTACCTACAGCTCGCCCACGCCAACCAATTCAAGGCGCCGACATTGGTACGCGCACTGTTCTTCAGCGGTCTGTTCGCTGAAGGTTGGGCCGTTTACACCGAGCGCGTGATGGCCGAGGCCGGCTTCGGCGGCCCAGAGGTGCACATGCAACAGCTCAAGATGCGACTGCGCGCGACGATCAACGCCATCATCGACCAGAAGATTCACATGGGCACGATGACTGAGAAGGAAGCGCTCGACCTCATGATGAAGCAGGGTTTCCAGGAGGAAGGTGAAGCCGTTGGCAAATGGAAGCGTGCCCGGCTGACATCCACGCAGCTCTCGACTTATTTCGTCGGCACGATCGAGCAGGACGACCTCCGTCGCGACGCCGAAGCCAAGGAAGGGGCGAATTTCAACCTCAAGCGCTACCACGACACGGTCCTCTCCTTCGGCACCCCGCCGACGAAATACGTCCGGCAGGAAATGGGGCTGTGATTGCGTCCCCAGCCGTATCTTGGTCGAGCTTTCTTGTCCGCCATAGTTGCGCCAAGCGGGACGACGGCGGAACACCCGATACCGAACCCAGATTATTCCGCTCGTAGGGGCGCCGCTTGCGGCGCCCTCGTGTTTGCCAAATGCGGACGCCGCAAGCGGCGCCCCTACAAAAACCACCTTATCTCCGATTCTTTCGTTCATATCCCCTCGCTCTCTCCTCCCCATGAAAACCCGTCTCCTCGTACTTGGCTCAATTCTGCTCTCCCTTCTTGCCAGCCCCGTCCGCGCCGCCGCTCCGTCCTTCGACCCGTGGGCCGATGATTTCGCGGCCCGGTGGGTGAAGCAGAACCCTCAGTTCGCCACGCGCGCCCAATACTTCGCGGGCGCCGAACAGGATGCGTTGGATCGTCAGCTGACGCTGGCTGGCGGTTTTGGCCAGACTTATGGCGTCAAGGCGTCGCAGGAAAAGGCCGCGCTCGCGCGCGAGGGGTTGAAGGCGCTGGCGGGGTTTTCGGATGCGACACTGACACCGCAACAGCGCACTTCGGCCGCGGTGATCAAGTGGACGCTTGAGGACGCGGTGCGCAGCGCGGATTTTGCACAGCAAAATCTCATCTTTAACCAGTTTAGCGGGCTGCACCTCGGCTTGGTGAATTTTCTCACGACGACCCACCCGATTCGGAACGTGCGCGATATCGAGAACTACCTTGCGCGGCTTTCACAGGTGACGGCGCGGATCGACGAAGGCATCGCCGAGGCGAAGGCGGCGGAGGCCGCCGGGATCATCCCGCCGAAGTTCATCGTCCAGCGCGTCATCGAGCAGCTGGACAGCTTCACCGCGCAGAAACCGGCGGACAACGTCTTCGCGTCGTCGTTGGACAAGCGCATCGGCCAGCTCGGAACAGCGGTGACCGCGGAACAACGGGCGCAGTTTGTCGCTGCCGCCGAGAAGGAAGTCGGGACGAACATCATACCGGCCTATCAGCGCGTCCGAGCTTTGATGGCAGCGGAATTGCCCCATGCCACCGACGATGCCGGCGCCTGGCGGCTGCCCCGCGGCGCGGACTATTACGTCAGCAACCTCGAGTCGCTCACGACCACCAAGCTGACTCCGGCTGAGATCCATGCGATCGGCCTGCGGGAGGTGGACCGCGTTTCAGCGCAGATGGCAACGATCCTCCGGCAACTCGGTTACAAGGACGGCACGATTCAGGAACGAATTGAGAAACTAAATGCGACCCTGAATCCGCCCGCTGAGCCCGATCCGCGCGTTGACCTCGTCGCCAAAGTCGACGCGTTGGTGCAGGACGCCCAGCGGCGGTCCGCCGCCGTTTTTGACCTCCGTCCAAAGGCGCCCGTCACAGTTAAACGCGAACCGGCCTTTTCCGAAAAGAGCGCTGCGGCGCACTATTCCGCGCCGGCACCGGATGGCACCCTGCCCGGAATTTACTGGCTGCCGCTCGCGGACCTCGGTCCGCGCGTGACGTGGCTCGGCACCGGCCTCAAATCCACCGCCTATCACGAAGCGATTCCGGGACATCATTTCCAAGTCACCATCCAGCAGGAGTCGACTGAGCTGCCACGCTATCGGAAGCTCGGGGCCTTCGGTTTCAACTCGGCGTATGTCGAAGGCTGGGCGCTTTATGCCGAGCGGCTGGCATCCGAAAATGGCTGGTACGAGGGTGACCTGCCCGGGCAGCTGGGTTTCCTCAATCTCCAACTCTTCCGCGCGCGCCGGCTCGTGGTCGACACGGGACTGCACAACCTTAAGTGGACGCGCCAGCAGGCGATCGACTACGGATTCACGCCGCAGGAAATCGAACGCTACATCGTCTGGCCCGGCCAGGCGTGCTCCTACATGATCGGCCAGCTCCGCATCCTCGAGCTGCGCGAGAAGGCGAAGGCGGCACTCGGGGCGAAATTCTCGATCAAGGAATTCCACAATCTCGTCCTCCGCGGCGGCTCCATGCCGTTGGATGTCCTCGCGCAGGAAGTGGACAACTGGATCGCCGCCGGCGGCCGTTAACTCGTTCCCTAAGCAAACCGTTGCATCGGTTCCCTACGTCGCGCCACGGCTCTTGGCCTTCTTGACCACTCAGCCGGGGGATGATTCAGCCCGACCACAAAAGTTAGGGGCTGACCCCATAAATTATGGGGTCAGCCCCTAACTTTTGTAGTCGCTAATTTTCTAACTATCATGTGTTTAGTCGTTTATAAGTTTCATCAAAATGCTTATAGGGCCAGCCCCTAACCTGTTTGGGGTATCTTTTCGGAGTGAAGTGACGAGCGAAAAATTCAGCCCTCGGTAGACCGTCGCGTCGCCGGTCGGGTTATTTGGTAAACTCCCAGAGCTTGGACGTGCTCACGACGTTCCCGCCGAATGCTTCGATCTGCTTGCGCAGAAAGTCCGGCGTGATGGCGCGGTTGTCCAATGAGCGGTGCAGGTAGAGCTTCCCCTGCGTTCGATCGAAATAGAAGGCCGACGGATCGATGTCGCCATTGGACACGAGCAATTCGGCCCACTGGGCCGCGGTGACGCTCGCTTCCTCCACTTTCCCGAGGTTCGCGTTCATCCCGAGCTTGGTTAGGTTCGGACTGAGCACCAGCTGCACGTTGATGGTCCAGTCAACCCCGGCCTTGAACGAGATCAGGAAACCCTTGGACAACGCCTTGGGGGTGTAACCCATTGCGGTTAACATTTGCTTCAGGCCGTCGTTGGTGAGTCCTCCGGGAGCGGTTTCCGTCGTTTCGTCGGAGGCGGCCGTCTGCGCCGCGAGCGGAGTCAGTGCCGTTAGCCCGCAAGCCAGCGTCGCGAGCCAGAGTGTTTTGGGGAGTTTCGAGGTCATGGGGAGGCGCCCACCGTAGGCAGAGCACTGCGTCGAGTCCCGCAAAAACCTGCCGGCGCAACCACAAAAGTTAGGGCTGGATCCTCTCAGATACGGGGTCAGCCCCTAACTTTTGTGGTCAGATGTCGACGCTTACGGACGGTGAGATTTATTGACCGGAGGAGCGTCGTGCCGTCGGCCGAGAATGAGGTAGCCAGCAAAAATCGTCCAAGTCGGCGCCAGCTCGATCCCGGGGATGAGCTCGGGAACAACCGCCACCAGGACTTCCCAGCGCCAGCCCCACAGAAAAAGGATCGCGACAACCATCGCACCATCCCACACGGGCCAGAGAAACGGCAGGATCCACTGCAGCCCGTCCGCCATCAGCGCGCAAAGCACCGTCACAACCGCCTTCACCCGGCGCGATCTCATCCTCCGCGCGTCCGGCTCAACGTGAACCGAGGCATGGCCGGTGGTGGCAGACGTGGAGGGCGCCGAGTCGGCGTCCCGGATGATGATCGTGCGTTTCATCAGCGGTCGTAGAAACCGGGAATGGCAAAATCAGTGTCGACCGCCATTTCGCCCGGAAAGAGCACCTGGATCGCGTTAATATGAGCCGTGCCCCAGTTGGCGTCCTCCGTCAGCCAGGTTTTCACGAACGCCGCGATCGTCTTGCGCGCCGCGTTGCGCACCGCGATTTCGTGGACGAGCGCCTCGTGGTTGAGCTTGGGCGTGACGTCGGCGAGCGCGGCGTCAGTCATCTCCTGCCGGTTCATCCGCAACGTGCCGGTGTTGGTGCGGATTTCCAGGCTGCGCGTGTCGACGTTGACCGGGGTGAGCACGTGTAGCGCCGGCGCGTGCACCACACAGACGCGCACGCCGTGCTTCTCCATCGCCTCGATCTTCCACGTGGCCTGGGGACCCAGCAGCGGCACGTAATAAAACGCGCGCCCAACCACCCGCACCTCCGCGGTGCTCGTGCCAAAAATGTGTTCATCGACATTGGTGAACTTCAACTCCAGGTCCTGCTTCGCCACGATCAACGGCCCGAGCTTGTCCGTCGCGGTCACGCGCCCGATCTCCAACTCGCTGGATGAGGTGACGTGGCTCGTCGTCAAAAACTTTCCGACGTGATCCAGGAAACGCCCCGTAAGCGCGGCACTTTTCTCCAAGGGCGACGTGGCTGCGTTCATGATGGCCGCCGGCGTGAAATGCCGGAGAAACAGGTAACCCGTGACCAGCAGCACAATCGCCACGACACTCAACGCCACGTATTTCACCGGACTCGCCGGCGGACGACGCTGGTCGATGATCTCCAGGATATCTTCCTCGTCCGGATTCGGCAGCACCATGGCGCCAACGTACGCCTGAGGTTCTGCTCTGCACGTGCAAAATTCGTGCCCCCACCGCGCCAGCGCAAACGACTGCGTACTCCCGCTAGCTGGACAAAGCCGCCCGAATCGCCCACGTTTCCGCCGCTCCCATGTCCTCTTCCGCCCCTGCCGTAGCCCCCAAGCCCATCCGCAAGAGCCAGTTCGTGGACTCGACGCCACTGCTGGCTGACCCGCCCGCGTTGCGCGCCCGTGCCGCCGAGGATGGCTTCCTGTTCTTCAAGCAGCGGATTCCGAAAGACGAAGTCCTCGCCATGCGCGCGGAGATGCTCGCGGTCGTCGACAAGCACGGCTGGCGCCAACCCGGCCAGGACGCGCTCGGCGGCCTGATCGACTACGCCGCGATCAACCGGCTCACCGAGGAGGAAATGCACCGCACCGACGTCGGCGTGACCGCCGACGCCTATCACGACGTGCAAAAGCTCGAGCGCTTCCACCGTCTGCCGCACCACCCGCGGCTCGTGGAGATTTATCGCACGTTGTTCGGCCGCGAGGTGCTGGTGCATCCGCGTCACATCGCGCGGATGATCACGCCGCACACCTGCATGGTGCCGACGCCGCCGCACCAGGATTTTCCCTACATCCAGGGCACGGCGAACACGTGGACCTGCTGGTTCCCCGTGGGCGATTGCGCGAAGTCACTCGGCGGACTCACCGTCCTGCGCGGTTCACACCGCAACGGCTACCTGCCCGTCCAGCCGGCGCGCGGGGCCGGAGGATTTGCCGTGCCGCTGTGCCCGACGGAAACCGACTGGGTCGAGGGCGATTACGAGGTCGGCGACGTCCTCACGTTCTGCAGCCACACGATCCACAAGGCACAGCGCTGCCAGTTCAAGGACCGCATCCGGCTGTCGATGGACGTGCGTTACCAAGCGATGGATGAAATCGTCGAGGAGCGTTCGCTCAAACCGCACTGCTCACTGACGTGGGAGGAAATTTACGCCAACTGGAAGAGCGACGACCTGAAATACTACTGGGAAAAACTTCCGCTGCAGATGAGTCCGTGGGACGACGGCTACCTGCAGCCGAAGCGCCGGATTTGCTAGGTAGCCAGAGACATTGGCGATGAACTCCGAGTGTAGGGGCGCAGTCTTGCGGCGCCCTCGCGAGGGGCGAACTGAAGCAGAGCGCAGCAAGCCAGCGCCCCTACGCCGATTCGTCGTTTACTCTCAGCACCACAGATCCGGCGCGTTGCGGATCTGGCGGCGATAAACGCAGCGGCCATCGGTGACGTACAGCTGGGTCTGGTCCTTGCTGCCGAGAGTCGCGCCGTCGACGCGCTTGCCGCGCTTCGGCAGGATGATTCCGGCGATCAGCCCGTTGCGGTCGGCGAACTGCAGGCCGCTGTCCGTCGCAAACATCACCCACCCGTGTACGCTCGCTGAGACGCACCCGCTGCCGCGACGCGTGAATTCTTCGGTGGGCGCAATCAGCGGGTAAAACGGCGCGCCGTTCGCCAACGCCCCGTTGGGAAGGATCGTGAACACGTGCGCCACGGCCGCGTTCGCATCAGTCGCCACGAGTTGCGACTGGTCCGCCATCACCTGCAACGCTGCCGGAGAACTGCCGGTCGGCGCCACTTTTCGCCGCTCTCCGCCCGGCGTGATCAGCCAGAGGCAATGGTTGACGGGATCGCTAACATACGCGTTGCCGTTGGCGGCAAACGTCAGCCCGTGCGCGTCGATGTCCTCCAACCAGACGCGAGAACCGCCGGAACCATCGTTGATCAAGATGCATCGCGAAGCTGGCTGCGTGGCATAAACCCGGCCAGCCGGCCCACAGGCGAGACTCTGCACCCGATCAAATCCTTCCGCGAATTTCATCGCGCGGCCGTCGGCATCCATCCGATAGACGCTGTCCTCGATCGGGCTGACAAAGAACACTTCTCCCGCCGCGCTCGCCGTGATCGCCAGCGCGGCCATGTACTCACCGCCCACCAGCTGCCACGTTTCGCCCGGCACTGTGATGCGAGCGATCGGTTGCTTCGAGTTCACTCCTGCCTGAACCGGACGCGGATAGTCCTGCCAGAGCCAGCGCAGTGCCCCGGGAAAAATCGCGGAGCCGTGAAAGTCGTTGTGGCCGGCTTTTTCCGCCCACGCGTGGTTCACCTCGTAGCCGGCGTATTCAAGCGCCGCGACCATCTCCAGATTGGCGGTCCACCAATCGCCGCAGAAAATCTTGAAGTCGTCAGCGCCGCTCTCGACGAACACCCGCAACGGTTTTGGCTCGGTGATACGGACCAGCGGCGCCATCGTGTTCCCGCCGCGCATCGCGGTGTACGATCCGACAATGCTCAGCACGCGGGAAAATCCATCGGGTCGCTCCCACGCGGCGTTGAACGCGCAGAACGCACCACTGCTTCCGCCCATGATCGCGCGGCTGTTCGCGTCGTGCGCGAGCGTGTAGCGATGCCCCACCTCGGGCAGGATTTCCTCGAGCACGAAGCGCGCGTAGCGATCGCCGAGGCTGTCGTATTCGAAACTCCGGTTGATGCGCTCGGCTCCGCCCGGCACAACCGTCGGAATCACGCCCGGATTAATGAACACGCCGATCATTACCGGAATGGCTTTCTGATGGATGAGGTTGTCGAGAATCGTCGGAATCCGCCAGCGACGCTCCGGCTGCCAGTGGGCCTTGCCGTCCTGCACGACGAAAACGCACGCCGGTTTCGCCGCATCGTACTGAGCCGGAACGTAAACCCAGTAGTCGCGCAGCGTACCGGGAAATATCCGGCTCGTCGCAAACGTGTACTGCTCGAGTCTCCCCTGCGGCACGTCCGGCTGACGCATCGAGTCCGGTCCCAGGGGGAATTCAACGGCCAGTTCTTCGGGGGTCATCGCTGCCAGTAAGCCGGATTCCATGGCTTCCGTTCAATCCAACAAAAACATACCGAGCGAGTTTACGTCCGGCGCATGGCCGCCTTAAACCGATCCGCGAGAATCCCCACCAACTCCGGATGACTGCCCACCAGTCGCGTCCGCACGGTCCGCAAGCTCGTGGACTTTTCCCTCGCACGTCGGCAAATGCGCTCCACATCGCCGCCCGGACCCGCATGCCGCCCGGGCAGCAGGAAGAGTTGAGCCACAATCACAGGGCCGGAATTCCACGGCGGCGTCGCCAGCAACGTCTCGAGTAAGGGTTCGTTAAAGGCATAGGCTGCGCCTGGTCGCCGCTCCATGCTGCAACCCGCGACGCCTGTCACCTCACCGCCGAGTCGGCGTCGCAGCTCTCGTGCGATGCGATTCCGCACCCGCGTCACCCCTCGCACTGGACTGCCATGGTCGACGAGAGCGACGCGGGGCTTTTCCCCGCGCAAGAAAGCAGGCGTCAGCTTCGCGCGAACTTCCTCCTCGAGAATTCTCGCCAACCGATCGTCTCCGGCCGCGGCCAGCGGCGCCGCCACGTGCACCGTCATCTCCGCCGAATGGTGCCGCCACCGCTCAATCAGCTCGGGGATGAAATCCGTGAGCGCGCGGCTGCGTCCGAAAAACAGCGGCACAATCACAAATTCCCGCGCGCCGCGATGCAGTCGACGCAGCACGGCATATTTCAGTATCTCCGCTTTTCGTCCGCCGAGTTTTTTCGCCGGCACTTTGTTCGAGTGCAGCAGGGAAACCGGCTCGACCTTGCGTCCCAATCGCCTTCCTAACGCCGCAGCGAGCTTTCGCAGCTGGCGCGTGGCTGCGGGTTGAAGCGAACCGTTGTCGACCAGCAGCACGCACGCTTCCGAGCTGGGGCGGTGTCTTTGACCCGCCCTCTTTTTTCGCTGGTTGGTCATCGCCAAAAACAAACAGACGAGGCCAGCGATCGCGCCCTACGCCAATGCCAGATTGCTCCTCGCGTGCGCCAAAATCTCCGCGAGCCGCACCACCTCGCCCACAATGATCAACGCGGGCTGACCCTGAACGGCGGCCGCGAGCGTTTCGGCCGAGTCCAGATCGCCGATCTGCACCGTTTGCTGCGGCAGTGTTGCATTGGCCACCACCGCCACTGGCGTCGTGCCCGACAAGCCACCCGTCCGAAGATCAGCCGCGATCTCCGCGATGCGCCGCACCCCCATGTAAATACACAGCGTCGCGCCCGTCCGCGCCAGCGCCTGCCAGTCCACCTTTGGGCCTCCGCTCTTCCCACTGCATTCGTGACCGGTCACAAACACCACGGCCGACGCATGTTGGCGGTGCGTGAGCGGAATACCCGCGACCGCCCCCGCCGCCGCAGCCGCGGTTACTCCGGGAACGACGTCGAACGGGACGCCCGCCTCCGCCAAGGCCTGCTCTTCCTCGCCGCCACGCCCGAAAATCATGGGATCGCCACCTTTTAGGCGAACGACATGCTGTCCCTTCGACGCCTCGCGGACCAAAATCGCGCTGATCTCCTGCTGGGGGGCGTAGTGGCGTCCGGCCCGCTTTCCCACGTAGATTTTCTCCGTGTTCGGCGAGCATAGCTCCAAAAGAGCCGCATTGGCCAAATCGTCATAGACCACCATATCTGCCTCTCGCAGAGCCTTTTGCCCACGCACCGTGATCAAATCGACCGCGCCAGGCCCCGCTCCCACCAACGTCACCCGTCCTCCGGTGGGATTCTTGTCATAGCCTGCGTTTAGGTCTTTACCTGCCATGGTTTCATTACTTGAGTTCTTAACTTAGTTAATCAACTATAAACTTTCCCATGTCCGAAGCCGCTTCCCCCGCTGTGTCCAAGAACGAGTTGCTCAAACAAGCCAGTCCGACCTTGGCGGGCACGATCGCGGCTACCTTGGCCGACGCCAGCCTCGATCGCTTCAGCGAGGACGACACCCAGTTCATGAAGTTCCATGGCATTTATCAGCAGGACGATCGCGACCTGCGGAAGACGGCCAAGAAGTTCATCATGATGATCCGCACCCGCATCCCGGGAGGCGTCATGACCGCGAAGCAGTGGATCGCGTTCGACGACATCGCGACGAAGTACGGCAACGAGACCCTGCGCATCACGACGCGGCAGTGCATCCAGTTTCACGGCGTCCTGAAATCCGGCCTCGGCGCCACGATACGCGAAGTTAACGCCTCGTTGCTTTCGACGCTCTCGGCATGCGGCGACATCAACCGCAACGTCACTGCCTCTCCTACTCCCGCACACACCAAGGCCCGCGAGGAAGTTTACGCTGACGCGCTGCGCACCGCCTATGCTCTCGCCCCCGTCACCAAGGCTTACCACGCCATCTGGATCGACAACGTGCAGCTCAACCTCGACGAACCCGCCAACAAGGACTTCGTCGATCCGCTCTACGGCCAGACGTACCTGCCGCGTAAATTCAAAATCGCGTTCGTCGTTCCGCCGGTGAACGACATGGACGTTTACACGAACGACCTTGGTTTCATCGCTGTCGTCGAGAACGACAAGGTCGTTGGCTACAACGTCGCCGTCGGCGGCGGCATGGGACGCAGCCACGCCAACGTGCACACCTTCCCGCGGCTGGCCGACGTCATTGGCTTCGTCGCACCCGAGCACGTGATCGAAGTCGCCAAGGCCGTGCTCACGACCTTCCGCGACTATGGCGACCGCAAGGAGCGGAAACACGCCCGCTTCAAGTACGTCGTCGAGGAGCGCGGCACTGCTTGGGTTTACGCCGAGGTCAACCGCCGCGCCGGTGGCGTGCTCTCGGGTGTCCGGCGTTTCGAATTCACAAGCACGGGCGACCTCTACGGCTGGCACCGCGCCGTGGACGGAAAACTTTTCCTGACTCTCTTCGTCGAAACGGGCCGGATCAAGGACGTGCCCGGCCACACGCTGAAAACCGCGCTCCGCCAGGTCGCCGAGAAATTCCCGCACCTGGAATTCCGGATGTCCGCCAACCAGAACGTCATTCTCGCGAACATTCCCGACGCGGACCGCGCTGCGATCAACGCCCTGCTGTCGTCCCACGGCGTCAAAGTTGAGGCCCAGGCTTCGATCCTCCACGCGGCCGCCATGGCGTGCCCCGCGCTGCCGACCTGCGGCCTCGCGCTCGCAGAATCCGAGCGCATGTTGCCGAGCCTCATCGACCGCATCGAGAAGCTCGGCGGCGAACTCGGACTCGGTGGCGAGGAGATCATCATTCGCTCCACCGGCTGCCCCAACGGCTGCGCGCGTCCGTACATGGCGGAGATCGCCTTCGTCGGCAAAGCGCCCGGGCGCTATCAGCTCTGGCTCGGCGGCAATGCTTCGGGCACGCGCCTCAATCGCGTTTTCAAGGAGGTCATAAAGGAGGCCGAACTCGAAGCGGAACTTCGCCCGGTGCTGACCCGCTGGAAAAACGAGCGCCACTCCGGCGAACGCTTCGGCGATTTCGCCGCCCGCGTCCTCTGGCCCGAGGTCGCCGCCGCCGCGGCTGCGGCTCCGGCGCCGGTCGCAGCCACCGCGGCGCCTGTGCCCGCTGCGGTCTGATCGGATCGTCTGCTTTTCTTTTCTTTTCAATTCTCCTTCCGCCCTCCCGTCCATGCCATCCGCCGAAGAAATCTCCCGCTGGAACAGCGAGCTGCGCGCGAAATCGCCGCTCGACATCGTGCGCTGGGCCATCGCCCAGAGCCACGGCCGCGCCCTCGTTTCGACCAACTTCCGTCCCTACGAGGCCGCCATTCTCCATTTCGCCGTGCAGGTCCAACCCGACATCCCCGTGCTCTGGGTCGACCACGGCTACAACCGACCCGCGACGTACAAGCACGCTGAGGACTTGCGCAGCCGTCTGAAGCTCAACCTCAAGCCCTACCTGCCAAAGCTCACGCCGGCACACCGCGACGCCGTTTATGGCCCCATTCCTGAGCTCACCGATGAGGATGGGCTCAAGCGCTTCAGCACCCAGATGAAGCTGGAGCCGTTTCAGCGCGGCATGCGCGAGCTCGCCCCTACCGTCTGGCTGACTGCTCTTCGCAAGGTGCAGAACCCAAATCGCGCGGGCCTCGATATCGTTTCGCACGACACCAACTTCGGCGCGCTCAAGGTTAGCCCGCTGTTTTACGCGAGCGATGCCGACCTCGAAGCCTACCTCGCCAAACATAATTTGCCCAACGAGTGGGACTATTTCGATCCGGCCAAGGCCGACGAAAAACGCGAGTGCGGCCTCCATGCGTCGTGGGGCGGCAAAGCGGTCGCCGCGACCGCGGCCAAATAATCGGATTCTTTCGCCTTTCGCCCTTCGCCTTTCGCCTTCCCGCTCGTGTCCAACTACCATCTCGATCATCTCCAGTACCTCGAAACCGAGGCGATCCATGTCATGCGCGAGGTCGCGGGCGAATTTGAGCGTCCGGCGCTCCTGTTCTCCGGCGGCAAGGACTCCATCTGCCTCCTGCGACTGGCGGAGAAAGCCTTCCGCCCTTCTGACCTGCCGCTGCCCTTGCTCAACGTCGACACGGGCCACCATTTTCCCGAGCTGAACACCTTCCGCGACACGCGCGCGAAGGAACTCGGCGCGAAGCTCATCATCCGTCGCGTCGAGGACGCCATCGCCAAGGGCATCGCCACACCCGCCCCCGGCGAAGTCAGCCGCAACCGGCTCCAGATCCCGACCCTGCTGGCCGCCATCGAAGAGTTCCGCTTCGACTGCTGCATCGGCGGCGCTCGGCGCGACGAGGAAAAGGCCCGCGCCAAGGAGCGGTTCTTCAGTTTCCGCGACAACTTTGGCCAGTGGGATCCGAAGAACCAGCGCCCCGAAATCTGGAATCTCTACAACGGCCGGCTCAATCCCGGCGAAAACATGCGGGTGTTTCCGCTCAGCAACTGGACCGAGCAGGACGTGTGGGAGTACATCCGCCGTGAAAAGCTCGCCGTCCCGAGCATCTATTTCAGCCATCGCCGCAAATGCGTGCGTCGCCAAGGGCAATGGTTGCCGGTCAACGACATTGTCCCGCCCAAGCCCAACGAACAGGTCCGTGACCTCGTGGTGCGCGTGCGCACCATCGGAGACATCATCAGCACCGGCATGGTCGAGTCACCCGCGGAAAACGTCGACGACATCATCGTCGAGATCGCCGCGGCCCGCGTGACCGAGCGCGGCTCGCGTGCGGACGACAAGGCGTCTGAGGCCGCCATGGAAGACCGGAAGAAGGCCGGCTATTTCTAACATGTCCGCGACCCCTTTTCCTGTCTCCTCCGCATCCTCAGCTGCGTCGCGCCGGCCCTTCGCGTCGCCGGCGGCGGCAAGCGCCGCACTGCCCGTCGACATCCTGCGGTTCAACACCTGCGGCAGCGTCGACGACGGCAAGTCCACGCTTATCGGCCGCCTGCTCTACGACTCGAAGTCTTTGATGGAAGATCAGCTTGAGGCGCTGGAGCGTTCTGCTGACATCACTGGCGGCGGCCAGGTCAACCTCGCCAACCTCACCGATGGACTGCGCGCCGAGCGCGAGCAGGGCATCACGATCGACGTCGCTTACCGCTACTTCGCCACGCCGCGCCGCAAATTCATCATCGCCGACACGCCTGGCCACATCCAGTACACGCGCAACATGGTGACGGGTGCCTCCGCCGCCAACTTGTCGGTCGTGCTGGTCGACGCCCGCACCGGCGTGATCGAGCAGAGCCGCCGCCACACCTGTCTCGCGGCGCTGCTGCGCATCCCGCACCTGGTCGTCGCCGTCAACAAGATGGACCTCGTCGGCTGGAGCGAGGAGCGCTTCGACGAGATTCGCGCCGAGTTCGAGGAGTTCCTGCCGCGGCTCGACATCAAGGACGTAAAGTTCATCCCGATCAGCGCACTGCAGGGCGACAATGTCGTCGATCCCTCCGTCAACACGCCGTGGTACCCGGGTCCGACGCTGCTGCATCATCTCGAAACCGTGCACATCGGCAGTGACTGGAACCTCAACGGCTTTCGTCTCCCGGTGCAGTGGGTCAACCGGCCGAACAATCCCAAAGATCCGCAGTTGCACGACTTCCGTGGCTTCAGTGGACAGATTTCCGGTGGCATCGTGCGTCAAGGCCAGAAGGTGATGGTGTTGCCGGGCGGCCAAGTGACGACGGTGAAACAGATTTGGACCTACGACGGTCCCGTCGCCGAGGCGTTTTGCCCCCAGTCCGTCACCCTGGTACTGGAGCACGACATCGACGTCAGCCGCGGCAACATGATCATCGGCCAGACGCACCTGCCCGGGTCGAGCAGTGAGCTGCTCGCCAACGTATGCTGGATGCATCAGCGGCCGCTGTTGCCGGGGAAAAAATACTGGCTGAAGCACACCACGCACAGCGTGCAGGCCGCCGTCATCGCCATCAACCACCGGCTCGACATCAGCACCTTCGAACCCGAGCCCACGCCGCCCGAGCTCGCGCTCAATGACATTGGCGAGATCCGCCTGCGCACCGCGTCGCCGGTGTTTTTTGACGGCTACGAGACGAACCGGTTGACGGGCTCCTTCATCCTCATCGAACAGGGCACGCACGCCACGGTGGCCGCCGGCATGCTGCTGCCGCCACGCGAGGTCGTGCGACCTGACGCCAGCGACTTCGTCATCTAACCCGGGCGATGAAAATTTCGGTGAAAGTGGACTACGCCTGCCGGGTGCTCGCCGAGATGGCGCGGCTGCACGGCTCGGGCGAGCTCGCCCAAATCGAGCAGCTTGCGCAGGCGGAAGCCGTGCCGGCGAATTTCCTGGCGCAGATCCTCGGCGAACTGCGCGATGGCGGCCTGATCATCAGCAAGCGCGGCATTCAGGGCGGTTACGCGCTGGCGCGTCCGCCGGAGCAGATCTCGCTCTACGACATCATGAAGGTGGTCGACGGCGAGCTGATTGAGTTCAGCGGCAATTTCGAAGGCCGCACCGGCCGGCGCATGAAGGAGATCTGGACGGAACTCCGCGCCGGACTCGACCAGCAGGCCCGCGGTTGCACGCTCGACAGTTGGGTCACGAAGACCGGCCCGGCGATGTATCATATCTAAATGGGGAGAAGAGTAGCGGGTAGTGAGTAGCGAGCATGCGGGCGGCCCATAATCCCTCACACCTTCACCCGGGTCTAAGACACTTTCGATCCATTCTCGCGCTTGCGCTACTCGCTACCCGCTACTCACTACTCGCTACTCCCCAACCCTCATGAACCTGTCCTCGATCAAGCAGGCGCTGCTGGATTCCTACCAGAAACACGGAGGAATCAACCACCTCGACGGCGTCAATCTCCCCACGCAGGACTCCGTGCAGCACCTGGCCTCGGACTACATGCACCTGATGTTTCCGGGGTTCTTTGAATCGAAGGCGCTCACGAAGAGGGATGTGCCGGACTTGGTGGACGATCTGCTTACCGTCCTGGACCGCCGGCTTCGCGCGGAGATTGAGAAAAGCCTGCGCTTTGCCGAGGACGCCGATCCGGCCACGCGCGCCCGCGCCATCGCAACCGATGCGCTCGAGCAGTTGCCAGCGCTGCGCGAGATCATCCAGACCGACGTCACGGCCGCCTTCCGCGGCGACCCGGCCGCGCGTAACGTTGAGGAGATCATCCTCGCCTACCCCTGCGTCCTTTCGATTTCGGTGCAGCGTTTCGCCAATGTGCTGTACCGGCTCGGCGTGCCGCTGCTGCCACGCATGCTCACAGAATACGGACATGAGCGCACCGGCACCGACATCCACCCCGGCGCCACGATTGGCACGCACTTCTTCATCGACCACGGCACCGGCGTGGTGATCGGCGAAACGGCGCGCATCGGCAATCACGTGAAGCTTTACCAGGGCGTTACCCTCGGCGCGAAGTCGTTTGAGACCGACGACACCGGTCACCCCGTCAAAGGCATGAAGCGCCATCCCGACATCGGCGACCGCGTCACCATTTACGCGCACGCCACGATTCTCGGCGGCGACACGCAGATCGGCGCCAATTCCGTCGTCGGCTCCAACGTCTGGATCATGAAGTCGATCCCCGCGGGCTCGGTGGCGTATTTCAAGAGCGACCAGCTCGTTGTTCGTCCTCGCCGCACCCGCGCGGGTTCACCCGACCTCGGCACCGACGACATGGCGCATTGGGACATCTGACCGCGCCGCGGGCGGCGCGGGTCAGGTTCAGGGTGTAGGGCGGGATCGCTGATCCCGCCTTTTGTTTTTCCGATGTAGGCAGCCTGATGGCAGGCGCTTTTCGTCCGCGCGAGCAAGCTCGCAGCCTACACGGCCTTCGGCGGGATCAGCGATCCCGCCCTACATCGAACCTCCGCCTTCACGCCCCAAACTGGATGCCCTGCGCCAGCGGGAGGTCTTTGGAGAAATTGATCGTGGCGGTCTGGCGGCGCATGTAGGCCTTCCAGGCGTCGCTGCCGCTCTCGCGTCCGCCGCCGGTCTCCTTCTCGCCGCCGAAAGCGCCGCCAATCTCCGCGCCGCTCGTGCCGATGTTGACGTTGGCCAAGCCACAGTCGCTGCCGCGCGCGGACAGAAACGCCTCCGCCTCGCGCAGATCGTTCGTGAAGATCGCCGAACTCAGCCCCTGCGGCACACTGTTCTGCAGCAGCAGCGCTTCGTCGAGCGTGCGATAGGTCATCACGTAGAGGATCGGGGCAAACGTCTCGTGCTGCACGATGCTCCACTGGTTTTCGGCCTCGATGATGCACGGCGTCACGTAGAGTCCGCTGGTGTAGCCGGCGCCGCTCAGCCGCTTGCCGCCCGTCAGCACGCGCCCGCCGTGCTTCTTCGCGGCGGCGATGGCGTTGGTGAAGTTCTCCACCGCGGCAAAATCGATCAGCGGTCCCATCAATGTGGCTGGATCCAGCGGATTGCCGATGCGCACCTGCTTGTAGCCGTCGAGGAGCGCCTTGAGGAGCTTCGCCTCCATCGACTCGTGCACAATGATCCGGCGCGTACTGGTACAGCGCTGGCCCGCCGTGCCGACCGCGCCAAAGAGGATCGCGCGCATGGCGAGTTTCAGGTCGGCGGAGTGCGTCACGATGATCGCGTTGTTACCGCCCAGCTCGAGCAGCGAGCGGCCAAAGCGCTTCGCCACCACTTCGCCGACGCGCCGGCCCATCCGGGTCGAGCCCGTCGCCGACACCAACGGCACCCTCGTGTCCGCCGCGAGCAGTTCGCCGACCGCAGCCGCGTCGCCATTCACGAGCGAGAATATCGCGGGATCGACGCCGCATTCGTTGCAGACTCGCTCGGCGATCTTGATGCAGGCGACCGACGTGAGCGGCGTCTTTTCCGAGGGCTTCCACAGCGTCGCGTCGCCGCAAACTGTCGCGAGCGCGCTGTTCCACGCCCAAACCGCGACCGGAAAGTTGAACGCCGAGATGATGCCCACAATACCGAGCGGCTGCCACTGCTCCATCATGCGGTGACCCGGCCGCTCCGTCGCAATCGTCCGGCCAAAGAGCTGACGGGATAGTCCCGTCGCCAGGTCGCAGATATCAATCATCTCCTGCACCTCGCCCGCGCCCTCCGCGGCGATCTTGCCAGTCTCCAGTGTTACGAGCCGTCCGAGGTCGCGCTGGTGCGCGCGCAGCGCGAGTCCGAGCCGCCGCACCACTTCGCCGCGTTTCGGCGCCGGCACATCCCGCCACGCGAGGAAAGCGCGCTGGGCCGTGGCCGCCGCGCGATCATAATCCGCATGCGTCGCCGTCGAAACATAACCAATGACGCTGCCGTCAATCGGTGAGTATTTCTCGATTGGCGTGCCCGAGCCGAACCACTCGCCGGCGAAGACGCCACGATTGTGCACCTTCAGCCCGAGTTTCGGGAAAATCTCTGCGGCGGTCTTTTTGACGGCTGAAGCCATTTTTAGGGTTCGATCACTGGGATCTAGAATTTTGACACAGAGGACACGGAGGGGACACAGAGGTCACTGAGAATCTTTTCCGCGATTCGGTCCTCTGTGCCCTCGGGTATTTACTCCGTGTTCTCTGTGACCAAAGCATTGGAGAATTCCGGTCTATTCGCCGCCATACACGCGTCCGCCCCATTGGGTGCCGAGGAAGTCCTTCAGCGGGACGGACTCCTGTTTGACGAAACCCGGACCGAGTTTGCCGCGCGCGAAAAGCTCCAGCACGCCCGTCACACCGGCAGCCGTGGTTAGCTGAATGGCGTTGAGCTTCCGGCCATGCACCGTGTCGCCGTGCATCTTCTTGATAAAGCTGCGCTGCTTGAGGCTGCCGCCTTTCTCGTTGCCGACGACGCTGACATAGAACACCACGACGTCCGACTCGGTCAGTGGCACTTCCTGGTCGAAGATCTGCGTCACCAAGTCCTGCCGCGGCGCCAGGTTGAGATCCTGGAGGAGGAATTTCATCAGGTCGCGGTGACCCGGATAGCGCATCGTCTTGTAGTTCAGTTCCTGCACCTTTCCCTCGAAGGTCTCGCACATCGTCGCGACGCCGCCGGAGGTGTTGAACGCCTCGTACTCCGTGCCGTCGATCGTGATCCGCTCCACGCCGTCGAGTGGCATCGTGGTCACGCGCCGTCCGGCGTGCAGCGCCTCGCCGACCTGGCAATACTCGTTGATCAGACCGGCCGTGCTCCAGCTGAGGTAGTACTTCATCTGGTTGCTCGCGTTGAGCGGGAGTGCACCCACGCGCATCTCACAGTGGCGGACGAACGACAGCGACGCCGCCAGCGAGCCGCCGACGATGTTGATCGCGCCGGGCGCGAGCCCGCACTGCGGCATGAAGGTCGCCGAGCCCTTCTTCGTCGCGAGCTTCCGCACGAAGTTCGTCGTGTCCACGTCCTCAGTCAGATCGAAATACGAAACTCCCGCCTTCGCGCAGGTCTCCGCAATCGGCTTGTTCAGGAAATACGGCGCGGCGCTGACGACCGCGTCGACGCTCCGCACAAACGCGTCGAGCTGCGACCGCTTGGTCACGTCAACCTGCCGAAGCTTCGATTTCTTCAATCCACGCAGGTCCACGTTTGCGCGCGAGTCAGCGAGCAGGACGCTCTTACAGAACCGGCAGGATTCCAGCAGGGTCGCGATGGTGGCGCCGACTTTGCCCGCGCCGATGATTCCGATTTTCATGGCGGGCGGTTCAGGCGGAGTGGTCGGCTTGCTGCAGCCGGGGATCGGTTGCGGCGATAATGGCACTGACGGCCTTCTGGTTGAAACCCTTGAAGCCGCCCTTGCGCTGGAGGTTTTCGAGATGGCTGCCGAGCGCGCCGTCGCGAGTGAAGCCTTCCGCCTGCACCGGCGTGATCAGCCCGCGACGGAGCAGCGCCGCCACGCGCTCTGGCCGCACGGGCCAACGCTCTCCCTCGGTGAAGGCCTGCTTGAGAAAAGCAAAGTCCGAGAACGGTTTCATCGTTGCCACGCCCGCGACAGCGAGCTGGTCGCGCAACCGCACGAAATCGAAACGCGCCTCGAGGTGATGCATGCCTGCCTGCAGAAAACTGTCGCCGTGCAGCGCGCACCAGAGCCCGACCGTGCGGAGCGCCGGCAGCTCGGGCAGGCGCTGCGTGGCGAAATCGATGTCGATCTCCCCTGGCTTCAGGTCGACATCCGCGAACACCACGATGCCCACCGCCGGCGCCTCCATGATTTGCGCGCCCCACCCCGCCTCCTCGCCCGCGTAGTAGCGCTCGCGTTTTTCGAGCCCCAGCCGCGACAGAAATTCAATCAGGTCGGGAAACAGCGCCCGCGAGCAGCGAAACGTATGGTGATCATGATTGCCCCAGCCGAGTCCGAGCAGGTCCTGACGCCGCTTCTGCAGCCGGCCCGCCGTATTGCGCAGCTCCCAGAAAACCCGTTCCTCCGCAAAGAACAGCTCGCACGCCACATCCCGCGGCACCAGCGCGAGTACTTCGTCGAGCACGGCGAACGCCTGCTTCACCCCGGCGGTGTCGTCGGCAAACTCGCGCTTCCGCATCCGCCACAGCTCGCGGGCCTGCACCACGGCTGCCGCAAATCCCGGGGCCGGCGGCTCCGAAACAAATCCCCGCCAGCCGAGTCGCTCGACCGCCTCGAGCCGCGTGCCCGCTTCCTCGGCTACGACGGCCCGGCGCAGCCGCGCGCCGAATTCGCCCTGGATTGGCGAGGCCACGCCTTGCCGCGCGAGAAAATCGACAAGGGATTCGGGCCGCAGCACCACGACGGACGGGGCATCACTGCCAGCGCCCGCTCGCAGCAGGACGCGCGGCATCATTGCCTTTGGATGATGCAACACCGTGGTGCCCTTAGGCGCCGGCACGTCTTCCTCGACCAAACCGACGGCGCGCAACTCCCCTGCGGTATGCGGCGCCAGTACGAGGTGATCGACCCACTCATAGAAGTCCGTGCCCGTCTCATCGCGCATGCGCTCGGCCAGCCGTCGCGCGAAATCGTTGCGGGCAAGAAACGCCTCGATCCGGCTGCGCAGCAGTTGCTCCGCTTCGTACGCGAGCGGCCAGTCGAAGCGGGCCGGAGCAGTGGCGAGGACGGAAGCGGTAGCGGCCATTGGGGAAGGACGAGGGTGCGTCCGTTGGACGAAGTTAATGCCGCGTTTCGGTTCGGCGGAGAAGACTAAAACCGCCAGCGCGGGCGATGAGAAGTGAACCAATACGTGAGTGTTAGTTCCGCTGTTTTATGGTGCCGTTTTGCCCTTGGCGGATTCGTCGGGGACGCATTCGCTGCAGGCGTGAGCGTCAAGAACGATGATCCCCAAGGCCCGCCCCCGCCAGACCCGCCGCCCCGGGAGTTCAAGCTCAAGCCGACGGAGTTCGAACGTGTGAACCGCCCCGCCGACGCCACCCCGGGCAATGCGCCAATCGACGTTCGCCAGCTGTATAAGCAGGCGAACGCGAGCCCTCCGCTCCAGAAGGCAAGTCCACCGCCGGCTGCGGAAAACGACGTCCACGCGATCCTGCGCGCCAACGTCGACGAGGCCAAAGCCCAGGGACATTACGACGTGATTCCCGAGCGCCAGCGGGTCTCACGCCGGACGCGCGATTTTTGGATGCTGCTGATTGGCGGGAACGTGCTCATGGTAGGCGCGCTGGCGGTATTGCACCGTAACCCGGTCACGCTCGTCTTCGGCTTCAGCGCCATGGTGTTCTGCAGCCTCGCCCTCACCTGGGTCATGTGGTTCGTGATGGACGATTATTGAGCGGAGCCGATTGCGCCTTGAGGGCGGCGGGCTCCGAGCCTTTGAATCGCGGCGAATGAAGCCTCTCTATGACCTTTCCCGTCTGCAGCCGAACCGCACGGTTTCGCCCCAGGACGGCATGGTCTGGCCGGGCGCGGAAGAGCAATACTTCGACTTGGGCCGTCGGGCGCTCGAACTCGTGCTTTTTTCCGCCCAGCTCTGCGACAAACCGCATTACCCCGACATCCTCGACCTGCCGTGCGGCTATGGCCGCGTGCTGCGATGGCTGCGGGCAGAGTATCACTACGCGCGCATCACCGCGTGCGACCTCGATCGCAGCGCCGTCGACTTCTGCGCGGCAGAACTCGGTGCGATTCCGGTGTATTCGCAGCCGGACCTGCGCGCCCTGGCCTTCACCAGCCAATTTGACCTTATCTGGGTCGGTTCGCTGCTCACCCATCTGCCCGAGTCGCAGTGGCTGACCGCGCTCGACTGCTTCGTGCAATGGACGCGCGAGTGCGGCGTGCTCATTTTTTCCACGCACGGCCGTTGCTACACCAGCTTGCTGGCCCGCGGCCAAAAGAACGTTACGGAAAACGTCGACAAGGCCGCGCTGCTCGCCGACTTCGCGCGCACCGGGTTCGCCTTTCAGCCGTATTTTGAGGATCCCACGCGCCAATACGGCGTCTCCGCGACATCACCCACGTGGCTGCAAGGCGTGCTCCAGCGATATCCCGACATGATCATGCGCGCGTACCTCGAGGAGGCCTGGGGCATGCAGGACGTGGTCATCCTCTACAGGAAAGCCGGACACTATGAGCCGGTGTTGGGGACGATGGAGCCCGCGTTGGCAAAAGGAGTGCCAGCCAAGATGAGTTGGTGGCAGCGGCTGGTTTAAAACAGGGAGCACTGCCGTCTTAGGGCGGGGTCGCTGATCCCGCCTTGTAGGTTGCGCGCTAGCGCGCAACGTTGCCCGCAAGCGGGCAATCTACCTATGGCCCGGTCGGGCGACCCCGCCCTGCAACAATTACCCTCTCCGTGCCAGCAGTTCCCAAATCAACACCGCGGCGGCGACGGAAACATTAAGCGACTCGACCTTGCCGCTGCCGGGAATCGTCACGAGCCGCGTGCAAGCCGCCGCCACCTCGGGCGCGAGCCCCTGCTCCTCGTTGCCCAGCACCAGCGCGATGGGCTTTGGCTTTCCCGTTTGCGCGGCATCCGAGGACTTGCCGCCCGCTGCGCCGATCCGACCGCCGCGCGTGGCGGCGCCGACGACTTCAAATCCCGCCGCGGCCAAGTCGCGCGCAAATGCCGCCAGGCCCGGCACGCGCCAGGTCTCCAGCTGCTCAAATCCGCCCTCGGCCACGCGATACGCCGCGTCGTTTGGCCGCGCCGCACCCGGATCGTCGGGAATGACGATGCGCGGCACGCCGAAAAATCCCGCCGTGCGCGCAATCGCTCCGAGATTGTGCGCGTTGCCGACGCGATCGAGCACCAGCACCGCTTCGCCGCGTCGTGCCCATGTCCGCACGTCGTCCTGAGACGGCGTACGCAAGGGCGTCGGCGTCACGACGGCCACGATCCCGCCGTGGTGAATCGAGCCCGCGATCTTCTCGAGCTCGGCGGGCTCGACGCAGCGATAGATCTTCTTCGCCTGCGCCAGCACCTTGGACATCACGCCGACCTGGCGACTGGTCGCGTAGTCAAAGAAGAGGCGCTGAATTGAGGAGGGATCGCGGGCAAAGCGCGCCCGCACCGCCGCGAGTCCGCAAATCTTCAACTCGTCGCGCGCCGGGCCGCTGCGCGAACCCGACAATTCGGGCACGGGCGGCGTCGCCGACGGCGAGGTCGTGTCATGTCCGCTCAGTCGCGCCGGTGTATGAGTGGCGCTGGATTTCCGTCGATCCGGAGTGCCACGGTCCACCGCCCGCCGTTCACCCACCGTGCCGCGCAAACGCACGGGACCCGTCGGGGCGACAAACTCGCCCGGGGTTTCCGACGGACGTGGCGTCGGACGCGGATCTCGCCGGGAAAAGTCGGGCATGGCGGCAGTTGAAGGTTGAAAGCTGAAAGTTGAAAGCCCGAACCTTGGTGACTCGGAACGGAAACCGCGGCTCCTAAGCGTCGTGGATCGAACGTCTTTCAACATTCAACCTGCAACTTTCAACCCGCGCAGCGTTAAAACCCCTTGAAATGCTTCGGCTCGTCCGGGTCCTGATAACGCGTCGTGTAGGTCTGGTTGCTGGCAGCGAGCTTAAGGAAGACATCCAGCGGCACGACCTCCACGGTCGACGGCAGTTGCGACACGACCTTGATCAGGCTGTTGACGTCGTTCGATTCGCGCACGTGCACGAGCAGAAAATACGGACGCTTGGCGTTCAGCGCGATCAGCTCGCCGAGGTCGGCGGCAACTTCCTCGCGCGGACGACGCGGATCGATGTAGTAGTCGTAGGAAATCAGCGGCTGCGAGCCCCGCAGGTCGCGCGTGCGCGCCGGTCCGTAGCCGTTGATGAAGCCAATCACGTTCGGAAACGCTTTATAGTATCGGTCCACGGTTTCCTTTGTGAGATCCGCGTTGCCCAGATTTCCGTCGGCCGCCGAATTGTCCATGATCTCGAGCACGTGCTCGTCCAGCCGCGCCATCAGCTCGTTCGCCTGCTTCATGAGCAGCGGAAACTTATCGGCCGGGATGTGATTCGGGTACATGTAACCCGGACCCGACAGCCCGCCGATGAAGTAGTCGTTCGGCGTCGCGCTCTCGTGAAAATACTCCAGCGCCGCGGGCGAGAACGTCGTCCAGTTCATTGTGACCTGCCACGCGAAGGGTAGTTTCCCGCGGCCGGGCTTCGTCCACACGCCGATGCCGATGCTGTCGGACTGCACGAAGGAGATATACACCTTTTCCTTCGCCTGCAGCTTCGCATCGAATGCGACGTGGCTGTGATTCGTGAACTTGAAGCCCGGCGTAAACGTAAACTGGCAGTTGAAGCTCAGGTTCGGGAGGTTGTGCAGGCCTTCCATCTTGAGCCCGTAACTCGAGAGCAGCGTCGTGTGCTGTTCCTCCGTGTCCTTGCCATACGGATGCCACCCGAAGACAGTCGCGCCGGGATTCAGCTCGGACAGCTGCTTCTTCTCCTGCGCCAGTTCCTCGGGAATCTCGGGGTTCGCCGCCAGGTCGTGGAAGAACATCCGCTCCCGCACACCCCAGTCCGCCATTCCCGGCATCATGATCGGCCCACGCTGGCCGCCCATCATCATGATCTCGTCCTTGTTGCAGCGCGCCCAGTAGCGCCGATACGCGTCCTTGTAGATTTGCGCGTCTGTCTGCCCGGTATAGCGGCCGCGCAGGTCGTCGATCTCCGCCAGCCCGTGTTTCTCAACGAGCGGGATGAGATCTTCGCTGACTACCACCGCGTCCTCGAGTCCGGCAATGGTGAACGCGACGTTGAGCGACGGGCCGACGGCCTTGTCCCACACCACGTAACCTTTGGCGGCGGACTTGAACTGCGTCAGCGCAGCGTCGGCGGTCGTCAGCTCCGTGAAATGCACGCCATGCTTGCGCTCATAGAATTCATACAGCGGCTCGGTGATCTCCCACTGGTAATCCTTCGGGTGAATGATGTAGAGCTGCGGCGCCGTGCGATTGGCCAGGCCCTGCAGGCTGATGAGCATCGCCTTTTCGGGCAGCCCGCCAACGACGCGCCAGTCACCGTCGAAGTGCATCACCCACGCCTCGCGCGCGGGTTTCGCGGGAGCGGCGTCTGCGGCCCGCAGAGAGGGAATCACGGCGACTATCAGGCAGAGAAAAAGGGAAAGGCGTTTCATGGAATTAGTTCTTGGCCGCCTCCGCCGGCACGCGCGTGAAATAATAGGTCAGCGGTCGATCGCGGGAGCCGTGCAGCTCGATCAGCACGAGGTCGTTGCCGCCTTCGAGCAGACGGTACTCCTGGTAAATCCGCATCGTCGTGTTGCCCTGCGACGTTTCGACCGGCACCTGCGCCTCGACGCGCAGCGTTTTTCCGGCGTCGAGCCAGCTGGCCGTCACGTGCGCCGCCTGCTTCGGCAGCGCGTAGACCGCCATGTGACGCTGGTCGATGCGGAAGAAATGCGTGATGTCCACCGGCTGCGCCGTGTCCACGGTCTGCGCCGCCGTGGCCTTCGTCGCATGCCAGGTCATGTCGTAGCGAAAGCCGACCTTGCTGCCGTCGGCTTGGATGACGATGTCCGCCGTGGTCCATCCATCGAGCGCGGTGCTGCGCGCGGTGTCCATCCGCCAGCGGCCGTTGAACGAGGCGTCGCTCGCCATCGCCGCCAGCGGCAGCAAGCAGAGCATGAGCAGAAGTTTCAGGAAGGTGCGTTGCATGGTGGAAAACTTCCCGCATGAAGCACCCCAGCCGTCGGAATTACTAGGCCAAAAGCACTTTTTTAACCGCGAATGAACGCGAATGAACGCAAATAACTGAAACCGGACCTCTTCCGCATTCGCGTCAATTCGCGTTCATTTGCGGTTCAACTCCCCTGACCTCCCCCACGACCGTAAACTCCTCGCGGTCATGATAGAGGTGCCGGATCCGGTAGCCGGGCGCGTATTGGACGAAGGGTGAATCCGGACCGTTGAGTTCGCCGAGCAGCGCGATCGGGTCCACGCGGCCAAACTTCAGGTTGATGACGAAGCGCCGGCACCAGCCCTGCGCGAGCCAGGGTGCGACGAGGTGCTGCATCACGTGGTGCGGCTCCTCCACCAAGTCGCAAAACAACCAGTCAAGACCTCCAGGAGAGGTCTTGCCCTCCGAGGTCCCGCCCCGCGTGACGAAGGAGGGCCGATACTTGAATGCATCCTCACGCCAGTGCTCGATGTGCGGGTGATTGAGCGCGCCGGATTTGAGCGGGCCATTGTCGATCGCAAGCACGCGCGCGCCGCGCTTCGCCGCGCTGTAACTCCAGCCACCCGGCGCGGCGCCGAGATCGCACACCGTTTCACCGGCCACGGGCTCGCGTCCGAGCACGACGTAAGCCTCCTCAATCTTCAGGTAACTCCGCGACGGTGCCAGATCGTCGTCCGCCATCCGCCGCTGACCGTGCAGGTAGGCGTCGCGCGCCACAAACATCCGTCCGAAGTCCGTGAAATACACCCACAAGCCCCGCGCCCGCCCTGCACCGCGTGGGCTGTTCGCGGTCGCCAGCTTGGCCACGCGGGACAGTTTTTTCTTCAACAGGTCGCGAAACGCCTCCTCGACGCCCGCGATGCGGCGGCCAAGCCCGGTGATTTCCTGCGGCCCGAGCCAAATGCACGGCCAGGCTGCGTCCACCCGCTCGCCCTGCAGGCTGGCGAGGAAGAACTCCGCGACGCGTTGCGCCAAGGCGTTGACGGAATCGCTCCGCAATTCGACGGGCGCCATCAGCTCGAGATGCGGAAACGCCCGCGTCTCGGCAAACGCCGTGCCGGTGGTGCGCACCCAACCCGGACCCTTTTCCACCGCCACCACGCCGCCCGCCGCCAGTTCGCGCTCGAGAAGCGTCTCAAAGCCAGCCTGGCAGGTCAGCAGCATCCCAGCGACGCTGCCCGAGCATGGCGGCGTCGCGAGACGAAAAAGCCCGGGCTTTCGCCCGGGCCGGAATTTTCACCGTTAAGTACGCAAAGAGCGCAAAGGCGGAAGACTATCCTCGAGGGGCCGTTCCGCGCGCCTCTAGTTTTTTGCGGTGAGCCCAACTCCGTTCAATTGCTCTTCTCGACCGGTGCGCCGGATTGCTTCCAGCCGGTGATGCCGGGCGCGAAGTGCTTCACGTTGGTGTAGCCGAGCTTCACGGCCGCATCGGCTGCGGCCGCGTAGGCGTGACAGGACGGACTGCCGCAGTAAGCAACCACGAGGGCGTTCTTGTCCGAGGGCAGCATCGACGCGATCTGCTTCTTGTTGGCGATGTAATCGATGGCGCCCGGGATGTGGCCGGCCTTGTAGGAATCGGAACCGTTCACGTCGAGGATCACGGCCGACTTGGTCGCGATGGCCGCCTGCAGCTCGGTCTGCGAGATGTCGGCGACTTTGGCCGACCCCGCAAAAGCGGCGGCGGCGAAAAGGAGGGAGGCAATCAGGGCAACGAATTTTTTCATGGCGCGCCAACCTACCAGCCCGGACCGTTTGCGCAAGTCGGGAGGCGAAGCGCCTGGAGGCGATGGGGCATCCGTCACCAATCGCCCATCACCCATGACCCTTCACCTACAACCGGTGCAGATGATATCCGCCGTCGACGTCAAACACGGCGCCGGTGGAAAACGGGAAGCGGTCCTCGGCGATCGCGCGCACGGCCTTGCCGATGTCCGCCGGCTGACCCCAACGCTTGATCGGCGTAATACCCGGCTGGTCGTGCAGGATGAGCTTGTCGTACTTTTCCTTCACGCCGCCGGTCATGTCCGTCGCGATCACGCCCGGCCGGATCTCGTAGACGTTGATGCCTTCGTTCGCGAGCCGGTCGGCGAACAGCTTCGTCATCATCGCGAGTCCCGCCTTCACCATGCAGTAATCGCCGCGGTTGATCGACGCCGTGTAGACCGAGATCGACGTGATGTTGACGATGCGCCCGCGAAAGCCCTCGGCATCCGGCGCCTGCTGCAGCATCTGCTTCGCCACGAGCTGCGTCAGGAAAAACGGTCCCTTCAAATTGATCGCGTAGAGCCGGTCGAAGCTCTCCTCCCCCGCATCGAGCAAATCGGCGCGCACCTTGGGCGCCACGCCCGCGTTGTTGACGAGCAAGTCTACACGGCCAAACCGCTTGACCGTTTCCGCCACCAACCGCTCGCGGTCAGCGGCCACCGCCACGTCACCTTGCACGGTAAAACCATCCCCGCCCGCGGCTTTCACCAGCGCGAGCGCCTCGGCCGCCGCCTCGGCGTTGCCGGCAAAGTTGATGGCGACGCGGCATCCCGCGCGGGCCAGTTCGACGGCGATGCCGCGGCCGATGCCGCGCGATGCGCCAGTGACGAGGGCGGTTTTTTGGGCCATGGCTGCAGCGAAACGGACCCCTGCGCCCCGGGCAACGTTGATTCTGCCCGACTTGTGAATTTCCCGCCTCAGACGAACCAACTCCCCGATTATGGGTCAGTCGCTTTCACAACCCATCATTCCATGAATAAACTCCTCCTCGCCCTCACCGTCCTCAGCCTCGCGCTGGTGGGCTGCGCCAAGAAAGAAGACAATCGCACGCTCGCCGAAAAGACGCGGGACGCCACCAATACCGCCGTCGACAAGACCAAGGAAGCCGCCACCGACGTGAAGAACGCGGTCTCGGACAAAATGACCGAGTGGAAGCTCACGCCCTCCGACATCAAGGCTGACCTCGAAAAGGGCGGCCGCATCGTGCGCACCAAGACTGTAGCCGCCGGCGAAAAAGTCGGCGAGGTCGTCGACAACGCCCGCATCGTCACGGTGATCAACGGCAAGCTGGTCGCCGACCCGGATCTCTCGGCGCTCAAGATCGACGTCGATGCCGACCACGGCATGGTCACGCTCAAGGGCACCGTCGCCTCGCCGGATCTCATCGGCAAGGCCATGATGCTCGCTCTCGACACCGATGGCGTGACTCAGGTCGTCTCACTGCTGACGGTCAAGTAACCCATCGCGCAGTTAGCTTTCAGCCATCCCGCCACGGCGGGATGGCTTTTTTGTGTCCGTTCGCCGCACACCGGGCCCGTTCCAACGCGCCCGCGCCGGACTCTGCTTGCTTTCTGCTTTTGCCTTCGCTTGGTCATCGGGTCCGCGTCGCCTTCCCCCCATGAAGAAACCTGCCAAGAAAACGGTGCTGCTCGTTGCCAACGGCGACCTGCGCCAATCCGCCAACGAAAAGACCTGGCCCGGCCAGCTCGCGATGGAGCAGCAGCTCACAGCGGCCGTTGGCCGGCTCGGCTACAAACTGGTTCGCGCCCACCCCTACAAGCCCGACGTCAAACACGGCTTCATCAGCTCGCAGAAGGAGGGCATGGCCGTGTTTGCCACGATCGATCCGCGCACGCCGATCATTGTCGCCGAGGCCGTCTGGCAGTATTCCCACCATGTCCTGCACGGCCTGATCTCGCACCGGGCACCGATCCTTACCGTGGCCAACTGGTCGGGAGCCGCACCCGGACTCGTTGGCATGCTCAACCTCAACGGCTCGCTCACCAAGGCGGGCGTGAAGTACTCGACCCTCTGGAGCGGGGATTTCACCGACGAGTTTTTCCTCAACGGTCTCGCCACGTGGCTCAAGTCCGGCGCAGTGAAGCATCCGGAAAAGCACGTGCGCGCGCTCGCGAAGACTTCGGTGCCGCCCAAGGCCCGCGCCGCCGCGAAGAAAATCGCCGACGATCTCCGCCGCCGGAAATCGATCATGGGCGTTTTCGACGAGGGCTGCATGGGCATGTTCAACGCCATCATCCCCGACGCCCTGCTCTTCCCCACCGGCGTCTACAAGGAGCGGCTCTCGCAGTCGGCGCTTTACTATGGCGCGACGCAGGTCAGCGACACCGAGGCGCGTGGCGTCTACAACTGGCTCAAGGCGAAGGGCATGAAGTTCCAGCTCGGGACCAACGACGAAACCGACCTCACCGAGGCGCAGGTGCTCCAGCAGTGCAAGATGTATGTCGCCGCGCTGCGCATCGCCGACGAGTTTGGCTGCGAAAGCATCGGCATCCAGTACCAGCAGGGCCTGAAGGACCTGCTCCCCGCGTCGGATCTCGTCGAAGGCCTGCTCAACAACTCCGACCGTCCGCCCGTCGCCAACGCCCGCGGCGAAATCATCCGCGACGGCAAGCCGCTGACGCATTTCAACGAGGTCGACGAATGCGCCGGACTCGACGGCTTGTTCACCAACCGCGTGCACACCGCGCTCGGCCAGCCGGTGGAGAACACGCTGCACGACCTACGCTGGGGTGATTACGACCGCAGCGGGACGACGAAAGAATACGTGTGGGTGTTCCTTATTTCAGGCAGCGCGCCACCGGCCCACCACATTGACGGCTACGCGGGCACCGACTCGCTCCGTCAGCCTCTGATGTATTTCCGTCTCGGCGGTGGCACCGTGCGGGGCATCGCCAAGCCCGGCGAAATCGTCTGGAGCCGCGTGTTCGTCGCCAACGGCAAGCTCAAGATGGACCTCGGACGCGCCAAGGTCGTCAGCCTGCCGCGTGCCGAGACCGAGCGTCGCTGGAACGAGACGACCGTGCAGTGGCCGATCATGCATGCGGTGACGTATGGCGTGTCGCGCGACCAGATGATGGCGCGGCACAAGGCCAACCACATCCACGTCGCCTACGCCAATTCCGCCGCTGAAGCCGACCTCGCGATGTACACCAAGGCCGCGCTCGCCGCGGAGCTTGGACTCGAGGTTTCGCTCTGCGGAACGAAGGCCGACGGATCGAAGTTCTGAGTTAGAACTCATTTGACCACGGATTTCACCGCCAGGCACGGATCGATCCGATTTCCAAGGGAGTTGGTTCAGATCGATCCGTGTCCGCGGGTGAAATCAGTGGTTGCTGTTCGTTTCTTCTGATGTCCGACCCCGTCCAAGCCTGGCCCGATTATCCCGCGATCGACGACCCGGCGATGCCGCGATGGCACTTTGGCCCGCCGGCGCAGTGGATGAACGACCCCAACGGCGTCTTCTGGCACGACGGGTGGTACCACGTCTTCTATCAGCACAATCCGGGCGGCGAGGAATGGGCCGACATGCACTGGGGACACGGGCGCAGTCGTGATCTGGTTAATTGGGAGCATTTGCCCCTGGCGCTGTTGCCGTTGCGGGAGTCCGGCGAAGCCCACTGCTATTCGGGCTGCACATTTCTCGACGGTCGGGGTGTCCCCCACATTCTCTATACGAGCGTCAAGGCCGAATCGGGACGGCCGGGCACGCAAGTCATCGCGACGTCCACCGACTCCGCACTGATCGGCTGGAAACAGGAAGCCGCCGCGCCCGTCCTCGACCTGGCGACGCACGGCGGCCCAGCGTTTGGCGGCGAATGGCGCGACCCGTATCTTTTCCGCACCGAAGGCCGCACGTTCCTCGTGCTCGGTGCGCGACTCGGCGAAGAAGCCGTCGTCGCCCTCTACGAAAACCCCGACGACCACCTGCGCCAGTGGGTTTACCGCGGCATTATTTACCGCGCACCGGCGGCGAAGACGCCATTTTTTGAGTGCCCCAACCTGTTCAAGCTCGGGAAGAAATGGGTGCTGATCGTCTCGCCCTGCCGCGAGGTCGAGTGGTGCACCGGCATGCTCGACCTGGCGACGTACACGTTCCAGGTCGAGCGACGCGGACGCGTGGACGAGAGCGACAGCTTTTATGCTGCCCAAACGATGGTGGACGGGGCCGGCCGCCATCTTCTCTTCGGCTGGGTGCAGCGCTTCCCCAAGCTGCGCGGATGGAATGGGCGCGTCGGCGCGCCCCGACGGATCTGGGTGGATGACGAAGCCTTTCTCTGTGCTGAGCCCGTCGCCGAGCTGGCCGCGTTGCGCAATACAGAGAAACCGTTTCCCGCCCAAACGCTCAGCGCTGCTCCGGTCTCGCTCGAACTGCCTGGCGACCATTCGCACGAAATCGATCTAACCTTCGAGCGCGCGCCGGACGCGTGCGTGCAGATCGAAATCGCGGGCGTGAAAATCGCGATTGGGCCGGGCGATGTGTGCTTCGGTGATAAAATAGCGCAGGCGACCACGCCTGCTCCCCAGAAAGTGCAGGCGGGGTCGCCTGCGCTACTTCCTAGCGATCGCCTTCGCTGGCTGTTCGATCGCTCCATGATCGAGATCTTTGTCAACGACCGCGCCGTTTACACGCGCGTCGTACCCTTCCCGTCCTCGCCCGTCGCCGAGCTCAGCGTCACGGGCGGCTACGCCCGCATGCTCGCCGCTCGCGCCTGGGCGCTCCGCGCCGCGCCAGCGACGGTGTTTAAGCGGTAGGGCGGGTCTTTGACCCGCCTTTGTCATTGCGAGGCGGCCCAACGGGCCAACGAAGCAATCCATCCGGACTTCAAATGGATTGCCGCGTCGCTGCGCTCCTCGCAATGACAGGACGTAGGAAGGCGGGTCAAAGACCCGCCCTACCCCAAACCTCTCCATGTCTGCCCTTCCATCCCTCCCCACCGAACCCCGCCCCGGCCGCTACCGCCATTACAAGGGCGGCGAATACCAGGTCGTCGGACTCGCCCGCCACTCGGAATCCCTCGAGCCGCTCGTCGTCTACCAGGCCCTCGACGGCGAGCACGGCCTCTGGGTCCGCCCCGCGGCGATGTGGTCTGAGATCGTCACGTTCAACGACAGTTCCGTTACTCGTTTCAAGCGGATAGGCGATTGATCTGACCACCGCGGATTCCACGCTCCGACACCGATCAATCCGAAACAAGGTCAGCTGGTTCAGATTGATCGGTGTCCGTTGGTGGAATCGGTGGTCAAACTCCCACGCAAAACTCTCGCCATCGCCCGCCCGAAAATCTCTCGTTGCACCGCCATGCGCGTGCTTCTCGCCTTCGACAAGTTCAAGGATTCCCTCACGGCGCGCGAGGCGTGTGAGGCCGCCGCCAAGGCACTGCGCCAGCGCCACCCCGACTGGCAGCTCGATCTTGGCCCGCTGGCCGACGGTGGCGAGGGTTTCGCCGAAATCCTGACCGCGGCCGTCGGCGGAACCCTCTCCACGATTTCCGTCACCGGCCCGCGCGGCACCGCCACCGACGCCAGCTTTGGCCTAGTGTCTTGGTCGAAAATTCCGCCCGCCGCGCGCGCGTTGCTGCAATTGTCGCCGGCGCCAGCGAACGATGCCGAGATTGCCGTGATCGAAATGTCGGCCGCCAGTGGTCTCGCCATGTTGGCGCCGGCGGAGCGCGATCCCTGGCAAACCACCACGCTGGGCACGGGCCAGCTCATGGCCGCTGCCGCCCAGGCCGGCGCCGCTGCGCTCCTGCTCGGCGTCGGCGGCAGTGCGACGCACGACCTCGGCCTCGGCGCCCTCTCGGCCCTCGGCCTGCAGTTTCTCTCGCCCAACGGCGAAAGCATCCGGCCGCCGGTCCCGGCGCGCTGGGACATGATTGAGCGCATCACGGGAAAAATCTCGGCGTCGCTGCCGCCCGTCCGGATTGCGTGCGACGTCTCGAATCCCCTGCTCGGCCCGCGCGGCGCCGCCGCGGTCTACGGACCGCAGAAAGGCCTTCTCGCCGCCGACCTGCCGAAGCTCGACCATGCCAGTGCGCGACTCGGGCTGCTGCTCTGTGCGCACAGCGGCGTTCCAGATTCGCTGATGGACGCAACCGGCGCAGGCGCTGCGGGCGGGATCGCTTTCGGATTGATGGCGGCAACGTCCGCAAAACTGTTGCCCGGCTTCGACCTGGTCGCGGCGTGGCTCGACCTCGATCGTCGCATCGCCGCTGCAGATTTGGTGATTACGGGCGAAGGCCGCTTCGACGATACCTCGCTCAGCGGCAAGGGTCCGGGCGCCGTCGCCGCACTCGCACTGGCCGCCGGCAAGCCCGTGCATGTTTTCGCCGGACAGATTACGGCCACGGATTCCCGCGCCGGACTCCAACTCCACGCCATCTCGCCGCGCGGTCAGCCGCTGGCCGAGGCGTTGGCGGCGGGCCGACGCAATCTCACCGCCGCCGTGGAGCAGGCATTTTGAGTGTATGGACGCGTAGCAGTGACGCGCGCGCTTCAGCCCATTGCCAGCGAGGTCGCCTCCGCTATTCCAGCAGCCTGTGAACAAATTTCCGGAAAGTTTCTCGACGGAGCTTCCGCGCGTCTCAACCTAACACCTAACACATAAAACCTAACACACTACGCTCCGTCACATGCCCGGCTCAAACCGCCCGCTCGCGTTGAAACACCTCGGCGTCCCGCTCATCGCGTTGCTGGGTCTTTTCGGTTGCAGCGCCAGCCAGCCCCCGACGCGTCCCGCGCCCAAAGCGCCTCCCATTACCGCAGCGCCACAGCGTGTCGCGCCCGTCGTGATGCCGCCCGCGCCGGTGTTTCCCGTCATGCTCGGGATCGACGTGCTCGAGGCGCGCGGCTTCGATGCCGTCAAGGGCAAGCGCATCGGCCTGCTCACGCATCCCGCCGGCGTCAACCGCCGCGGAGTCAGCACAATCGAAGTTCTCCGCCACGCGCCCGGCGTAAGGCTCGTCGCGCTCTACGCCTGCGAACACGGCATCTACGATGAGCTGCCGGCCGAGACGACGTTTCCGGACCGGGTCGACCCGCGCACCGGCCTCATGGTCTATTCGCTCTACAACGGAAAGACCAAGCACTTCGTCCCGACGTCCGCGCAGCTCAAGGGCATCGACGCACTCGTCATCGACCTGCAGGACAACGGCACGCGCAGCTACACGTTCACCGGCGCGATGAAGTCCGCGATGGAAGCATGTTTCGCCAACGGCAAGGAGGTCATCGTTCTCGACCGCCCGAATCCGCTCGGCGGACTTAAGGTCAGTGGTCCGCCGCTCGACCCGCAGTGGATGAGCGACGTCGGCCGCTTCCGCGTGCCCTACGTGCACGGACTCACGATGGGCGAGCTCGCACTGATGGTGAAGGACGCCGCCCCACCCGGCGGCCTCGCGATTTCTGACGCGGCTCGACGGAAAGCCCGGCTCACCGTCGTCCCCATGCGCGGCTGGCGGCGCGCGATGCGCTGGCCGGAGACCGGGCTGACGTTCGTGCCCACGTCGACGAACATGCAAGATTTCGCCGCGTGCATGGGCTACCCGATGACAGGACTCGGCTGCATCATCGGCGGATTCACCCACGGCGTTGGCCGGCAATATCCCTTCCGCGGCATCGCACACCGCACCGCCAAGATTGACGTCGTGGAAAAGGAACTGCGCGGACTTAATCTGCCCGGCCTGCAGTACCGCCGCGTCAGTGCGCCCGATCGCAACGGCAAGCCTGCCGTCGGACTCTACATCGAGGTAACCGACTACGATGAATGGCAGCCGACAGAGCTGAACTTCTACCTGATGAAGATCGCCTGCCAGCTGGAGCCGAAGAACCCATTTGTCTTGGCCAAAGCCCCCGAGCGGCGAACGTTTCTCGTGCACATGGGCTCGACCGCGTTCTTCAACGATCTGCTGACCAAGGGCGCCAAGGTCGATGTCGACGCCTGGCTGCGCACCTGGCGCGAGCAGGCGCGGATCTACCAGGAAGAGAGCAAGCGGTATTGGCTGTATAGGTAGTGTGACCTGTGACGTGTGGCATGTGACGAGTTAAACTCCCATACCACTTCGTATTCCTAGCACGGAATTTCTGTAACTTGCCCCATGTCACAAGTCACACGTCACACGAGTATTCTCGTCGTTGTCACCCCGGATGAACAGGCGAAATTCCTACCGGAACCGGTACTCGCCGAGGTTCGCACGATCTCGAGTGAGTTTCGGCTGCTCGATCCAACCGGTCTGACGCGCGAGGCGTTCGCGCGTGAGGTAACAGCCGCCAACCCCGAGGTCATCGTCGCCTGCTGGGCGACGCCTCCACTTCCCGCGACGCTGCCGCCGCGGCTGCGCTACGTCTGTTACCTCACCGGTGGAGTGCGGAATCTCGTTACGCGCCAGCAGCTCGAGCAGGGCCTAACCGTGACCAACTGGGGCACGGCCATCAGCCGCACGGTTGCCGAGTGCGCGCTCTTCCACACGCTCGCCTGCCTGAGGTTGGCGCCGAAATGGACGCTGCTGATGCATCGCGACGGCGGCTGGCGCGACGGCTGGGAAAAAGCCGGCTCGCTCTTCCAGCGGCGGGTCGGGATCCACGGCTTTGGCGCGGTGGCGAAAACTTTTCTCAAGCTCATTGCACCATTCGTTTGCACCGTCTCGGCGTTCGCGCCGGACGTGACCGACGCCGTGGCGCAAGCCCACGGCATCGTACGGGCGACATCACTCGACGCGCTCTTTGCCGACAACGACATCATCGTCGAACTCGCCCCGCTCAATCCGACCACTCGCGGCATCGTCACTGAAGGTCACCTGCGCCTGATTCGTCCCGGCGGCGTTTTCGTTAATGTCGCCCGCGCCGCCATCGTCGACGAGGCCGCGCTCCTCCGCGTCGCCCGCGAGGGCAAGATTTACGTCGGGCTCGACGTCTTTGTGGAAGAACCGCTCCCCGTGAACAGCGGCTTCCGCGGCCTCCCTAACGTCACCCTGACACCGCACATCGCCGGCCCCACTCTCGACCGGTATCCCGACGCCAGTGCCCACGCCCTCCGCAACCTCCGCGCCTACGCCGCCGGCCAGCCCCTCGAGGCCGTCATCACGCCCGAGATCTACGACCGCTCGACGTAAGCGGGGCGATGTACAAAACAAACAATGAAACTTCCCCACTGCGATCCTCTGTTTACCAAGTACCTGGAACCTTGGTATTCCGAAGACGATCGGAAGCGAAAGTCATTCGAAGCCACTCGACCTGACATTCTCACCAGCGGTGACTGCCGCAACGTTCCGGTATCCGAACTCAGCGTCATCTCGGAAGACGGGGCGCGCGAGGCTCGCATGCGAGTCGATACCATGCTGAATTCCTGTCGAAATGATTGGCCGCGATATCTAAGCGTGTTCGGAGATCTCGATGAGCACTGGATTGAAGCGTTTGATGACTACTATGACCGCAGGCGGATCGCCGACGTCATTAAGAACTCGGACCCGGCAGAGTTTTCGAACGACTACCTGGTCTTGGTTTGTCAATTCGGTGCTGCACTCGCACACGTGTTACGAGTCAAGCAACCGAGATTGGGCTGGATCTACAATTGGCCCTACTGGGAATCGAGTTTGGTAGATAGCCGAAGCGGAACTGTTATTCCACCGTTTCACTGGGCTGTGAAAAAGTTTTCCGAGTATGGTGTCGATGACGGGTTTTCAGCCAAGATCGACTTGTGTATAGAGGTACTCGAAGAAAAGAGAGATTAGTCGGCAGTCCACTCCAACCCAAGAATGCCCGTAACTTGAACTTTCAGAAAGCTAGTAGAGTCCCGGAACCCCTCATTCCGACGGATCTGCGCCAAGCCCTCGCCGTTGCCACAAAGGCGCGGATGCAGTGGACAAGCCTCACGCCGATCGCGCGGCGGGATTTCATTTACTGGATCGAAGGGGCCAAACAAGCGGAGACCCGCGCCCGTCGGATCAAGCGCGCTTGCTCGATGCTGGCAGCAGGCAAGCGACGCCCCTGCTGCTTCACGATCGTGTCCTTCGATCTTTTCACGGCCCTCAAGGCCAACCCCAAGGCGAAGGCGGGATGGAGCAAGCTTGGCTCGAACGAGCGCCGGGATCTCATTGCCTGGATGGACGCCGCCAAGGAACCCGCCGCCCACCAGCGCCGCATCGCGCAAGCCTGCGTGAGGCTTGCGGCTGGAAAGAGCCGCTGAGGCTGCTGCTCTGCATCTTCAATCCTTCGTCACAGAGATCACGGAGGAGGCACAGAGGACACGGAGGAGCCAAACGGCGGCTGGTTCTCTCATCCTCTGTGCCTCCTCTGTGACCTCTGTGTCCCGTCTCGCCGAATCCGAACAATCAGCTTCACCTGCCGATTTTCCCTTGCCGCTCGGGGGACCCGGGGCGAAATCTTGCGCCGGTCGTCGCGCTCCTGCGCACACTCAGTCCCTTAGTCCCCCAGTCCCTCTCTCAACCCCCAACTCCCTCATTTTATGCCGAGACCTGTCACCCTTTTCACCGGCCAGTGGGCCGACCTGCCCCTCGAGAAACTCGCCCCGCTCGTCAAATCGATGGGCTACGACGGCGTCGAGCTCGCCTGCTGGGGCGATCACTTCGATGTCGATGCCGCGGCGGCCGACAAAAAATACGTCACCGCTAAATGGTCGCTGCTTAAGGACCACGGGCTCACCTGCTACGCCATCTCCAGCCACCTCGTCGGCCAGGCGATCTGCGACCGCATCGATGAGCGTCACCGGGCCATCGTGCCGCCTGACGTCTGGGGCGACGGCGAGCCTGAGGGCGTCCGCCAGCGCGCCGCGCAAAAGCTCATCAAGGCCGCGCAAGCTGCGCACGCGTTTTTCGACGCCAAGCCCGGCCGCAAGAAGGGCCAGGACGACTTCCCGGCCGTGGTCAATGGCTTCACTGGCTCCAGCATCTGGCACTCGATCTACGCATTTCCTCCGACGTCGCAGGCGTACTGGGACGCCGGCTTCGCCGATTTCGGCAAGCGCTTTCGTCCGATCCTGAAGGCCTTCGACGCGGTCAACGTGAACTTCGCCCTCGAGGTGCACCCGACCGAGATTGCGTTCGACATCGCCTCGGCGCAGCGCGCGCTCGCCGCAGTGAAGAACCACAAGCGCTTCGGCTTCAACTACGATCCCTCGCACCTCGGCTACCAGGGCGTCGACTACGTGAAGTTTATCCGCACCTTCGGCCCGCGCATCTTCCACGCGCACATGAAGGACGTGTGGTGGGGCCACGGTGACGGCACCGTTGGCACGTTCGGCGGCCATGTGAACTTCGGCGACGCGCGCCGCGCGTGGGATTTCCGCTCACTGGGCCACGGCGACATCAAGTTCGAGGACATCATCGTCGCGCTGAACGACGTCGGGTACCGCGGCCCGCTCTCCGTCGAGTGGGAAGACATCCGGATGGACCGAGTCCACGGCGCCACCGAGGCCGCGGCCTTCGTGCGCAAGGTGGATTTTCCGTCCAGCGCCCTCGCCTTCGACGCGGCGTTCGAGAGGAAGAAGTAGCGAGTAGTGGGTAGCGAGTAGCGAGCATTCGATCGCCCAGCCTCCACTCGCTCCGCAGATTGTCATTCTGAACGAAGTGAAGAATCCAGTTGGATACTATCGAAGCCCCCAAGCGTAGTCTCACTGGATTCTTCGCTGCGCTCAGAATGACAGAAAGCCACCGGCTTCCTCGCTAGAATCCTACTCACTACCCGCTACTCGCTACTCACTACTTTATTCCTATGAACAGAAAACTAAGATTTGGCATGATCGGCGGTGGACGCGGCGCGTTCATCGGCGCGGTCCATCGCATCGCCGCCATCATGGATGGCAAAGCCGAGCTCGTCGCCGGCGCGTTCTCGTCCGACGCCGCGCGTTCCAAGGCGTCCGGCGCCGACCTGTTCCTCGATGAGACGCGCGTGTATGCCAGCTACGAGGAAATGGCCCGGGTCGAAGCCAAAATGCCCGCCAGCCACCGGCTCGACTTTGTCGTCATCGTCACGCCCAACCACCAGCACTTCCCGCCCGCGAAGCTGTTTCTCGAGAGCGGTTTCAACGTCGTCCTCGACAAGCCGGCGACCTTCGACCTGGCCGAGGCCAAGAAACTCCGCGCCATCGTGAAAAAGACGAAGAAGGTCCTCGTCCTCACGCACAACTACACGGGCAACGTGATGGTGAAACAGGCGCGCGAACTCGTGCGCAACGGCACCGTCGGTGACATCCGCAAGATCGTCGTCGAATATCCACAGGGCTGGCTGAGCACCTTCCTCGAAAAAACCGGCCAGAAGCAGGCGGGCTGGCGCACTGACCCCAAGCGCAGCGGCGCCGCCGGTTGCATGGGCGACATTGGCACGCACGCGGAGAACCTTGCGCGCTACATCACCGGCCTCCATATCGACTCGCTCTGCGCCGACCTCACGACGTTCGTGAAGGGCCGCAAGCTCGACGACGACGGCAACGTGCTCGTCCGCTACCAAGGCGGCGCGAAGGGCATCCTCCACGCCTCGCAGATCAGCATTGGCGACGAGAACATGCTCAACATCCGCGTCTACGGCACGAAAGCCGGCCTGGAGTGGAAGCAGGAGTTTCCCAACGAGCTGGTCGTGAAATTCGCCGACCGGCCCCGCCAGATCTGGCGGCGGGGCAACGGCTATCTCTCGCCGCGCATGGGCCAGTTCACGCGCATCCCGTTCGGCCATCCCGAGGGGTACCTCGAGGCGTTTGCCAACATCTACCTCGAAGCCTTCCGCGCCATCAGCGCCGAGGTGGAGGGCAAGCGCCAGCCGAAGGATCTCGATTTCCCCACGATCGACGACGGCGTCGAGGGCATGGTGTTTATCGAGACCGTGGTGAAGAGCTCGAAGCGCGGCGCGAAGTGGCTCAAATTCCCGAAGGCGTAAATATTACGACTGCGGTGGGGCGGGTCTTCGACCCGCCTCAAGAATCGGTGCACGTTCGTGCATCTGAGGTCCACCCTTCGATTCCGCCGCCGTAGACTACCCCATTGGGAAATCGCGAGGGGCCGCTATTTCGTTACGGCCCGGCTGGCAGACAGTTTGCCGCGCGCAGCCGCCCTTCGACTTCAAGAGATCCATCGCCAGATCTCTTCGATTGAACCGCACTCCGCACTGTTTCGCCATGTGCAGCGCCAGCACTTTCGGACATTGGAAAGATTTTGCGATGCTGGTTCCGGCGCCTGCCTGTTGCGAGATCCACGACTGAGCAAGTTGGTCGCCGACGAGTTAGAAGCTCTGGCGGAATGGCAAGTCGACTGCCCTCACGACATTATCATGCCGAACCACTGGCATGCGTTGCTCGTCCCCGGCCCGGAATGCGCGCATTCCCTCAGCGACATAATGAAACGAATTAAGGGACGCAGCGGCCTGAAGATAAGGAGAGCGGTTGGCGGGGTTGGTGAGGTCTGGCAGGCTGAATGGTTCGACCACTGGATCCGCAGTGCTATCGAATGGGAACGAACCGTTTGCTACATTCGGGATAACCCGGTCAAAGCGGGATTGGTGAAGCGGTGGTCAGATCACCACTCGACGCATTGAGGCGGGTCGAAGACCCGCCCCACCTCTGACGCCACCCCCATCCAATCTGCCTACTTCTTCGCCGTCGGATCGTTCTTCGCCACCCAGGCCTCGTACTCCTTGCGGGGCATGAATTTCAGCGAGGCGCTATTGATGCAGTAGCGGAGACCCGTCGGCGCCGGGCCATCGTCAAACACGTGGCCGAGGTGCGCGCCATCCACGTTGCAGTGGACTTCAACGCGTTCCATCCCGTACGAGCGATCGTGCGTCTCCGCCACGAACGCCTTCTCGATCGGCTTCGTGAAGCTCGGCCAGCCCGTGCCGCTCTCGAACTTGTCGCGGCTGTCGAACAGCGGCGTGTCGCTGCACACGGAAAAATACACGCCGTCCTCATGGTTGTCCCAGTATTCGTTCTGGAACGGCGGCTCCGTGCCCTGCTTGCGCGCGACTTGGAACTGGCGCGGCGACAGCAGCTGCATCCATTCGGCGTCGGTGTGCTTCACCTTCGTCTTGCTCATGTCGATCACGACATGCGACGGCAGTCCGCAGGCGGACTTCTCGTCGGGTTTGCATTGCAGGGCATCCTTGGCGGCGTTGGTGGATTTCATTTCGTTTTGGGCGCAGGCGGCGAGCGCCAGCGCGCTAAAGAGGATCAAAAACTGGGGCATTCTCATGCACCTAAGAGTAGCCAGCCGGGCAAATTATTCCAGCGGCCGGCTGACTTTCGAGATCGGGGAAACCAATTCGGCCACGGATCCCGTCCGGCAGATACTGACCCGTCTGAAACCTGATAATCTGTATCGGGTTGATCCGTGTCCGGAGGTGAAATCCGTGGTTAAAATCACTCTTCCGCCTGCACCTTGACGGCACCGTCGCTGAATTCCGCGCTCAGCCGCTGACGGGGCTTCACCGCCGCGCGGCGCGTAAGCGGCCGGCCCTGCTCATCCCGCATGATCACAAAACCCCGGTGCAGCACGGACACGGGGCTCGCCGCCTGCAGCCGCTTGAAGAGCGAGAGCAGCTGGTGCGAGCCGAGTTCGATGCGCCCCTCCGGCGAAGCCTGCGCCAACCGGCTGCGGACGTCGCCGAGCTGCTCGCGGCGCAGCTGGATATTCGCACGCAGCGTCGCCGCCAGCCGGTTGGAGAAATCATCGAGGCGCAGGTAACCCTGCTCGATCTGCGCCGCAGGCGTCAGCAGCCGCAGACGCGACCGGGCATGGTCAAGTCGCTCACGGGCGCGCTCCACGGCGCCTTCCGCCACGGCAGCCATCGCCTCCGCAGCGCGATCTGCGCGCTCCGCGCCCTGGATGAAATTGCTCGAGATCAACTCGGCGGCGCCGCTCGGCGTCTCTGCCCGCACGTCCGCCGCGAAATCGCTCAGCGTGAAGTCGATCTCGTGTCCCACGGCCGAGATGATCGGCACGACCGACGCCGCGATCGCACGCACGAGCACCTCCTCGTTGAACGACCACAAGTCTTCCAGGCTGCCGCCGCCTCGGCCGATCACCAGCAGGTCAAAGATCTGCAGCTCGTGGGCGAACGCCAGCATCGCCACCAGCTCCGCCGCGGCGCCCTCGCCTTGCACCCGCGCCGGCAGTACCACCAGCCGGCCGCGCCAGCCGCGGCGCGTCAGGATGCGCATGAAATCGTGCACCGCCGCGCCCGTCGGCGACGTGATGAACCCCACCGTCGCCGGCATCATCGGAATCGGCCGCTTCTTCTCCGTCGCAAACAGCCCTTCCTCCTGCAACTGGCGCTTCAATCGCTCGAACTCCTGCTGCAGCCGGCCCACGCCGTCCTCGATCACCGCGCGCACGATCAGCTGATATTTTCCCTGCGCCGCATACACGCTGACCTCGCCGTAAACCACAACTTGCTGCCCGTCGCGCAGCTTCACCGTCTGCCGGATCGCATCGCCGCGAAACAGCACCGCGCTCACCTGCGCGTCGGCGTCCTTCAGCGAAAAATACACGTGACCGCTCGCCTGCGCCCGCAGGTTCGACACCTCGCCCCGCACCCAGCCCGGCCGGATACCGCTCTCGAGCAGCGTCTTCACCCGGCGCGTAAAATCCGTGACCGACTCGACCCGGTCGGAGATTCCCGCCCGCGGCGTCTCTGCCCCCGCCGTCATGCCGCCTTTTTCTTCCGGTCGGCGTAATGGCGGCGAACCAGATGTGTCGCCGCCATCAGCGCCACGAGCAGGCCGCCGATCATCACCAGCATCTTGGCCCGGCCATGCATGATCGCGTCGCCAAACAGGACGCCCGCGGCATTTTGCGGCAGGGACAGGACCGCCGTGAGCAGGAAATATTTTCCAAAGGGCACCTCCGCCAGTCCCAGCAGATAGTTTTGCACGCAATACGGAATGCCCCATGTCACGCGCATGATCACGATGAGGTCCGTCGCATCCTTGTCTTCCACCTCCGGCAGCTTGTAACCCATCCGCACGACGATGCGCTGCAGCAGCGGACGCAATGCCCGCTTTGCGAGAAAATAACTCAGGGTGAAGTTGACGGTGACGGCGAGCAGCGACAGCGCGAGCACGGTGCCCATGCCCATTCGTTCCGCCCACAGTGGACCGGCAGAGATGATAAACGCCATCAACGGAACACCGATCATCGGCAAAAACGCCATGCTGAGGAAAAAAGCCGTGGGACTCGCGCTGCGGATCAACGCCATCCCCTGATCGAGATAGGCACGGACATTCAAGCCGCGCAAAATCAGCACGGAAATGACGAGCAGCACCACCGCTACAATTGCCAATTTTATCCACGGAATTTTTTTGGCAGCGGACGGGGTCGACGGCATGAAAGACAGCCTGTCCGCCTGCGCGCGCCACCGTCAAGCGTGCGGGACGCCGCCCACCCGCTGGAATCGTCCAAAACGTGTCAAAGACGCGTCCGCTAACCTCGCCGGGGACGGCAGGCTTGCCGCCGCTGTGGCGCTGCATTGTGCTGGTCCATCTCCCCGCGAATGCCCGCCCCGACGCCCGCCCCTGCCCGCTCGTTGCGCCGATTCTGGCCCGTCGCGGTGCCGGTGGTCATCGGCCTCGCCTATGCCTGCGGTCACTTGGGGTGGTATCTCGGCACGCCGCTGGGACGCGTGCCCGTCCTCGACGAGCGTGAAAACCTCACATTGGCTGAAACTATTTTTCGCGGCGCGCTGCCCGCCGAGCCGTTCTACCGCGCGTCGGGCTACGCGTTGATTCTCGCCGTATTTCGGGTGCTCGGCGTCAGCGCCAATGGACTGTTCTCCGTCGCGCTGGTATTCGGCGCAGTGCTCCACGCCGTGAACGCCGGATTGGTCGCGGCCCTTGCACGTCGCTGGTTTGGCGCGACGGCGGCGCTGATCGCCGGGCTGCTCTGCGCCTTGCATCCGGTGTTCGTCCATTATGCGACGCAAGCGCTCGATGCTGTCCCAGCGCTGACGTTGTTTTTGTCAGGGCTGGTCATGCTGGCGCCCGCACTTGCGAGAGAGCCGGCGGAATCACGTGGGCTGCGCTGGGCCAGCGTCAGCCTGTGCTGGGCCGCCGCCACGCTGCTGCGTCCGAACTATCTGCTCGTGTGGCTGACGCTTCCAATTCTCGCGTGGTGGAGTTCGCGATCCCGGCTTGGTTCCAGCCAGACCCATTCGAGTGTAACCCATTCGGTTACACTTCCGCGCTGCGCAGCGGCGTTCGCTGGCGTGATTCTCTTCGTGGCGATGGCTGGCTGGCAACACCACGTGAGCGGACACGCCGGATTCATGCCCTGGCAGGGCGCCTACAACTTGTGGGCGGCCAATGAGCCGGGTTCAAATGGCCGCTACTACACCCAGCATGTCAGCCTGTCCGCGTCCCTGGCCGAGACAAATCCCACGCGCGCGGAGTCGGTCCTGCGCTACCAGCAGGAAACCGGACTAACCTCCGCCGACATCGCCGCCATGAACGCCCACTGGCGAGCGAAGTTCCTCGACCACGTTTTTCATCATCCAATCGCCTGGCTGGGCCAGCTGGCGCACAAAACGTACGCTCTGCTGAACGACTGGGAGCAATACAACAACAAGACCTTCGCCTTCCATCAGGCGCGCTCGCCATGGCTCCGCTGGAATCCGCTGTCCTGGGGCGTAATCTTCGTCTTTGGCGTGGCCGGTGCGTATCGGCTTTCGGTAGACTTCCCGCGCGTCGCTCGCTCGCTCGCCTTGATCACCCTCGCGTGCGCCGCGTCCGCGCTCCTGTTTTTTGTCAGCGCGCGGTTTCGCCTGCCGCTGGCCGCGCTGGCAGCCGTGCTGGCGGGTGGCGCGCTCGCGTCGCCGACGTTTTGGCGCGACTGGACGCCCTCGCGTCGCTTGGGTCTGGGCATCGCCGCGATTTTGGCCGCGATGATCACGTTCTCGTCCTTCGACCAGGTGCGCAGCCGGGCGACGTTCGTGCAGGATCATGCCTTGCTGGCCCGCGCGGCGGCGTCGGTCGGTGACGATGCTCTCGCCTGGCGCGAAGCCTCCGCCGCGTTGGAACTGCAGCCCGGGCATCCCGACGCCCTGCGCCTCGCCATCGCCTCCTACTTTAACCAGCTGCTCCAAGACACCGCGCGTCCCGCGGACGAAACGCGCTGGCGACAGGATTGCATGACCTGGCTCAGCACCACACCGCATGACGCTCCCGACCTGGTGGCGGTGGCGGTGCTTTCCCTCTGGCGCTCAGGCCAGACTGAGCCGGCGCTGCGTGTCTGGCGTGAACTTGGAACAACCCCATCCGCGCTGGCTGCGCGTTTGCTTGTGCGCGATGCCTCGGCCTCTCGCGGCGATTTCGCCGCGTTGCCGCGCTCCGCGTGGGACCAGCCGTTGGTTCGGCTGGCGGCCGTCTCGCTCGACATTCCCCCGCCGGTAGGCGTCATGCTCGATTCGCCCGCCCGCGCGGCTGCCGAGGTGAAACGCCTCTTTAACCCGACGCCATGAGCACGTCCAACCCACTTGCCTCCAAGCCCCGCGCGGCCGCCTGGATCGCCGGGGCCCTCGTCGTGTTGCCTTTCCTGCAAGCGTTGTCGCTGGACTTCGACCGTTGCGGCGCGCTCGTGCTGTTGCTGCCTGCGCTGTGGGCCGGGCGCGTGGAATTGACGCAAGCCCTCGCCCGCATGCGCGCTGGCCCGGTGTGGTTGAAACTTTTCGCCGGCTGGGGTGGCCTCGCCATCCTGGCATCGGTTGCCGTTGCCGTGCAGCCGGCAGCGGCGTTGGTGACTGCGGCCTCGTGGACTATCCTCACGGCCGCCGGTCTCATTGCTGGTCAATGCGTGGCGAACGACCCCACTGCCGGACGCCGCATGCTGGCTGGGCTGGCGCTGGGCGCGGCCGCTGGAACGATTGCCGTCTGGGTGTTGTGGGTAATGTCCGGACGCGGCGCGGTGCCGCTGTACGCGCATCATCGTCATCTCGGCCTCCACACGCTCGCCGGCGCGGTCGCGTGTCTCGCGCTCATCGTGCACAAGGACGTCTACCGCGTGGGCCGCGTTTTCTGGCTCGTGGTGGGCGTCGTGACCTGGGGCGGGATGCTCTGGTCGGGCGGGCGCACTCCGGTGCTTGCGCTGGCCGTGGCGATTGGCGTTTGGGCGTGGGTGAGTCCGTTGGAATTGCGCCGGCAACTGTGTGGACGAGCGGTGCTCCTGCTGATCGCGGGAATGGCGTTGTCGGCGGCGTTTTGGACGTCGAATCGCGAACTCGGTTGGTGGCACGCGCTCCGGCGCACGGCGGCGGCAACAAGCACGGGGAGCGTCAGCCAGCTCAGTTCCACGCGCGCGGATTTTTGGCAGGACGTCGTGCATCGCGCGAAGGACGCACCCTGGCTCGGACACGGGCCGGATTCTTATCGCTTCCTCACGCCAAAACTCGACGGCCAGCAGGCGCACAATTTCGTGCTGCAATTCTGGCTCGATCTGGGGCTGGTCGGCGCTGTCCCGCTGCTCCTGCTCTTTGGCGGCGTGCTCTACTTCGGCTGGAAACGCGGCGTGCAATCCGGGGAGCCGATGGCGCTGGCGTGGCTCGCGCTCTTGACTGCGAGCCTGGCCGCGGGGCTGCTCGACGGCGTGTTTTATCACCTGCTGGCTTTTCTGCCGGCCATGCTGGCGTGGGGGGTGGGGGTCGGGCTTGTCGCGAAACCCGCGCCGCCCGCCCTGATCGCACACACGCCGCAGGTGGTGCTGACTGTCGCCACGATCGTGATCGTGGTGCACATGCTTGTTTTCTATCAGCTCGCGTTAGGAACGCCGCCCACGCCGTACTCGTTGCGCGCGTCGAGCGTACGGATCTTCCCGAGCACGACGTTTGGGCTGTGGCGCTGGCTCGACTCGTGGCAGCAAGCGTATCCCGCGGAAGCGCTCGAGTGGACGCGTTGGGCGCAAGGGCATTCGCCGAATCCGATCTTTTTTCACATCTACGCTGCGCAGATGCTCGCGGCGCGTGGCGACCGCGACGGGGCGGTGCAGGAGTTGGAAGCGGCAAAGGCGAAGGCGCATTGGAGCTCGCGGCCATCGATTGACGTCATGCTGCGTCAGCTGCAGACACCTTCACCATAAGCTGTGCCCCGCGCCGCCTCCCAATCCCTCCGTGAAACGTTGGTGCCCCTGGCCTTGCTCGCGGGTGACACGGTCGTGACGCTGGCCGGCCTGGCGCTTGGGTGGTGGTTGCGCTACGCGTCGCCGCTCGGCCGCTTCGGCATCACGGTGGCCGATGCGAGTTTTCCCCGCTATATGCCGCTGCTGCTGGTCGGCGTGGCGCTGCTCATCGGCGCGTTTGCACAATTCGGACTCTACGACGCCCGGCTGTTGCTGCGCCGTTACCAGAGCCTCAATGCCATCCTGAAGGGCGCGGCGTTCTGGCTGGTCGCGTATCTCGGTGTTTCGCTGGTGTTGAAATTCGATCCGCCGATCTCGCGGTTGTTTGTCGTCGTGGCGTTCGTGTGCGTGGTTGGCCTGCTCTACCTGTGGCGCACGCTCGTCTACGCGTTGGTGACGCGCAGTACGCTGCTACTCCGACTGCGCCGGCGGGCCGTGCTGCTCGGCTGGAACGACGACGCACGGGCGCTCGCGGCCGACATCGCGCGGGATCCGGCGCATCCGTTCGTGCTCGTCGGGGTGGTAGCGCTTTCCGGCGACACGTCGGCGTTCGCCGAGGTGACGCCGGCGCGGCCGCCCTCGTTGGGGCATGTGGGCGAACTCGACGCGATCCTCGCGCGAGAGCAGGCGGACGTGTTGATTGCGATGCGGCTCGACCTGCCACGCGCGGAGATCCGCCGCGTGGTGGAGACGTGCGAGCGGGCCTACGTCGAGTGGAAGATCGTGCCGGGTGCGTTCGATATTTTTCTGAGCGGGTTGAGGCTCCAAACTATCGGGCGGGTGCCGGTGCTCGGCGTCGAGGAGCTCGCCATTCACCGGCTGTTCAACCGCACGCTCAAGCGGACGTTTGATATCGTGGCGGGAATGATCGGCTTGGTGGTGTCCGCGCCAATCATGCTCGTGCTTGCCGCCCTGATCAAACGCGAGTCTCCCGGTGGGCCGGTGTTCTTCCGGCAGGCACGCGTTGGCGCGGGGCATCGCCCCTTCACGCTGTGGAAACTGCGCAGCATGGCGCCGGGGGCCGAAGCGACGGATGCGGAACACCAGAGCACGGCGCGCGACGACCCGCGGCTGCTGCGCATCGGGGCGTTTATGCGGCGCTGGAATCTCGATGAGCTGCCGCAGTTTTGGAACGTCCTGATTGGCGACATGAGCTTGGTTGGCCCGCGCCCGGAGCGGCCCAGCCACGTGGATCAGTTATCCGAGTCGATTCCCCACTATTTGCCGCGGCACTTGGTCAAGCCAGGCATGACGGGGTGGGCGCAGGTCAACGGGCTGCGCGGCGACAGCGACCTCGTCCTCCGCATCCAGCACGACATTTACTACATCGAGAACTGGTCCGTCTGGCTCGACGTCCAAATCGTGCTCCTGACCTTTGTCCGCTGGCGTAATCCCACGGCATAAGGGGTCAGCCCCTAACTTTTGTGGTACTAAAAATCATAACCACTTTGTTACCCGCTGCATGAGACAACATCCCAACGCAAAACGGGGTCAGCCCCTAACCTTTGCCGTAGATCATGTTTCAACTGGCTAGTATAAAGTCGTTTGTGCGATAAGAGCAAAAAGACTGATCGTCAGATCCCGCGACGGTTCTAGGACCAGGAATTCTATCTGGGTTAGTTTGCTTGGGGAATTCCGGCTCAAAAAGTTAGGACCTGACCCCACCGAGCCTATCTGGATATTCTTATCATTCTTTTAACTAATTGCTTATGTATTAGATGACCACAAAAGTTAGGGGCTGACCCCTTTGACGTAGACGAAGAAGCCGGGGGAATGAACGGAATGGACGAAGCCGGGAAGGAGTCGGGCGAAGGCGTGATCGGAAATGTCGTCCTGATAGACGATATAGTGAAGCTGCGGTGGGAGGTAGGCGAAAAGGCGCTCGGTTGTCGCGGGGTGTCCCGCCATCGCCTGGTCAAAGTAACCGTACTCGAGATGATAGACCTTTCGCTCGGTCCACCAAGTGATGAGCGGATTGCGCGGGAAATAGATCTGCCCGTGCCTCGACTCGGCAAGCGCGCAACTCGCCTCCAGCTGCACCGCCGGCGTCAGCCGCCAGCCGGCGTTTCGCCCCGTGATGAACAGTCCCAACACCACCGCAATCGCGGCGACCAGCGCCAATCGTTGCCGCAACCACCGTGCGACGACGCCCGCCGACCCCGCCAGCTCGAGCCACGCAGCGGCGTTAAAATAGTAAGCCGCATGGAAGGAGTTTTCTCCTCCTCCCACCTTGCTGGCTCCAAGCGCACCCAGCGGCAGCTGCACGAGCGCCACAAACGCGACCAACGCCGCCGCTCCGACCGGCATGGCCTTGCGCGCGCGCAAAACGACGAGCGCCAGCAGCCCCGGCAGGCACGCGAGCAATTCCCGGCCTAACTGCGGCAGCCACGATCCGCTTCCGACCTTCAGCGGGTGATGCGACGGCACCGTCCACAGATTGTAGCGCAACTCGGACCAGCCAAAGATCGCCACGCAGATTGCCGCCACCACCAGTCCCGCGGCCAGCAGCCGAACCGCGTGTCGCGCTGCCGCGGAACCTCCGCCCTTCCACAGCAACCACAGCAACTGCGCCACCGGTATGCCGATGGCCAACTGCTTCGTCCACACCGCCAGCGCCGCAAACACCGCCGAAGTCCAGAAGCCCCGCCCATTGTCTTCCGCGTTCGCCAGGCAGATGCACGAGATCAATGTGAGCGCGACGACGGCGTTGTCGGCCGTGATGTAAACCAGCGCATTGGCAATCCACGGCACTGCCAGCGAACCTCCCGCGCAGGCCGCGAGGAGCCATGCGCGTTCGCGACCGGACTGACCCACACGCTTCGCCACGCCGTCCACGGCCCAGAGGAGGGGCGCGAGCAGCAGCGCGGCATTAAGGCACGCTGCCCCGAGCATCGCTGACGTCAGGCTCGGCAACAGCGTCACCGGTGTCATCAGCGCGGGCATCACGGGCCCGTAGATCCACCCGATCGCCGGCCCCGTGTCGGGCGCGAAATAGATGTTCTTGCCCGCCGCCAGCAGGAACGTCGGCATGAGCCGCGCGGAATTCCAGTCGAGCGCCGGCGTCGCGCACAGCGCTGTCCACAAGGCCAGGGCGACGACTCCGGCACACAAGACGAGCGCGAGCCACTCCCATCGGGGAAAATGCTCCCGCAAAGGAGGGGTTTGAGTCACGACGCGAGGCTTGTCCGGCGCGCGTGGGAGTCACGCCGAATTTCCGCACAAGCTCTGCTTGCTCAACGTCAGCGTTAGCAACGATCCGCTTTGATCGATTACAGCCATACTATCGTAACTTAAACCTTCGGGAGATTGCGATGGATGACCGGGCGAACTGGGTAACCGAGCCGCGCTCGATGGAAAGACCGAAAAAGTTAGGGGCTGACCCCTCAGTTGGAAGACAAATCTACGTATTATATTATAATATCAATGGTTATATAACTCGTAATCACAAAAGTTAGGGGCTGACCCCATCAATACCAATTCACGACAGGGACATCCGGCGGCAACTTCGCGGGCCGACTCCGCGCCACGAGCGCCGGGTGGCCCACAAGCCGCAGCAGCGGCAGGTCCAGCGCCTCATCGCTAAACGCCCGGCTTCCTTTCCAGTCCACGTCCCTGCCCGAGTAATACGCCTGCACCGCCGCCGCCTTCCCGGGCCCCCGCGGTTCGGGCTGCGCGATCCGCCCCGAAAATACCCCGTCAATGAACTCCAGCTGCGTCGCCACCATTTCCCGGATCCCCAGCTCCTCGGCGATCGGCACCGCGAGGAATGAAAATGCCGCCGTGGCCAGCATCGGCTCAAATCCTTCCGCCACGGCGCGCGCCACTTCCCGCCGCGCGGCCGGTCGGATGATCGCGCGCAACTCGTCCTCGAAGACTCGGCGACCCACCGCCGCCATCGCAGCGTGGTCGTACCCGCGGAACGGACGCAGCGTCGCCTCCTTTAATGTTCGGGCCGACAGCAGCCGTCCCTGCCGCAGCGCAAGCCGACCCACGAGTCCCGGGGCCGCGCTGACCCGATGCCGCAGTGTCCACCAGAAATATTTTCGCCACGAGTTGCCGCGCAGCACGGTGCCGTCGACGTCAAAGATCGCGAGGCGCATGAGAGGGGGCGATCTTTTCGGCGCGGCTCGCTGCTTCCGGGCGCTCCTCGCTGTCGGCGGACCACGGCATCCGACAGTTGCGATCGAGCATGAAAAAATCGACTGCCGCCTGCGCGCGCGGAGTCGTGGCTGCGAGCACCGCCGTGCGGATGTCCGCCGATGCGAGTCCCCGCTCCCGCAACAGCTCACGCGCCACCGCGATCGTGCGGCCCGTATCGGAGGCGTCATCGATCAGCAGCACGCGTTTCCCCTGCACGTGCACGCTGACCGGCAACTCCGCCATCCGCCGCGTGAAGCGGTGCAAGCCCGACTGTTCCTCGGCGCGGCGCAGCCAGTTGCGCAGGCCGAGCGGCAGTCGCCGGGCGAACGGAGCGAGCCGCGCCTTGAAACCCTGACCGCTGCGACGGACCCACACCGGCGCGAGCGGGAGGTTCATCACCGTCGCCAGCTCGTGCGCAAAGAGCCGCGCGCCGGTTTCGACATAAACGATCAGGTCCGGCGCAAACCCGCTCGCGCGCACGCGCCGGGCCAGTTCGGCAGCCAGCGGCGGCAAATGCGCCAGCTTGACCACGGGAATCACCGGAGCCGGGGGGACGACGGAAGAGGGGGCCGGCATTGGCGAACGCTGCCACATCTCGGCGCGGATTGTCACCCGCGTTTTCGCCGTGAACGCGTGCGCGCGCCCGACTCGTTTCCACCAGTGACTCCGCTCGTGTTCGGCATGGACAGGCGCCCACTGCTCGTACGATATTCGGGTCGATCGCAATGCCCCCCGATTCCTCCCCGCTCATCAGCGTCATCATCGTCTGCAAGGATCCTGGACCCCGCCTCAAGGACGCCCTCGCGAGCGTCTGGGCCCAGCACATCTCGCCGTTGCCGGAAATCATCGTGGTGGACGGCGGCTCGGAAGACGGCTCCCGCGTCTGGCTGGTTTCGCAACGCGCAAAGCTCGCTTCGCTCATCATGGAGCCCGACAAGAGCATCTACGACGCGATGAACAAGGGGGTGGCCGCGGCCCATGGGGAGTGGGTGTTCTTCCTGGGCTCCGATGACAAGTTCTACCACGACGCGGTGTTGAACCGCGCGCAGACTGCGCTGAAGCAACTCTCCGCCGGCGTCGCCGTGGGCGAAATTGCCTATGAGGACGGCCGGATCTATCGCCTCGACCCGAAGCCCAATCAGATCGCGCGAAACTTCGTACATCACCAGGGAGCCTTCTATCGTCGCACCTTATTCACGGAGCACGGGAACTTCGACGCCTCGCTCCGCGTAATGGGTGACTACGATTACAATCTTCGGCTGGCGAAGAAAGGCGTGGCGTTTGCGCCGCTGCCGTTGCGCATCACGACGTGCGGCGTGGGCGGACTCAGCGATTCCGGCCAGTGGCTCGGCTACGGCGAGGAAATCACTGTGCGCCACCGCCATTTCCCCGCCTGGAAATCCTGGCTGGCGGACATTGGCTCGGTGCTGCGGTTTATTCGGAAGCAATTCGTCCGTCGCGCCCGCCCGGCCCATGCCTGAGTCGTTGCCGGGTCGCGCGCGGCGACTCACCAACCGGCTGCTGCACCCACTCGGACTGCACCTGGCGCGACGTGACCGCGCCTTCGAAATGGACGGATTGCTGGCCCGCGCGGCGGGACGCGGCCTTCATATCAACACCTGGATTGACGTCGGCGCGTCCGATGGCATGTGGTCACTCGGGGCGCGGCGTCATTTTCCCGCTGCGCGTTATCTGCTGTTCGAGCCCCTCGCCGAGCGGCAGTCCGCCTTGGCGCACCTCAAGACCCGCCATGGCTTCGACACGGTGGCCGCGGTCGCAGGAGCCGCACCTGGCTCCGTCGAATTTGCGGTCGACCCCGCGCTCGACGGCAGCGGCGTCGCGCCCGCCGGTGCCAGCGGCACGCGCAACGTGCCCGTGGAGACGATTGATCGGGCGGTCGCCGTACGAAAACTGCCGGGCCCTTTTGGCATCAAACTCGACACGCATGGCTACGAAATCCCGGTGCTCGACGGAGCGACTCAAACCTTGGCCGAGGCGTCGCTGCTCATCATCGAGGCCTATAACTTTTCGTTGGCCCCAGGGTGCCTGCGTTTTCACGAACTGTGCGCACGGCTGGAGTCGCTGGGTTTTCGCTGCTGCGATGCCGCTGACCTCATGCGGCGGCCGGGCGATGGCGTGCTCTGGCAAATGGACCTGGCGTTCGCTCCCGCGAGCAACGCGGTTTTTGCGTCCAACCGCTACGTCTGAGCCACCAGCTCGTCGAAGGAGACGAAGCCATGTCGAGCCACGCGCTCCACGTACACGGGTAGATTGGCCGTGCGAAAGAGGAACCGCGCCTTCCACCGCTGCGCGGCCGGTTGCGGCGCGAGCAGGCCGAGTTTTACATCGACCTGCGCTCGCTCCGCCTGCATCGCCGGGCGATTTTTCGTCAGCTGGCCGGGGCGCAGCCGAAACGCCGCCACGGGGGCGCCGCCCACGCGGACAAAAGGCAGGCCCGTCAGGCATGCGCGGGCAAGAAATTCCGAGTCACCGCAGAAGCGCAATGTTGCGTCGAACCCGCGCAACTCCCTGAACGCCGCCCGCGAGACCAGCGTGCCATGCTGGAAGACCGGCTCGATGCGTTGCGCGTAAAGGGCGCGGTTGAGTGACGGCCGTGGCGAGATCGGAATCGCGCCCAGGCGGCGCCCGTTGCCGTCGATGAGCTTGATGTGACCGTAGGTGATCAACGGTGCGCCCGGAACCCGCTCCATCGCTCGCATACTCGCAGCCAGGCCCGGCAATAGGAGGTCATCATCATTGACGTAGGTGAAGGCGTCCCAGTCACCTTTGGCGTCGGAGATGCCGGCATTGATTGCGGCATACATGCCTCCGCCGGGTTCGGGTATGACCTGCGTCTGCGGAAAACGCTGCGCGAGGTCCGATTGCACCGCTGCCGGACAGATGAGGACATGATGGCAGGCAAACGGCAGCCCAGCCACACTGGCTACTGTTTCGACGAGCCAATGGGAGGTTCCGAGCGTCGGAGTGATCACCAAGAGCTTCATGCGTCACGCCGCTGAGCGCGGCGATAAATGCCCAATGCCCGACCGGAGAACCGGCCCAATCCAAATCGACCGGCGAACCACCACGGGCCGATCTTCAGCCAAAATTGTCCCCAAAATAGACGGAGGAATGCCAGGTGCCAGGCGCCCAACGCGATCTTCCAACCGCGGCGGGGAATGATGAAGGCCGGACGCACGCGCCGAATCTCAGACTCTGCCGCCAAAAGCGCCGCCCAATATTTTCCGTAGAGATGCGACCGCAGACCCAGCGGCATGATACCGTATTCTAACTGTCCCGAGTCAAACCAGTGGCTGGTAATGGGCCGAAACTGGGCGAAATGAAACGCCACCAATGGCGCTCCATCGACCTGTGCGCCCTCGCCCTCCATCACGCATCGATGGGCCGCCCAATTCCACGGTGCCAGGTTTAGTCCCGGATTTCGACTCACGCACACCGCTTCACCGAAACGCTCCGGCCATTCATCGAGGTATTTCTGGTCGCCGTACACCACGCCATCCGCCGCCAGGGCGCACGAGGCGAGACACTGCGCCCGCCATCGGTCAAGACACGCCATCCCCTGCTCGTCCCCGCGAAAGGCCAGCAGACCGGCGTTAAAGCGGCCGTAGCGGGACGTGTCGTCATGCCAGGGTGGATAACGGTGCGGCACCACCAAGATGCTGTGCTGCGCCAGTTCGCGGTGGACCGCCTCGGCGTCGCGGAAAAAGAAGATATCCGCGTCCAGGTACGCCAGCGCGCTCGTCGCAGGATTCAATCGGAGCAAAAATCGGCACAGGCAGGGTTTGAGCGTGAAGATAAATTCCTGACGGCTGCGGGTTTTTTGAATCGCTGCCAACTCCGGATCTGCCGCCAGCAATTCTTCCAGGACCACCAGCTTCAGCCCAGGCACGGCGAGCGCTCGCAAGGTCGCTTCGGTTTCTGCGTCCAGGACAAGCACCCAAACAGTGACCGCAGGATCCTGGCGATGCAGTGACGTCCACAAGGCGAGGCCCTGCGGCAGGTAGCCATGGTCGAAGAAGGTGCAAAAGCTGCTCATCGGCTTGGACCCATTGGGCTGTGTCGCGGGCGGACTCGACCGGTCGTCATGGGCGCAACGCCTCCACAAAGAGCGAGTCGGGTTTGCGCATGGCGCCATCGATCACGTCCAAGCCATAGTCGCCAAACGCCAGGATTCCGCTCGTAAAGGCAGTCACCTTTTTCGGATCGCTGAAGCCACAGTCCAGGAGCAATCCGGCCAGCGAGACTTCGTCGTACATCACACGATGCACCTCCCCGCTCTGGCGAAACCATCCTTCGTCAAAAGCAGTGCGCATGCGCGATCCTCCGCAAAAAGTCGCCCATCCGCGCACCACTTCACGGCGCAAGCGCAGCCAGATTTTTCCCGGAGTGACTCGCCGACGCGCGCGAGCGGCTCCGCTCACGAGCGCGGAGTCGACTTCCTTGCCCGCGCGCGTCCGGATGGTCGCCAGCTGCGCCGGCGTCAAAGTGCGCAAATACTCTTTCCAGCACAGTGGGATCCGAAGCTTGGAATTCACGTGACTTGAAGTCGCGGCCGCACTGACCCTATAGTGAGTCGTATTAATTTAAATCATACCAACATGGTCAAATAAAACGAAAGGCTCAGTCGAAAGACTGGGCCTTTCGTTTTAATCTGATCGGCACGTAAGAGGTTCCAACTTTCACCATAATGAAA
>JADMIO012610645.1_pt1 | contig 60198 bp, 64 predicted proteins | sample 8958161 | NCBI WGS metagenome assembly JADMIO01 (sample SAMN16585339, study PRJNA669376) | soil metagenome | isolation source: Crop rotation soil | place: USA: Cullars Rotation, Alabama | collected 2011
GCCGCGACTTCAAGTCACGTGAATTCCAAGCTTCGGATCCCACTGTGCTGGAAAGATCAGGATGAGCGTCGTGGCGAACACCATGTACGCCTCGAGGGCCTCGCCGACTTCAGCAATCACGGGTGTCTTCTCTTTTCTACTTGGGCTCGCTCGGAGTGCCGAGCGAGGTCAAGTACTCCACGATCTGTTTGAGGTTGTCGTCGCTGAGCTTGCCCCCCGACTTGTCGGAGAACGTGGGCATCGCGATCCCGGGCTTGATGCTCGGCGCGTTCGAGACCCACTTCAGCAGCCAGTCCGCATCCCGTGCCTTGAGGGCCTTGAGCTCGGCGTTGATCGGCCCCTCGTTGCCGTAGTTGGACAGGTTCGGAGCCTGCGGGAGCGTGCTCGCCGTGCCCTTCGTGAACGAGTGGCAGGTCGTGCAGGACTGCTGAGGGTTGTTCGCAACCAGCTGCTTGCCGCCGGTGGCTCCGGTCGGGAGAGACGGCGGCTTCGGCGTCTGCGGCTCGAGCGCGAGCTCGGCCTCCTTGCGAACCTGGACCACGTCCGCCCACTCGGCGTCGGTCGCGTGCTCGATGAAGCTGAGGATCTGGTTCACCTGCTCCGGATTCAGCGGTCCGCCCTCGGACCTCGCCCACGCCGGCATCGAAAGCGTCCCCGGCGGCTTCGCCCGACCGCGCTCGACCGTAAGCCTGAGGAGCGTTTCGCGGTCCTTCAGCTTCGTCGGGTCCGTGGCGAGCTGGTCGTATTTGTTCCCGGGCTGGTTGAGCGGAAGACCGGCTCCGTTGATTCCTTCGCCGTTCTTGCCGTGGCAGTCGTAGCAGAGGTTCGCATAGATGCTCTGGCCGCGGTGTACCCGCTGCTCGAGCTGAACCTCGGCGCCGTGAGCCTGCACGGTCGGCATGATCACGAAATACGCGCCGGTCATGAGGAAGAGCGCACCGAGCATCGCCACACCCGCGAAGACTTTCTTGTCCAGATTGCCGGCGATCTCGAGCGGGTCAGGAGCGACCGGGATCGGCGCGACGTAGTACGGCGTCGGCTGCTCGATGGTCGCGCCCGGCGCGTAGTGCTGGCGAAGCAGCTCCACTCCGTACACCGGCTCTTCTCTGGGCTCGATCTCGTCCTGGTGTCGAACCGCGAAGACGAAGAACCCGGTGAGGGCAATGAACAGGGCGGCGGTGCCGACCGAGAGAAGGAGGTTTGCGTCCACCTAGGCGGTGACCTCGATCACCTTCGGGTTGAACCCGCCGGTTGGCCGGTCGATGACATTGAGCGGGTTCGTGTCCACGATGAGCGCGCCGTTCGTCTCGGTGATGTGGAAGAGCTGCAGCGGTTTCGGGGCCGGGCCACCCTTCACGACCGCGGTGTGCTTGTCGAAGAGCGATCCGTGGCACGGGCAGTGGAACTGGTCCTCGGACGCGACCCACGGGACCGTGCAGCCGAGGTGCGTGCACTTGCGGTAGGCAGCGATGATCCCTCCCGGGGGGTGGAGCAGGAAGAAGCGGCCCTCGGTGAAGAGGATCGGGGCATCGTTTCCTGCCTGGAACTTCGCGAGGATGTCCGCCTTCGGGCCCACGGGCACCTTGGCGCCGAGCCCAACGACTTTCTGAACGTGGAAGAACGGAAGGAAGATCCCGCCGAATTCGGCGAGCGCGGACGCGACGCCGCCCAGGAGCAGGAGCCGAAGGAACTGGCGGCGCTTGAGCCGCGCCAGCAGCCCGCCCGCGGTGGTGGATGTCTCCTCGTGTGGCCTGATCATCGTCTTACTCGTGCGTCTTGGGCAGCGCCCAGGGAGCGTAGAGGTCCATGCCCGTGCCGCGCATCGAGGTGCCGATGAAGGTGAGCACCACGAACGTCACGAGGAACCCGGTCCAGATGCCGATCATCCACTCGCGCGCGTTCGCGCGGTACAGCCGCTTGAGGATGATGACGAGCAGCACCGGGAGGAACAGCATGATGAAGGTCGGGATGATGACGTCCGGGATGATGAGCTTGCCGCCCGGAAGATTTGCGGTCGCCCATTCCGCGTAGCCGGCTTTCTTCAAGTAGTAGTCGGCCGCGACGAGGGCGATCGTGAGGATGCCCGCGTACGCCGTCGTAAACCACGCGATCTTCTTGCCCTTCTCATTGGTGAACCAGATCCCGACCCCCTCGCGGCCCCTGTCGATGTAGGGGATCGTGCACATGAACGCGATCCACGCGCCCGGCACGATGACCCCCGCGAGCGCGGCGTTCATGTGCAGGAGCAGCTCCTGCAGGTTGAGGAAGTACCACGGCGCTTTCGACGGGTTCGGCGTTCGGTCCACGTTCGAGTGGTCCTGCAGCGGTGCGTTGAAGAGCGCCGAGATCACGAAGAGCCCGACCGCCCAGATCATCGCGGCGATGAACTCGATGACGAGGAGATGCGGCCAGACCATCGCCGTGTCCTCGACACGCTTGTCGACGCGCACGATCGAGTCCTGGCGAACGAACGCGAGCAGGCGAAGTCGCTTCTCCTGCCCGGGGAATGGCTGTGGCCCGCGCTGCACCGTCATCTATCGACTCACAGAGGCCCGGAGATGCCGCCGTCCTTGCGGATGCGCCAGAAGTGGATCGCCATGAGGAATCCGGCGATCACGGGCAGCGCGACGCAATGCAGAACGTAGAAGCGAAGGAGCGCGTTGCCACCGACCTCGAATCCACCGAGGAGGAGGAAGCGCATCTCGTCGCCCACGACCGGCGTTGCGCCGACCATGTTCATTCCGACGGTGACCGCCCAGAGCGCGAGCTGGTCCCACGGAAGCAGGTAGCCCGTGTAGCTGAGAACGAGGGTGATCACGAACAGGAGCGTGCCGACCACCCAGTTGAACTCGCGCGGCGGCTTGTACGAACCCGTGTAGAACACGCGGATCATGTGGAGGAAGACGGTGATGACCATGCCGTGCGCGGCCCAGCGGTGCATGTTCCGGAGGAACTGTCCGAAGATGACGACCGTCTCGAGGTCCTTGATGTCCTGATATGCGTCGTCCGCGCCGGCGATCGATGCCGCGGACGGGTGGTAATAGAACATCAGGAGCGTTCCGGTGAGCGTGAGCACGAGGAAGAGGAAGAACGACAGCCCGCCCATGCACCACGTGTACGGAACCGCCAGCGCGTGACGGCGGACCTTGACGGGATGGAGGTGCAGGAAGACGTTCGTGAAGACCGCGAGCGACTGGTTCTTGCGCGAGTCGGGATAGCCATGGCGGAAGAGCGACCGCCAGATGTAGTTCGTCTTGACCTTTTGCCAGACCTGGGAGGGAACGTCGAGCAAGCTTTCTACCCTCTAACTAATCTGCGATCGCGCCTAGTGCTTCGAACCCGCATCGACGAGATCGTGCTCGTGAATGCCGGTGCCATTGTGGCCGTTCTTGCCGTTCAGCGTCTTGCGGCTGTTCGCCTGTGAGGGGTCGTAGAGGGGCAGAGGACGCATCGTCTTGCGACTCGCGACGGCTAGATCGAGATGAATCTCGTCGTCGATGGATTCCTTGGGGAGCGTCTTCCCGACGGACGGGAGAACCGCTCCGTAGCGGTTCATGGTGATGGCGTCGGTGGGACAACGGATGACGCAGAGCGCGCAGCGGATGCAGGCGGTCTCGTCGAGGAAGAAGGCGACGCCGTTGTCCCATTTCTTCGCCTCGCCAACTGCGGGAATCGCTCCGTCGTCGACGACGTCGCTCATGTCCACGATGTGGATCACGTCCATCGGGCAGACGTCGACGCAGCCGCCGCAGATGATGCAGAGCTCGCCCGTGATCTCGATATTGAAGTTGCACTTGAGGCAGCGATCGCCTTCCGCGACGACCTGCGCCTCCTCGTAGCCTCTGTTCACCTCGATGAAGAGGCCGCGACGGTCGGCCTTGGAGAGCTTCGGCATCTCCTGACGCGGGATGCGGTCGTAATCCACGGACATGTTGTGGTAGATCCGCGCCTGATCGCCCTCTCCGGAAATGGCGCCGATGTTGTCCGGAACGGCGGAGCGGCGGAGCGTCACGATCTCGTGGTACTCCGGGACGTTCACGGAGATCCCCTCTGGGTCGAGGTAGCGCGCGATCTGCTGCGCCGCCGAACGTCCATCCGCGACCGCCTCGATGATCGTCGTCGGCCCGAGCCGGTAGTCACCGGCCATGAAGATCTTCGGCACCGCGGTCTGGTAGGTGTCGGGGTCGATCTTCACGTCCCGCCAGCGCTTCACCCGGAACTCCGGAAATTCGTTCAGGAACGTCGTGTCCGGCGATTGGCCCAGCGCGAGGAGCACCGACTCACAGGCGATGTCATATTCCGAGCCGGGGATCGGCTCAGGGCTGCGACGGCCGCTCGCGTCCGGAGCGCCGAGCCTGTTTCGCACGAAGCGCACACCACGCACGTGACCGGTCTCGTCGGCAAGGACTTCGGTCGGGCTCGAGAGGTACACGAACTGCATGCCCTCGCGCTCGGTCTCGCCGAGCTCCTCTTCGTCCACGACCATCTCGTCGCGGCCACGGCGGTAGACGATGAAGATCTCGTCGGCGCCGAGACGCCACGAAGTCGACGCGCAGTCCATCGCGGTGTATCCACCGCCGAGGACCACGACCCGCTTCCCCACCTCGACGGGTCGGCCGCGGTACGCGCGCTCGAGGAAGACGATCCCGGCCATCACGCCGGCCGCGTCCTCGCCGGGAATGCCGATGTAGTTCGGCTCGAAGCAGCCAGCCGTCACGGCCACCGCGTCGTACTCGGAGGTGAGCTGGGTGAGCTGCACGTCGCGACCGACGTAGGTCGAGAGCCGGAGCTCCACGTTCTCGCTCACGATGCCGTTCACGTCGCGATCGATGACCTCGCGGGGGAGACGGAACGGAGGCACGCCCGCGAGCGCCGTGCCGCCCGCCTGGTCGAGCGCGTCGAAGACGGTGACGCCGAAGCCCTGCTTGGCGAGGTCGCTCGCCGCGGCGAGGCCGGCGCATCCGGCACCGATCACGGCGACGCGCTTGGCGGGGCGGCCGAACACGGGCGGGGCCGGCTGCGTGTACGGGCGTCCATCGATGGTGAGGTTCACATGCGCCCAGTCCGAAAGGAACTTCTTCACATAGCGGATCGAGAGAGGCTTATCGACCTCTTTCCGCCGGCACGCCGTTTCGCAAGGCGCGGCGCACACCGATCCGCAGATCGACGCCATCGGGTTCGGGTCGAGCGCAAGCTCCCAAGCCTTCTCGAACTCTCCCGCCGCGGCGAGATTCAGGTAGCCGCGGCAGTTGGTGCGGACCGGGCAGGCTTCCTGGCAGGGGATGTTGTCCTGGTACCAGCTCGGGCCGACCTCGACGACCTGGTACAGCTCTCTCACGAGAAGTCCATGCTAATCAGGAGTCCGAACGTGTCAAAAACTGACTGCGATGAAGTGAAGACCCGGCTGGACGGCTCCTCCGAGACGTGGCGATGCGAGGTACTCGCGCTGGAGCCGGGCCGTCGGGCGGTGCTCCGCTACGTGCTCGATCGCGACCGCGAGGTCGGGGCGAGCGGGCTCGTCCTGCGATCTGGCACGGTCACCATCGCACACTATTGGTCGGACCGCCCGTTCAACGTCTACCACTGGACTCTGGGCCCCACGACGGTCGCCTACTACGCGAACGTCGCGGAATCGCTGGAGATCAGCCCCACGCGAGTCGCCTATCTCGATCTCGCGATCGATGTGCTCGTGCGGCCGTCCGGAGCGGTGGACATCCTCGACGAGGACGAGGTGCCGGTGGACCTCCAGCCCGGGCACCGAAAGACGATCGCCGACGCCCTCGAGCAGATCACCGCGAATCCCCGTGGACTCATAAAGGAGATCGAGGACGCGTCGCGTCCTTTTCGTTAGGAAGATGCTGCGGGCGCGGGCGCAGCCAGGCCGAACGTCTCTTCCCGCAACCCGTCGATCCCACAACCGCAACTCGCCGCATCGAGCGGCACACGATAATCCGGAGAGGCAGTGAAGCTCCACGAGTTCCAGGCGAAGCAGGTGCTCGCGCGCGCCGGCATCGCCATCCCGAACGGACGTCTCGCCCTCACCGCCGATGAGGCGGTCACCGCGGGCGGGTCCCTGGGCTACCCCGTCGTGGTCAAAGCCCAGGTCCTGATCGGTGGTCGTGGGAAAGCCGGCGGCGTGAAGGTCGCGAAGAACGCCGACGAGGCGCTCGCGGCCGCGAAGGCGATCCTCGGAATGAATATCAAGGGGTACACCGTGCAGAAGGTGTACGTCGAGAAGGCGGTCAAGATCGCGAGAGAGCTCTACCTCGGGGTCACGCTCGACCGCGATCGTCGCCGTCCCGTGGTCATGCTCTCGATGGTCGGCGGCATGGATATCGAGGAAGTGGCAGAGACCGACCCGGAGAAGATCGCGCGAGCCTGGCCGAACCCGCTGATGGGCCTCCTCCAGTTCGAGTCGCGGGCACTCTGCTTCGAAGCCGGCGTGCCCGATGCCGAGCGCGATGTCGTGGCGGACATCGCCAGGCGTCTGTACGACGCCTACGTGAAAACGGATGCGCTCACGCTCGAGATCAACCCTCTCTTCGTACGGGAAGATGGAGGCGTCGTCGCGGGCGACGCGAAGCTCGAGATCGATGACAACGCCCTCTTCCGCCAGCAGGAGCTCGCGCAGCTGCGGGAGGTCTACAAGGACGAGGAGAGCGAGGAAAAGGCGCGCCGGCTCGGGTTCGCGTTCGTGCAGCTGGATGGCTCGGTCGGCATCATCGGCAACGGAGCGGGGCTCGTCATGAGCACGCTGGACGCCGTGAAGCATGCGGGGGGTCGCGCGGCGAACTTCCTCGACATCGGTGGGGGCGCTCGCGAGGAGGTCGTGAAGCACGCGCTGCAGATCGTCCTGGGCAACCCCAAGGTGAAGAGCGTGTTCATCAACATCTTCGGAGGGATCACTCGCGGCGACGAGGTGGCGAAAGGAATCCTCGCGGTCATCGAAGAGGAGAGGCCACGCGTGCCGCTCGTCATCCGCCTCGCCGGCACGGAATCGGAGGCCGGACGGGCCCTCCTCGCGGGCGCGCAGCTCACCGCGTGCGCGACGATGGACGAGGCCGCGAACGAGGCAGTGAGGCTGGCCAAATGAGCGTGCTCGTCGGAAAGAACACCAAGGTGCTGGTCCAGGGCCTCGGGCGTGAGGGACGCTTCCACGCCGGCAAGATGCTCGAATACGGAACGCGCGTGGTGGCGGCGACGAAGCCGGGGGCCGGCGGCACGACGGACGGCTCGATCCCCGTGTTCAACACCGTCGCCCAGGCCGTCAACGCGACGGGCGCGAACACCTCGATCATCTTCGTCCCAGCGTCGGGCGCGATGGACGCGATGCTCGAGGCCATCGACGCGCAGATCGAAGTCGTGATCACCATCACCGAGGGAACGCCGATCTCCGATCTCGCCCGCGTCGCAGCGGTGCTCGAGATGGGCATGACGACGCTCATCGGCCCCAACTGCCCGGGGGTCATCTCGCCTGGGCGCGCGAAGGTGGGGATCATGCCCGCGGAGAACTTCGCCGAGGGCGGGATCGGCTTCGTGTCCCGCAGCGGCACGCTCACCTACGAGATCGCCAACCTTCTCAGCGAGGCGGGCCTCGGCCAGTCCACGTGCATCGGGGTCGGCGGTGATCCGATCATCGGCCTTCCCACTCCCGATGCGGTCCGGCTCCTCAACGAAGATCCGGAGACGGAAGCGATCGTGGTCGTCGGCGAGATCGGCGGCAGCGCCGAGGAGCACGCCGCGGAATACCTGCGTGCGTTTGGAATGAAGCCGGCGGTCGCGTTCATCGCGGGCCGCTCGGCGCCGCCCGGCAAGCGCATGGGCCACGCGGGAGCGATCGTCTCCGGAAACCAGGGAACGGCCGAGTCCAAGATCGCGGCATTCGAGGCCGCGGGTATCGCAGTCGCCAACGCGCCGAGCGAGATCCCAGCCCTCGTCCGAAAGGCTCTCGGCCGCTAAGGTCGCGACCGCAGATGGGACCTCGCGACCGCAAGGGAGCGCGACGAGCGGGCTTGGCCCGCGAGGAGCTATCGCTAAACGGTGGCAGGAATCGATAAAGCTGGGATGGTGAAGTGCACGGTCGTGCCCTTCCCCACTTCACTCTCGATCCAGATCGCTCCGGAGTGCGACTCCACGATCGCGCGCGTGATGTAGAGGCCGAGACCCAGGCCCGGCCCCACCGCGGCCGCCTCACTCCGGTAAAAGCGCGCAAACACACGCGCGAGATCGTCGGGTGGAATCCCGACGCCCGTGTCGTGAACTCTCACGTGGACGACGCCTTCGCCCGGACTGGCATCCACCGTCACTCGGCCTCCCGCCGGAGTGAACTTCAGCGCATTTGAAAGCAGGTTGTTGAACACCTGCCCGAGCTTCGCTGGGTCTGCGTTCACGAAGGGAAGCGTGGGGAGATCTGCGCGGAGATCCACACCCTTCTCCACCGCGAGCGGCGCGCTGAGCGAGACCGCGGCGTCGATCGCCTCGCGGACGTCGGTCGGCCTCGCTTCGATCCGTACCTGTCCCGACTCGACCGAGACCATCGCGAGCAGCTCGTCCACCAACCGGCGCAGCTCACGAGCCGCGCGCAGGACGGCCTCGAGCTGCCGGAGATCCTCGCGTCCCTCGCTCTTTCCGCGACGGATCATGAGCTCCACGTACCCGTAGATCGCGGTGAGCGGGGTCTTCAGCTCGTGAGAGACGTTCGCGATGAACTGGTTCCGGAGCTCATCGCGCTCGCGAAGCTGGGCGCTGACCGCGCGCTCCCGAGACAGGGAGAGCTCGAGCTCGCGCTTCGTCACGTCGAGACTCGCCATGAGGTCGCGGACTTCCTCGGGCAGGCGCTCTCGTGCGCGGACCGCATTGCCGTGGTCGACGGCTCTGCGCACCGTCGCGCGAAGCTCGTCCACGTCGCACGGCTTGAGGAGGTAGTCGTACACGCCCCGCTGCAGCGCCATGACAGCCGAATCGAGGGATCCGAAGCCGGTGAGCACGATGACCGGCGTCACCGGGTTCGTCTTGCGCACGGATTCGACGATGTCGAGCCCATCCGCGTCCGCGAGCCGCAGATCCGTGATCACGACGTCGTATTCGCGGACTCCGATGGCGGCGCGCGCGTCCGCGCCGGTCTGCGCGGTCTCGACGACGTGCCCGTCACGCGCGAGGATCGGCTGAAGGGTTGCGAGCACGTTGGGCTCGTCATCCACGATCAGGACTCGTGAGAGCGAGGGTGTGGTCACGCCGGCACCTCCTTCGGCGCGAGGGGCATGAGCACGCGGACGAGCGCCCCGCCGGATGGAGAGTTGGTGATGCGGATGCTTCCACCGTGCGCCTGCACGATTTCGTGGCAGACCCAGAGGCCGAGACCCGTTCCGCTCGGCTTCGTGGTGAAGAACGGCTCGAAGAGGTGCGCCTCGACCTCCGGAGGAAAGCCGTGCCCTGTGTCGCGGATCTCGATGAGCACGCCTTCGCCGGGAACGAACTGACGCTCGCTCGGCGGAAGGCTGGCCCCCGATACGCGCCGGGTCACGACGTGCACTTCGCCGCCCGAGGGCATCGCGTGGATCGCATTGAGCACGAGGTTGAGCAGCACCTGCTTGAGCTGATCGACAGACGCGACGAGCTTCGGCATCTCCGGGTCGAGCGCACTGACCGCCCGCACGCGGCTCTTGCGCAGCTGCTCAACCATGAGCTCGAGCACGTCGCGGACGACTCCGTTGAGATCGACGGCGGCGCGCGCGACGGACGGCCTGTAGAAGCCGAGGATGAGACGCACGATCCGCGAGATCCGGTCCGATTCCTCGCTCACGATTCGCAGGTAGTTCCGCTGCGGGTCGTCCTTCGCGAGGTCCTCGCTCAGCAGATAGAGGGCGTTCTTCATCGCCTCGAGCGGGTTGTTGATCTCATGCGCGAACGAGGCCGCGAGCCGGCCGGTCGCCGCAAGCTTCTCCGATTCGAACAGCTGGCGCTCAAGGCGGCGGCGCTCGAGCTCGCGAAGCTCCGTGACGTCGGCGAACACGCACACGAGGGCGGCCGTCGCGCCGAGCGTGTCGCGCGCGATGGCCGCACGGGCTGAGTACGCCCGCACCTGTCCCCCGATCGGGTCGGTGAGCGACACCTCGGCCCTCGCCTCGTTACCGCCGATCGCCGCCTGTGAGAGGACCGAGGTGACGATTGCGTCGTTGCGCCGCACGATGTCGCGCGTCGCCTCGTCCGCGTTGGGAGGGAGCTGGAGAAGGCGCTTCGCGGCGAGGTTCATCCGAAGCACCTCACCTATGCCTCCGGCGAGCACGCCCTGCCCGCCACTTCCGCGCGGGTCTGCCACCACGATCGGCTGATCGATGTGCTCGAGTACGAGGTCGAGCTGATCCCGCTCGTGCCTGGCGGCCTCGCCCTCCGCATTCAGATTCCGCACCGCCCCTTCGAGCTCCTCGACCGCTCGGCGGAGGTCGGACACATCCTTGAGAACGACCACCGTTCCCGTCTCGCGGGTGAGCGCGTTGTGCGCTGTGGACGTGAGGAGCTCGAACAGCAGCTCGCTCCCAAGCTCGGGATCCGCGAGCGTCACGTCACGCGTGCGATCGGCCTCGCGAAGCGGCAAACGCGAGGTCAGCCAGGCGTCGAGCAGCATGCGGTTCAGATCGACTGCGCGCCTCCGCCCCTCCGATTCGCCCGCGCTCGCGAAGAGCAGACGCCGCGCGGGCGCGTTCGCGAAAAGGATGTTGCCCTCCGAATCCGCGACCAGGATCGGATCGGCAACCACGCTGAACGCCCGAAGTGACCACTCCTCCTCGACGACCTCGCGCGGCGGCGTTTGGACCTCATCGCCGAGCACGAGCTCCTTCGCGTTGCGGAGCGCCGCGGCGGCGTCGCGCGCAATCGCGTCCAGTCGGTCGACACGGACCGCGTCCTCCGGACACGGCGCGTCAAGCAGAAGCGCACCCGCAGCTTGGAACTGGTCCGCCTTCTCGCACGCTCCGGCGACCCGCCGGAGCCACTCGCTCTTGGGGGACGCGGAGGCCGTGCGCTCTCCGACGAGGCACTGGGCGGAGAGACAGCGTCCGGCGGCAAGACATGGCGACACGACGCCGTCGCCCGGGAGCGGAATGAGAGTGATGCAGTCGAAGCCCATCGCCCGCATCTGCCTGAGCGCGCCCCCGCGGGCCCCGGCCGTGTCGAGGACCGCCGTGCGCCCGTCGCGGACCGCTGCGAGCACCGGATCGTTGCGGCCCTTCGCGGTGCCGAGCTGCTCGCCGCCCACGGGCACCCCCGATCCAAGGGTCGCGTGGAGCTGCCCGCTCCCGTGATCGAGGAGGCTCGCGATGCCGCGTTGCGCACCGACCACATCCATCGCGGCCTCGAGCGCCGCTCGGAGCGCCCTGTCGCGATCCGCGGCTCCCGGAACCGAGGGATCCGCGGCGAGCGCCTGCGCGACCGGGAGCGCGTTCACCGACGCCGGCTAGCTGACCGTGCGCCGTGCAGCTGCGCGCTTGCGGCGCGGCGCCGCGGGCGCAGGCGCGTTGCCCGTCTCCAGCGCGGATGGGCGCGCCACCGACGGCAGCGTGCCGACGGATTCGGCGTACCGAAGATACGTGTCGATCGACGCCACGACGACGCGCGCTTCAACGGTGATGAGGTCGATGCCCACCAGTGAGATCCGAACCCACGCGTCGATCACGATGCCCTTGTCGAGCACCCGGTCGAGCACATCGATCAGACTGGTCCCGCCGGCTACACGTTCGATCGCCACTTCTTACCTCCTGGTCCTCTTCGCGAGTCGCGGGGCCGCGACGCGCTTCGCGCGCGTGGTGCCGACCTTCTTCTCGAGTGCGTCGAGCCGACGCTCGACGGCGTCCGCGTTCAGGAACTTGTCGTCGCGCCACCAGTTCATGCCGATCTGCTCCGCCTTGTCGATGGAGCACACCAGCAGCCTGATCTGGACGGTGAGCAGCTCGACGTTCGCAAGCGACACGCGGATGTCGCCTGCGACGACGAGCCCCTTGTCGAGAACCCGATCGAGGACCTCGACGAGGCTCACCGACCGCGTTTCGATGATCTGGGCCCCGCGCCTGTCTTGCATTAAGCGACATCCTTTCCTTTGTTAGATAGCTCCTCGCGGCGAAGCCGCTCTCTACTTGTCAGCTCCTCGCGGCGAAGCCGCTCGTCGCGCTCGCTTGCGCTCGCACGCGGGGGCTGGACGCGTAGCTCGAGGTCATCCTCCGTGAGGCCGAACGCGTCGCGGATCGTGCCGAGACGTTCCCGCAGACGCAGCAGGGCGAGGCCGAGACGCTCCACTTCGTCCTCGCTGAGCCGCCCACCCTCCATGCGGCGCACGGCCTGGCGCTCGAGCACGTCGCGGATGAGCTCGAGCACGGAAAGCACGAGGCGCGCCAGCCCCTGCTCGATCTTCTCCGGCTCGAGCTCGAGCCGTCCGGTGAGTCCACGCATCGTCATACCGGTGCGAACCATTTCGCCGCGAAGCTGTATACGGGCCACGGTCCGCTCCATCGCCAGTGCGGCGGCGCCTCGACATTCCGAGCGCGCGCCGCGAAAGCGTCCGCATCTTCGACCCGCACGAGGAACGCGAGCGCGCCCGCGGGCGCGTCGATGACCATCTCTTCTGCCGGAAGCGCCGCATGCAGCGTGGAGGCGATCGCGGCGACCCGATCGCCGCCACGGGCCTGCGCGCGAAGCGATTCGAGGTACCGGGTGCCAGCGCCAGGACCGGGCGCAGGCTCGGCAACCGGCTCGACCGGCGCTTTCAGGTCGAATTCGCACCGGCCGCGGACGCGCGCGAGCGACGCCGCGAGGCCGGGGTGCTCGGCAAGCCACGCCTGGGAGAGCGCGGCGTCGTCGAGGGTCTCTCCGAATCGGAACGGGAGGCATCCGCCCTCACGCTCGCCGGCACGAATGACCGCGTGATGCGCGCGAAGCGACGCGAGCGTGGGAGCTTGCGGGCGATCGACCTCCTCGACCAGGAGGACCGGTCCATCACCGAGGCCCACGACGCCGCGTGGAAGCCCCGACGGAACACGCTCCGCGACGCAGTAGAGGTGAAGCATCAGTTCAGCAGCCTTCGTGCGTCGCGGTCGAGGAGATTCTCGACCGAGGTGAACACGACCTGCAGACCGAGATGCATGAGGTCGATGCCCGCGACCGAGATCGTGACGCGACCATGGATCACGACGCCCCGGTTGAGGAGGTGATCGACGAGATCGGCGATCGACCACTCGGATCCCAGCAGGAGCTCCTCGGCGTCGCCGTCGACGGCGAGCTGAAAGTCGTCGCTCATCGCTTCGCCGCGAACGTGTACGGCGGCCAGGGACCCGAGAGCTCGGCGGTGAGTCCGAGCGAGGCGAGGTCGTCCGCAGCGGAGAGCACGGCCGCACGCATCGCGCGCGCCTTCTCCGTGGGCACGAGGTACGCGGCGCGCAGGAGGAGGTCGCCTTCGCGTTCGTTCGTGACCTCCTCGCGGACGCTCGCGCGCCGCATCCGAAGCGCGAGCTTCTCCGCCGCCTTCACCGCCGCGGCATCGGGGCCTCTCGTGCGAAGGGCGTCCAGCCGCCCCCGGAGATACGCGGTGCCCGCACCGGGCACATCGCTCGAGGGAAGCGCGGCGGGGTCGGGCGCGCGCCAGACGACGCGCAGTCCCCATTCCTGGGTGCCTTTCAATCGCGCGAAGAGGCGACGCAGGCGAGGCGCTTCGGCTTCGAGCGCGAGAATGGCCTCGGCGCGCGTGCGATGCACCGACCCGAACGCAAGGGGGACAACGCACTCGGGTGCTCGCTCGAAAGCGAACTGAACGACGGCTTGATGCGCGAGCGCATACGGACCGATCGCCTCCGCGTCACGAGTGGCTTTCGACAGGGCCTTTGCCCCGTAGCGAGCGGGCTCGACGCGGCCCAGCACGCCGGCGACACCGCCGGCCTGCACGAGCTCGAGGGGAGCACCCTCGCCCCCCCAATCGGAGAGATCGGGAGCCGATCGCGCGGGGAGAGCGCAGTAGAGGTACCGGAGCACGGGCCTACCGCTTCGGCATGTCGCGCAGCGCGCGCCAGCGAATCATGAGCTCGCGCTCGCGGCTCTTGAACGTGCGTTCGTCGATGTCGCCCGCGTCAAGTGACCTGTTCAGATCGAGGATCTCCTGGCGGAGCAGATCCCTGTCAGCCTCGACCTCCTGCGCGGCGACCTTCTCGAGCTGCCGGAAGACGAACTTGAACCCCGCGATCGGCAGGCCGATGAGGAGGTCGTCAAGGAGGAATGCCATCAGGAGGGCACGCCGTGCTCGAGTGTCAGGCGCACACTCACGAAGTTGTACGGCGGCCATGGTCCGGTGAGCCGGAAGCTCAGCTTCCCCTCGTGCGGACGCGCGACCTCGTGCATCTGTTTTTCGAAACCGTCGGAGCGGTCGCGGTCCACGAGGAACGCGGCGTTCAGGATCATGCGCTCGCCGATCACTTTGTTGAGCTTCGCGGCAACCGCCTGCTCGCGAAGCGTGTCGTAGATCTCGCGCACGTATTGGTCGGCACGTTCTGAGACGAGACGCTCGACGAGACGACCGAGCTGCACCCGCGCGAAGTAGGTGGACCCGCTTCCCGTGCGCTGGATCTGAGCCTTTAGCCGCGCCACATCGTCGCTGCGCGCTTCGATCTCGCGGACGACCGCGTCACGGTCCCAGTTCACCTGGACGCCGAACTCGATCTTCCCGCGCACCTGCGCGAGCACGTCCTTCAGCGCGTCGTCGGTGTCCTTGATGAACTCGACGACGTCGTCCTTCGTGCGGAACACCGTCCCGAAGGACATCGGGAGCACGCTCTGCCGCTCCATGACCTTCTCGATGACGCGCTCGTGACCGAGAACGTTCTCACGTGTGGGGTCGTAGATCGCGACCGGGCTGTCGCTCACGACCGCGGCGAGATCCTCGTGCTGGATCGTGTAGACGAGCTCGTCGCGACCGCCGATACCGATCCGCCCGAACTCCGCGGGCTTCTGCGATTCGATGATGCAGTACACGTACTTCGCGGCCGCGGTCTCCGGCGGTGTCTCCGCGCGCTGCTTCGCAGCCCGTGATTTGGTCGTGCGCGCTTGCGTCACATCGAGCCTCCGCACCCTCGTAGGTCCGCCCAAGAGATTCGAAAGGTAACAAGCGGCGGCTCGCGCGTAACGTCAAAAACGTGTGGTCAATACTCGGTAAAAGCTCCGCTAGCCAACGAACCCGATGATCGCTCCGGCGACGATGAGTGTGATGAGCCAGTTCGCGGAGTTCAGCATCCACAGCGCCCAGGGACGTCCGGAGAAGTTCGCATCGCCTGCGGTCGAAAGCGCGACGAGGAGCCAGACGAGCAGGCCGATCGTGGCACCGCCCATCGCCCCGCGGACGCCCGAGGTGAGGATCAGAACGGCGAGAACGAACATCGACACGACCGTGAAGAAGACCTGGAGCGCCATGGCGGAGCCCGGACTGCGCATCTCCGGCGGCCGCTTGATGAGGTCCTGCCAGCGTTTTCCGAACGGGGACGATGGCATGTACCAAACCGTGCCGATCACCATCGCCGCCACCGACGCGAGGACGATCGCGAGCAGGTTTACGTTCGGCATGTCACACCCTCCACGCGCTGCGCTGGCGGAATCTTACGCCAGCATGTCCCGCAGCTTTTCGGCCGAGAGCCCGTTCGAGCCATCTTCGTCGTGCTTCAGGTACGCGTAGACATCGCGGCCCGCGTCGAGCTGCGCGCGAAGCCGCGCCGTCCACGTCGCGAGCGCGGCATCGTCGTAGCCCCTGTCGTCGCGTAGACGGACGTACGCGAATGGCGCAGTGGCGCCGATCGTCTCGAGCGGCGACGGCGCCTTCTCGCCCTCGGCGTGCACGAGCGCGACTCCGCGAAGCTTCAAGATCTCGTACGTCTCCGGGACGTACCAGGAAGGATCGCGGACCTCGAAGGCGCAGCGGATGTCCGAGGGCAGGGAGGCGACGAATCCGGCGAGCACGTCGTCGTCCCGCTTCAACCATGGGGGCGTCTGGAAGAGGATCGGCCCGAGCCGGTCACCCAGCAGACGTGCGCGCTCGACGAAAAGCGGCAAGGTCTCGGCCGGGTGCGCGAGGCGATCGAAGTGCGTGATGCGCTGCGACGCCTTCAGCGCGAAGAGGAAGCCGTCGCCCGTGGTCTCGAGCCACTGCGCGATGGTCTTCTCGGTCGGAAGGTGATTGAAGGTGTAGTTCACCTCCGTCGTGCGAAGGCGCGTCGCATAGTGCGCGAGCATCTTCGTGCTCTTTGTCCCGGGCGGATAGAACTTCGGCACCCACGTCGCGTACGACCAGCCCGACGCGCCGACGTACGCCCGCCCACTCATGCCGTGTGCTGCCCGAGGACGGCGTAGGCGATGCCGGTGACGAGGGAATTGGCCCGCTTGAGCGATGCAAGGAGGTCGAGGTGGATGCTCGACGTGTCGATGGACTCGCGCAGGCCCTCCTGGAGGCGCTGGATGTGTCGTTCGCGGAGCCTGCGCTCGAGCACGTTGATCACGCCCTTGTGCCGGATCACCTTCTCGGCGATCGACGTGTCGTGCGCCGCGAGCGCGGCGAGTCCCAGCTCGAGGTTCTCGCAGACCTTCGCGTGAAGGTCGGAGATCTCCCGCCATCCTTGCTCGCTGAACGTGTGGTGCCCGGCGATCTTCTTCTCGGCAAGCTCCATGAGGTTCTTGTCGATGACATCACCGATCTCCTCCAGGTTGACGACGACGAAGATGAGTGCGGTCTTGCGCTCGGACTGGTCTTCGGTGAGCCCGTCGGTGCCGAGCTTGACCACGTACTGCTTGATGTCCTCCTCGAGCTTGTCGATGAGGTCATCGCGGACGACGATGGCGCGCATCAGTGCGTCGTCATTCCGTTCGAAGACCGTGATCGACTCGCGCAGCGAGCCGAGCACCACGTCTCCCATCCTGAGCACCTCGCGCAGTGCCTGGCCGAGGGCGACCGCCGGGGTGTCGAGGACGTTCGGGTTGAGGTAGATCGCGCCGGTCGGCGCCCGGCTCGTGTCGGGGATGAGGCGTGTGATGAGGTCGGAGGCGAGGGAAGCGCCCGGCAGGAAGACGAATGCAACGATGACGTTGAACAGCGTGTGTGCGTTGGCGATCTGGCGCGGCACGTCTGTTGCGGTCGCTGAAACGAGGCGCTCGAACTGGCCGAGGAACGGCAGGAAGAGCAGCACGCCGAGAAGCTTGAACGACGCGTGCGCGGCCGCGACACGCCTCGCCTCCGCGTTGCCCCCGATCGAGACGAGGAGCGCGGTGGCGGCCGTGCCCAGGTTGGCGCCGAGGATGATCGGAAGCGCGCCGCCCAGGCTCATATGACCCGAGAGCGCGAGGGAGAGCGCGAGTCCGATCGACGCTGCGCTCGAGCGGACCAGCGCAGTGAACACCGCGGCGACGGCGAGGAGCACGACGGGCTGCCCGTCGAGCGCCGTGAGGACTTGCCCGAACAGCTCGCTCGAAGTGAGGGGCCGCGTGCCGTTGACGACAAGGCTCATACCGAGGAAGACGAGACCCAGTCCGAGCACCGCCTGGCCCACATAGCGCACATTCCCTCGCCCCGCGGCGGAGAGCGCCCAGCCGACGAATACGACGAGCGGCGCGAGGCCGAGCAGGTCGAACGCGAGCAGCTGCACCGTCACCGTGGTGCCGATATCCGCGCCCAGGATCACGCCGACCGTCTGGCGGAGGGTCAAGAGGCCCGCCGACGCGAAGCCGACGAGCATGACCGTTGTCGCGCTCGACGACTGGAGCACGCCTGTGACGAGAGCACCCACCGCGAAGCTCTTCAGCCTGCCGCCGGTGACCGTCGAAAGCACATGCCGGAGACGTGCCCCGGCGGCTCGCTGCAGCCCGTCCCCAACAAGGCGCATTCCATAGAGGAGAAGGGCAGTTCCCCCGAGGAGCGCGAAGAGCACGCCGTCCGCCACGCTCATGCCGCGCAGGCTAGTCCCCGCGCGCGCGATCTACTTGACGACGTGAAGGACGGCGCGACCCGTCGCGGCGGAGGACAGACCGATGATCGCGACGTCCCCCTCCACCTGGGGAGCCTCGAAGGCGATGCTCGCCCTCCCGTTCGCGTCAGTGGTGCCGAGGCCGCCGGCAGCGAGGCCGATCGAGAGCGAGACCCCCGCGTTCGGCACCGGACGGCCCGAAAGGGTCGTGACGACGAGGGTCGCGGTGACGCTCTCCCCGAGCTTCGCGGTGAGGCGATCGAGCGCGACACCCACCTGGACGTCGGCAGGGGCCACCGGCGGTCCGGCAACGACCACCGGGATTCGCGTCGTCGTCTCGACACCCGCCTCGTTGCGGGCAACCACGACGACGTTGAGCGGGCCAGCGGGAGCCGTGAACGTGAAGGTGAACGAGCCATCCGGGTTGGCGGCGACGATTCGATCGTTCACACGGATGCCGATTCGCGCCGCGCTGCGCCCCTGGACCGCAACCTCTCCCTCGAACGTCTCCCCGCTCCGAGGCCTCGTGACGGTCAGCGGCGGGGCGCTCCGATCGAGCACGATGGTGGCGTTGGTTGAGGCGATCACGTCACCCTTCTCGCTCACGAGACCCGCGATGAGCACATTCGAGCCGTCGCGCAGCGTGACGTCGGACCCGAAGCGGCCGGTCTGGTCGTAGGCGAACGCGCCGAGAGGCTCCCCGTTGAGGGACATCTTGACCTGGCGGCCGGGCTGCATCGCAAAGCTGGGTACGCGGCCCACAACGAGAAGCGCGGGCTTGGACACGACAGAAGGGAGGTCGTCGAAGATCGGCCCCGCGCCCCCGTTCGACGGGGCGATATCCGGCAGGACCAGGCTGCTCTGCGCGGCGGCCTTGGGAAGCGCTCCCGAGATGTCGCGACCGAGGATCGATATTCCCGCGCCGAGCGCGCCCGTCGTGCGAGACGCCACGAAGAGCACCGCGAAGGCGAGAACGCCCCACAGGACGATCTGCGCAGGAGTCGTAAGCCCGGATCGCTGGCGTCTCTCGCTGACCGTCCGTCCTGCCGATCGAAACACGTCCCGTGGCACGGGGGCGCGGCGTGATTGCGTCGGTGCCGGGGCTTTCACCGTGAAAAGGGTACCGGCGGCGAGACGTTTTGGGGGCGGCTGCGGAAATTCGTCACCGGTGCGACACTCTTGTCGTGACCCAGCAGCCGCCCGCCGTGGCCCCACGCGGACTCGAGGGCGTCGTCGCCGCGAGCACGTCGATCTCGTCGGTTGAGGACGGGAAGCTGCAATACCGCGGCTACAACATCGACGAGCTGGCTGGGAAAGCGAGCTACGAAGAGGTCGCATACCTCCTGCTCAACGGAGAGCTGCCCAAGGCAGCCCAGCTCGCGACGTTCACGAAGGAGATCGGCGCCAATCGAGCGCTCTCCCCGCTCCTCCTCAAGATCCTCGAGGACATCCCGAAGGCCGCGAAGCCCATGGACGTTCTGCGCACCGTCATTTCCGCGGCGGGCACCGAGGACCCTGACGAGGAAGATCACAGTCACGACGCCGAGTACCGCAAGGCGGTCCGCCTGACCGCGAAGATGCCGACGATCCTCGCCGCGTACATGCGCAAGCGGCGGGGCGAGAAGCCCGTTGCGCCCGATGCGTCGCTCGGCCATGCCGCGGACTTCGTGCGGATGGCGCTCGCGAAGGACCCGCACCCCAAGTCGGTCGAGATCCTCAACACCTGCTTCGTTCTCCAGGCAGAGCACGGCATGAACGCCTCGACCTTCACCGCGCGGATCGTGGCCGCCACTCTGGCGGACATGCATGCGGCGGTCACCGGCGCGCTCGGCGCGCTGAAGGGCCCGCTGCACGGCGGCGCCACCGATGGGACGATGCAGATGCTCGACGAGCTGGGAAGCGTGGCGAACGTGCCCTCCTTCGTCGAGAAAGGCTTCGCCAACAAGTACAAGTTCCCCGGGTTCGGCCACCGCGTGTACGTGACCGTCGACCCGCGCGCGAAGTTCCTTCGCGCGTTCGGCAAGGAGCTGGAGGCGACCTGGAAGGGCAAGCCGTACTTCCAGATCCAGGAGGCTCTCGTCGAGGAGGTCAACAGGCATCGCCAGTTCCCGGTCAACGTCGACTACTACGCGGCCACGACCTATACGTACCTTGGGATCCCGGCGGATCTCGGCACCTCGATCTTCGCGATCGGACGCATCTCCGGCTGGTGCGCGCACGTCATGGAGCAGCACGCGGACAACCGGCTCATCCGGCCCGAATCCCTGTACACCGGACCGACGGGAAAGAAGTGGGTGCCCGCCGCCCAGCGCTGACCGGTATACTTGCGGGAGCACTTCCCCTTTTTTCCGAATCCGGGTGCGGCGCAAAGCGCGCCCCGAAATGAAATAGCGAGCCAATCGAGCTCAGCACCCACCCAGCAGCAAGGAGCCGTACCCAGTGGACACAGACCCCGAGACCACACAGCAAGCCGACATACCCGAGGGGGCCGAGCCTCGGACGCCGCGAGTGAACGGGAGAGCGACGCGCCAACGCGAAGCGCCACCCGCGCCCACCGCGGTCGCGACCGAAGCCCCTCCAGCCCCCCCGGCGGCACCCCCCGCGCCGAGCCGCAAGTTCTACACGATCACGGAGCTCAACGAGCTCAAGCCGAAAGAGCTTCTCGAGGTCGCGCACGAGTTCAATGTCACCGACCTCGCCGGAATCACCAAGAAGGACGACATCGTCCTCCGGATCCTCCAGGGACAGACCGAGGCTCAGGGCAACATCTTCGCCCAGGGAATCATCGAGATCGTCGAGGACGGCTTCGGATTCCTCCGCCGCCGCAGCCTCCTTCCCTCACCCGAGGACGTCTACGTCTCCTCCAGCCAGGTGCGCCGCTTCGGCCTCCGTACGGGCGACTTCGTCACCGGCCAGACGCGTCCGCCGAAGGACACGGAGAAGTACTTCAGCCTCCTCCGCGTCGAGGCCGTGAACGGCGTCGACCCCGAGGTGGCGAAGAAGCGGCCGCATTTCGAGAATCTCGTTCCCGTTTTCCCCGACGAGATGTTCGACCTCGAGATCGAGGGTGCGAACCTCAGCCAGCGGCTCATCAACCTCGTGAACCCGATCGGCAAGGGACAGCGCGCGCTCATCGTCTCCCCGCCGAAGGCCGGAAAGACCACGATCCTCAAGGACATCGCCAACGGCATCACCGGCAACCACGTCGACTGCCACATGATGGTCGTGCTCGTCGGCGAGCGGCCCGAGGAAGTCACCGACATCCGCCGTTCGATCAAGGGCGAGGTCTTCGCGTCGACGTTCGACGAGCCCACCGAAAACCACACCCGCGTCGCAGAGCTCGCGCTCGAGCGCGCGAAGCGCCTCGTCGAGAGCGGGCGCGACGTCGTGATCATGCTCGACTCGATCACCCGTCTCGCACGCGCGTACAACCTCGCCGTCCCCACGAGCGGCAAGACGCTCTCAGGTGGCATGGACCCGGTCGCGCTGTATCCGCCGAAGCGTTTCTTCGGCGCCGCGCGCAACGTGGAGAACGGTGGATCGCTCACGATCATCGGCACGTGCCTCGTCGACACCGGCAGCCGCATGGACGATGTGATCTACGAGGAGTTCAAGGGGACCGGCAACTCGGAGATGATTCTCGACCGCAAGCTCCAGGAGCGGCGCACCTTCCCCGCGATCAACATTCCGGCATCGGGAACGCGGCGCGAAGAGCTGCTCCTCGCCCCGGAAACGCTCCGCCAGGTCATCCTCCTGCGCAAGATGCTCTCCGCCGTGGGTCAGATCGAGGGCACGGAGCTCCTCATCCAGCGTCTCGGCAAGACCAAGACGAACAAGGAGTTCCTCGTCTCGATCGCGAAGGCGATGGAAGTCGAGAAGTAGGCTTGGTTCACTCAACAAGCTGCGGCTAGCAGGGGTTGGCGAGCTTCGCCAGCCTCTCGCGATACGTCGCGGTGAAGTCGCTGAAAGACTTTCCCGACACGAAGGAGTACGCGGGCTCGAACTGGGAGCCCGCTTTCACGAGCTCGAGGATCCGAACGATTCCGGCCATGCCGAGGTCTCCGATGAGGAGACCCACTGCTTCGCTCGCGACCGGGTACGCCCATGCGAGTGACATGTCGATCTGATTCGGATCCGCGGGGACGGTGTTGTTGCGCGCCACGAGTGAAGCGGTGCACCGGTTCGTGGAGCGGAAGGCCTCGGAGCCCGCGAGCGTCCGCGCCTCGTATTCAGCGAGGCCTTCGTCGAACCAGAGTGGCAGCCGGTTGCCTGCGGTCTGCCAGATCATCCAGTGCGCGACCTCGTGCGCATCGGCGTAAGACGGATCGGTCGAGTTGCGGACGAGTAGCGACGGCGCGTTCACGCCGCAGCACGACACGAAGATCGCCTCGACATACGGGGGCAGACTGGCGCCGTAGAGCGCCCGCACGGCGGGCGCGAACGTCGATTCCTGGCTCACCAGGAACGCTCGTGGCCGTATCGCGTAGACACGGCCGAAATCGACCTGAAGCTTCGCGATCGCCATGTCCATCGCCTCGCCGTGTACTGCGATCCCTCCGGCCGGCGTGATCGGCTCGGCGTAGATCGTCGCGAACCGGCTGCATCGCACGAGCCAGCTGAGCCCGCTGACGACCCGCTCACCTTCGACGCAGGTGTTGGGCGTGGCCGTGAGCGTCGGCGTCGGCAGGGGCTCAGGCGTTGCCGGCGGGGGCGCTGAAGGCGTCGCGACCGGCGCTTCGGTGGGCGCCGGGGTCCTCGATGACAGCGCGGTCGCGGTTGGCACGGGCGTCGACGGGGAGGATGGCGAGGCGGAGGCATTTGAGCTCGGCGTCGGGGCGCCTGTCGGTGAGGGCGCCGGCGCCGCGGTGGCAGGCGTTGTCGCCACGACGATGGGAGAGGCCGTGGGATCGGGCGACCGCTCCGATGGCCTGGCGCTCTCGATCGCAACCACGGGCGATACGGGCGAGGTGCACCCAGACAGCAAGGCAATCACCACGGCAGCGCGCGCGAGGAGGTCGCGAGGGGTCACCACCTGAGCGTACGCGCGCATCAAGCCGGTGCCGTTCTCCCCGTGTGCGAGGAGGTGAGCGATGACACGCGTGGCCGCGACGGGGCTGGCGACGGCGTTCTTTCGCCTGTATCTGCTCGACACGCTCGCGACCGCGGGTCCCGCTCGTCCCGCGGCACTGCTCTCCGCGGTCGCGACGCAGGGATTGCCGTTCGCCACGGGCGCGTTCAGCCGCGCACTGCAGTCGCTCCTCGAAGGCGGCCATCTGACCCCGGCCCCGGCGGGCGCGGTCGCGCTCACGATGCTCGGCGCGGCCGAGCGCGACGCGGAGCGCGAGAGGTGGGCGGCCGTGATTCCCGCCGCACAGCGGCTGGTGGGCGACATCACACCTGCGGCGCCCGCGTCGATCGCGGAGGCGCCCGCACCCGACTATCGCGTCGCACAGGCGGCGGAGACCTACCTCGACCGCGTCCTCACGACCGCGCTCCGTGAGCGCATCGCGCTCGCACGCGACGGCGGGACAGGGTTCTCACTCTCGCTTGCGAGGCTGGACCTCGCGCACCCGCTCGCCGCGACGCGCCGGGCGATGCTTCACCGCGCCATGCGCGCGACGCTCGGTGGCGCGTCCGCGCTGCTCGGAGGCGATACCGATGCGTACCGCTACGGCGACGCGGGAGTCGCGGTAATCGCTCCGCTCGCGGGCGATCCGGCGCGCGGCGAGCGCGTGGCGGCGCTTCTCGCGCTCCGCCTCGACGAGCTGGCTCGCACCATGACCGGCGCGGTGCGCTCCTTCGCGGGCGCGCGATGGAGAGCGCGCTCGGGCACCGCGACGTGGTCCCTCGATCTTCCGACGAGCCGCGCCATGCTCGACGCCGCAGCCGAAGCGCTCGACAGCGATTCCGCGACCCGGACGGACGCGGCTTAGCTCCGCGCGAGACCGGCGGCGACCGCGGCGAACGGCGCGTGATCCCGACCTTCCGCATTCGGGAACCGGCGGGCGAGAAGCGCACGAACGGAGGGGATCGCGCTCGAGCCGCCCGTCCGGACGAGCTCGCGAATATCCGTCGCGGCGAGTCCCGAGCGTGCGAGCACCTCGTCGAGGAGCGAGTCAATTCGCTTGAGCGACGGCGCGAGACGACGCTCGAAGGTCGAACGTCCCAGCCGCGCGTCGACATCGATCGCCGCGCGGTGATAGCTGACGATGGTCGCGACTTCGTCGGAGAGGCGGCGCTTCGCGCCGTCCATGACGGCGAAGATCTCGTAGCCCAGCTGCAGCTCGATCGCGCAGCGAAGCGCCGCGAGCTCACGCTTCGGCGCCCCGACGCGGATCAGGTCATCAAGACGATCGAGGATGGTCTTCTCGTTGAGCGCGGAGAGCGCGTGCCAGTCGCCGATGGCTGCCGTGATGTAGCGCGGCAGCGCCAGCCGTTTGGGGCCCCATTCGGCGCGTGCGCCGAGCACCGGTGCCACCACTTCGTCGATGAGAAGCTCGGTGAGGCGATCGCCGCCAACATCGTTGCCCGCCGTAGCGAGCACCTCGAGCCCGTTCTTTGTGCGACGCACCACGCAGACATCGAGCGTCCCTCCGCCGAAATCGAAGACGAGCGCCGGATCGTCTCCCACGTCCGCGGCCCGAGCGGCGGCGACAGGCTCGAGATCGAAGCGGACCTCGCGAAACCCGGCGAGCGTCGCGGCATCGCGAAGCCGCTGGAGAGCGCGCTCCTCACCCAATGGACCGCCGACGAATTCGACCGGGCGCCCGAACGTCACGGTCTCCGGCGCGACGCCGGTGAGCACTGCGGCACGCTCACGGACGGCCGCGAGCAGGATCGCGATGAGCTCCGACAGCCCACGCGCGTCGCCGAAAACGCTCGTCGCCATGAGGAGCTCGTCGCCGAGGAACGTCTTGAGCGCCTGGAAGAACCGACCGGGTGCCGCGCGGTCCGAGAGAATGTGCGCCTCCACCGGTGGGATTCCGGGGACGGACGATGCGACGCGCAAACCGAGCGGCGTCATCTCACGCTTGACCGGCCCCCGGTCGCGGTTGTCCGTGAGATACGCGTCGATCGCGGGCTGTCCGACGACGGCCTCGCCGCCACGGCGGATGTACAGGACGGTGGGCATCACGTCGCCGGCCACGGGGTCCAGAGGAAGGAGACGAACCGCTCCGCGATCCTCGACCGCGAGCGACGTATTCGAGGTTCCGAAGTCGAGCCCGAACCTCAGGGGGCGGCTTCTCCCTTTTCGGGTTCCGGCTCGCCGTCCTCGTACCGGACGCCGTGCGACTCCAGTCGGGGACGCAGGTCGAGCGCATCCAGGCTGAGCTCGCCGCGCGCGAAGCGCTCGCGGAGATCCTGATCGCGCTCTTCGCGGAGCCGCGCCGCTTCGAGGACTTCCACGACGCGGTCTCGCGGGACCACGACGACACCGTCATCGTCGGCGACGACCGCGTCGCCTGGGTTGATGAACACGCCCGCGCAGGTCACCGGAACGTTCACGGAGCCGCCTCGCTCCATCGTCGTCCCAAGGGCGTGGATCGCGCGGGACCATACGGGGAATCCGATGTCGCGCAGCCGGAGAACATCCCGAGCTCCGCCTTCGACCACGACTCCCACGATCCCTCGCGCACGGCACTCCGTGGCAATGAGGTCCGTCACGAGCGCGTGCGTGGCAGCACCGCCGGACGCGATCACCAGCATGTCGCCCGGGCGGGCGACCTCGATCGCGGCGTGCACCATCAGGCTGTCTCCCGGCTCGCATTCGACCGTCACCGCGGGACCCCATGCCCGCAGCCCGTCGGCGACCGGGCGGAGCGATGGATCGAGCAGGCCCTGGCCTTCCTGCGCGTCGCTGATCCTGCTCACGCTGAACTCCGACAGCGCCGCGAGGTCGATCTCGCGCGGGCGGACAATACCGCGCACGACACGGGAGGTGGCCGCGCGGGTCGTCTCGCTCATCTGCCTGCTAACGCTCCCGACCGCGCTACGAGACGGGTGGAGCCGGCTTCTCCTCCGGCCAGGCTGCGTAGGTTCGCTTGTAGTACATGAGCGGCACTCCACCGAGAACGCTGCCCCCTTCGACCCTCCCGATGAACACGTGGTGGTCACCGGCTTCGAAGGCGTCGTGGAGGCGACATTCGGCGATCGCGACGCTGTGATCGACGAGCAGCGGAGACCCTCCGGCGAGCTGTGACGCCTTCCACGCGAGTCCGGCGAACTTATCGTCCGCCTTCGACGCGAACAGCGTGGACACGGCGTCTGCGCCCGAACGCAGGAAATTGATCGCGAACGCTTTGCGATGCTGCAGCGCCGCAAGCGTCCGGGATGTCTTGTCGACGGAGATCAGCATGAGCGGAGGATCGAGCGAGAGTCCGACGTACGACTGGGTCGTCAGGCCTCGCGGGATCCCGACTTCGTCGACGGTGGTGACGACGCACACGCCCGTGGGAAACGACCCGGAGAGCGCTCGGTAGAGCTCACCGATGGCCGCCACCGGCTAGGAGTCCAGCTCTCGCAGTCGCGTCGTGATCGCCTCCGCGCCTTCGCGCACCGCCTTGATCACGTCGGGAAGGACATCGTTGTTGAGCCGGAAGGTCGGTCCCGCGACGGAGAGGCCGGCTGCAATGCGGCCATCCGGACGGAAGATCGCGGCGCCGATGGCGCGTACGCCTTCGTCGATCTCACTGTCGCTGACCGCGTACCCCTGGTCACGGATCTGCTTCAGATCCGCGCGCAGGAGATCGGGGTCGGTGATCGTCTTGTCGGTGTAACGCTGCAACGGCGTCGCGAGCACTCGCTCGATCTCCGCGGGCTCCGCGTAGGCGAACACGATCTTCGCAGAGGCACCCGCGTGCGCGCCATGCGCCATGCCGCGATCGTATGAGAGGCGAACGGCCTGCTCGCTTTCGACCCGCTCGACACACACGACCATGTCACCCCAACGGCGCGTGAGCAGAACCGCCTCGCCCGTCTTCTCCGCGAGCGTCCGCATGAACGGCAACGCGATCTCGGGAAGCCCGAGCCCCTGGCGCGCGACGCGCGCGAGCTGGTAGACGCGCGGGCCGAGACGGAATCCGCCGCGAACCTCGTCCTCCTCGACCAGCCCGTAGGACCGAAGCGTCTGGAGATACCGGTAGGTGGTGCTTCGCGTCATCCCGAGGAGACGCGAGACCTCCGCGGCCGAGAGCACCGGGCGCTTGTCGTCGAACAAGAGAAGGACGTCGGCCGTGCGGTCGGCCGTGGTGTTTCTGCCCTGACTGTTGGTGGCGATTTTGAGTGCCATGTAGCGGGACGATCCTCCACATTGGTAGTTACGGTATTGGTCGTCACGTTCCACTTCGCAGGATGCGTACTTCAGATGGCAGGACGTGATCTCTATCGAAGCTAGCGTAGGACTCTCCGTCGCGCAATGCCCTCCCCTGTGCGACCGCTCGCCGCCACACCGGGCATTGGAACCCGAAATGGCGCTGGCAGGCCTCGTGGGCGCGGCTGGGGAAGGCCACCCCGGCCTGCCTGAGCGCTCCCGCGACGTGGCAGAGCGGCAGCCCGACGACGTTCGCCAGGCAGCCGTCCGCCCTCTCCACGAGCGCCGCGCCCTTGCCCTGGATGGCGTACGCGCCGGCCTTGTCGAGCGGTTCCCCCGTCGCCACGTATTCGGCGATCGCCCGGTCGTCGCGCGCCCGCATCCGAACCCGAGAGCGCACCGCGAAGCGAAGGCGGCGTCCGGCCGCGTCGGCGAGCGCGACCTCCGTGACCACCTCGTGCGCGCGGCCGGCCAGGCGTCGCAGCGTCTCGACGGCGTCATCGTGATCGCGCGGCTTACCGATCCGTTCGCCGTCCAGCTCGATCAGGGTGTCCGCCGCGAGCGTCGTCGCACCCTCACGTGCCGAATGCTCGAGCTTGGCCGCAGCCGGCGATGAGGCGGCGCGCTCATCGATGTCGCTGACTGCGATGTCGAAGTCCGCGCCGAGCAACGCGAGGAGATCACGGCGACGTGGCGATGCGGATGCGAGCAGGAGTGGCACCACGCTCATTTTGACAAGCTGCGCCCACCTACCATCGGGGGCGATGACCGTCAGCCGCAGCGCGGCGCGCTACGCGTCACAGACGCTCAGCGTGGACGAGGCGCTGGAGCGCGTGCTCTCTCGCGTCACGGCGCTTCCCGTGCGTGAAGTCGAGCTGGGTGAGGCGCTCGGCTTGGTTCTCGGCGAGGACGTGCACGCGACGAACGACGTGCCGGCGTTCGCGAACTCGGCGATGGACGGCTTCGCGGTGCGCGCCGCCGACGTGGCAACCGTTCCCGCACGGCTCACCGTTGTGTCGCACATCGGTGCGGGAACGCTGTCGGAGCGAGAGATCCGCGCGGGCGAGGCCGCGCGGATCATGACCGGAGCGCCGATGCCGCCGGGCGCCGACACGATCGTGCGCATCGAAGACACCGACGCCGGCACCGAAACCGTCACCGTGAACGTCGCGACGGCGAAAGGAACATCGGTCCGCGAGGCGGGCGAGGACCTCCGGTCCGGAGCGCTCGTGCTCTCACGCGGTCGCACGCTTCGAGCCGCCGAGATCGGCGTGCTTGCCTCGCTCGGCGTCGCGCGCCCGCGCGTGATCGCGCGCCCCAAGGTCGCGGTCATCTCGACCGGCGACGAGGTCGTCGAGCTGGACGCGCCCCTCCGGCCGGGGCAGATTCGCGACGCGAACCGCTATTCGATCGGGGCAGCCGTCGCCGCCGCGGGCTGCCTCGCGGTTCCGTTCCCGATCGTCCGGGACGAGGCGAGCGCGCTTCGCGAAGCGCTCGTGAAGGCGAGCGAAGCGGATGCGATCGTGACGAGCGGGGGCGTCTCGGTGGGCGACCACGACCATGTGAAGCCCGTCGTCGAGTCGCTCGGGTCGATGGACTTCTGGTCGATCGCGATCCGCCCCGGACGGCCACTGGCGTTCGGGGAGATCGGTCCTCAGCACACCCCGATCTTCGGCCTTCCGGGGAATCCGGTGTCGTCCCTGCTCACGTTCGAGCTCTTTGGACGTCCGGCGCTCCTCAAGATGTCGGGGCGCACGAAGCTGAAGCGGCCACGCGCGACGGCGCGCCTCCTCGCCGACATCGAGAAGCCGCGGGGTCTGCGCTTCTTCGCACGCGGCATCCACGACTCGGCTGCCGGAACGGTGACGACGACGGGCCCGCAGGGTTCGGGCATCCTCTCCTCGATGGCCCTCGCGAACTGTCTCGTCGAGCTCCCCGAGGGCGCCGAGCGCGTCCGTGCAGGCGCCGAGGTCACCGTGATCCTCACCGACCTCCCGGAGGATCACTGACCTTGCCGGCGAAGAAGGCGCTCACCCACGTCGACGCTCGCGGGGCGATGCGCATGGTCGACGTCTCCGCGAAAGCACCGACGGAGCGCCGGGCGATCGCGCGCGGGATGCTTCGCGTGAAGCCGGGCACGATCTCGCTCGTGAAGGCTGGACGCACGGCCAAGGGTGACGTGCTCGCCGCGGCGCGTCTCGCGGGGATCATGGCCGCGAAGAAGACGAGCGACCTCATCCCGCTCTGTCACCCCCTTCCGCTGACGCACGTGTCCGTCAACCTCGAGATGGTCGCGGGCGGCATCTCGATCGAAGCGACCGTGGCGACGAACGCACCGACCGGCGTCGAGATGGAAGCGCTCACCGCCGTGACCGTGGCGGGGCTCACGCTCTACGACATGCTGAAGGCGGTCGAGAAAGGGGCACGTCTCACGGATGTCCGGCTCGTCGAGAAGACCGGCGGGAAATCCGGGACGTACCGAGCCAGGTGACCCTGGTGCGAGTCGCGCTCATCACGATCAGCACGCGGGGCGCCGCGGGCACGAGGCGCGACGACAGCGGGCCGGCGATGCGCGAGCTCGTCGAGGCATCGGGAATGACGGTGATCGAGCACGATCTCGTGCCCGACGACATCGCACGGATCGAGGCCGCGATCCTCGATGCGATCGATCGAGGTGCGAACGCGATCCTCACGTCGGGAGGCACGGGTTTGTCGCCGAACGACGTCACACCCGAGGCGACCCGCCGCGTCATCGAACGCGAGGTGCCGGGCATCGCCGAAGCGCTGCGCCAGCGTTCGCTCCAGGCGACGGCCCACGGCATGCTGTCGCGTGGAGTGGCGGGGGCACGCGGGCAGACGCTCATCGTGAACCTGCCGGGATCGCCGAAAGCCGTGCGGGAATCGCTGGAGGTGCTTCTCGCGGTGCTGCCGCACGCCGTCGAGCTCCTTGCCGGTGAGACCGGCGAGAGCGGCCATCAACGCGGGCCGTTATCGTCGCCGAGTGCTCGCGACCCCATCTCCCACTCTTGACGCGGTAGCGCGGGCGGCTGCTGAGATCAGCGATGGGGTGCTCGCCGGAGCGCTCGTTGAGCCCTGGCCCCGTGGTCGTTCCCATTACGCGTTCCGTCTGAGCTCCGCCGCGGGGCAATTCGTGCTTCGAGTCCACAAGCAGGAGCATCCGGGCCGGATGCGTCGGCTCATTCGCGTCATGCAGCTCCTCGACGCGAACGGCGTCCCGCACCCCCGCGTGCGCTGGTGGGATTTCGACCGTCGAACGCTTCCGTACGCGTACTACGTGCAGGAGTTTCTGCCGGGCGAGGATGGCGCGCGCGCCCTCTCGGAGCTCGGCGAGCGCGAGCGCGAGCGACTTGGCGCCGAGGTCGGGGCCGGCCTTCGCAGGATGCACGACATCGAGTACGAGGACACGCCCCTTCCGTGGGCCGGGGAGTTCGACGAGCGAATGCGTGTGCGCATGGCGGAATGCCTCGAGCTCGGCGCGCTTTCCGACGCGGAAGCGCGCAGGGTCGGCGAGTACTACGAGGATCGGCGTGCCGCTCTCGAAGGGGTGCGGCGCCGGCTCACGCACGATGATCTGAGCCTCGGGAACCTCCTCCTCGAGCAGCGAGCGGACGGGTGGCACTTCGCCGCGTTTCTCGATTTCGAACGCACTCGCGGCCGCGACCCGCTCATCGACCTCGCCCGTCTGCGCGGCCTCGTGTTCGACACGTGCCCTGTGGCGATCCCCGCGTTCGATCGCGCATACGGCGACATTTCGGGGACCCCGAAGCACGCGCGCGATCGTCTCGAGCTCTACGGGATGTACCTGCTCATCTGGGGCGTGTCGTGGTCGCGCGAATTCGACCTCGCGACGCGCGAGGCCGACTACCGCCGCCGCCTCGCACGCTGGCTCGACGAGAACCGGGGGACCCGGACGAGCGGTTAGGAGCGCCTAACTCCGTCGGCGCCGAGCATCTCGCGCATCCGTATGTAGCCCTCGAGCGATTCGAACATGAGAAGACCCGTCAGCGCTCCTCCATCGATGACCGGAAGAACCGGGACATCCGTCTCCCCGAAGCGCTCCAGCGCACGCGACAGCGGGTCATCGGGTCCGACGGTCGCGAGATCCGCGAGCGGGCGCATGATCGACTCGATCGTCGTCGATGCCCAGCGCTCGTGATCGACCGCGCGCAGGTCGGCGATCGTGGCGAGCCCGAGCGGCTTCCCGTCTCGCACGACGGGGATCGCCCGAAGGTTGAAGGGGAGCACGAGCTCGCTCACCGCTCGCCCAACGGTCATTCCCGGCTCGGCCGAGCGAGGGCTTGCGACCATGAGCTCGCGGACGCGCGCGCCGCGAACGGCGGCGAGCGAGCGCTCCTGGGTGAGGCTCGCGCTCGCCGCGGACCACAGGAAATAGGCGATGAGGAAGTACCACAGGCCGTTCACGAGCTCGCCCCGCTGACCCAGGAATGTCGCGCCGTAGATCGCGAGGAGTGCGGCCACGAGCTGGCCGCCGCGAGCCGCGATCCGCGTCGCCGCACTCCGGTTGCGGCCGAAGCCCCAGATCACGGAGCGAAGGACTCGCCCGCCATCGAGCGGGAAGCCGGGAACCATGTTGAACGCGGCGAGGATCAGATTCACCGGTCCCAGCGTTTCGGCGACCGCTCGCACGGGCTGGAGCGAGGGAGCGTCTGCCGCGGCGGCGATCCCGATGCCGGTGAAACCGAGCACGAGGCTCGTCGCCGGCCCGGCGATCGCCATGAAGAACTCCGCCCGCGCTGACGTCGGCTCCTTCGTGAGGTTGGCGACGCCACCGAGCACGAACAGCGTGATCGAGGACACCTCCATGCGGAAGGACCGGGCGACGAGCGCATGCGCGAACTCGTGCGCCACGACGGAAGCGAAGAACAGCACGGCGGTGATCGCGGCGACGGTGAGCACCTTCGTGTCGGACCAAAAGGGGTAGCTCTCGGGGAAGACGGAGGTCAGCTGGACGAACACCAGGCCGAAGATCAGCAGCCAGGAAGCGTGAACACGCACATCGATGCCCGCGAGCCGGGCGATCCGGAGTGAGCCGGGCACTCGGCGAGCATACTTCCGGACCTGCTACGCTCAATGCAACGGATATCGACGCGTCAGGCTTTACGGGCTGGGCCGGACCGATCGTGGTCGCGGCCCTTTTTCTTGCCCGGCGCACATACGGAGAACGATGACACTGGTTCCGACTGAAGCCTCAACGGATCGCTTCGGACAGCTCGACCTCAAGCCTGAGATCTCGCGCGCGATCACGGACCTCGGCTACATGGCCCCCACTCCCGTGCAGGCGGCCGCCATTCCGATCCTCCAGAGCGGGAACGACCTCTTGGCCCAGGCCCAGACCGGCACCGGTAAGACGGCGGCGTTCGCCATCCCCATCCTCGAGGCCGTCGAGCCAGGGCTCCGCAAGCCGCAGGCCCTCGTCATCGTTCCGACGCGCGAGCTCGCGGTCCAGGTCACGCGTGAATTCGGCGGACTCGGCAAGTACCGGCACACCCACGAGGTCGCGATCTACGGCGGCGTGTCCTACGCACCGCAGGAGCGCGCGCTCGCTCGCGGCGCCACGATCATCGTCGGCACGCCGGGCAGGCTCCTCGACCACATCGAGCGCGGCACGCTCGACGTGGCGGCGCTGCGCATCGTGGTCCTCGACGAGGCAGACCGCCTCCTCGACATGGGCTTCGCTCCAGAGGTGCTGCGGCTGCTCCGCTACTGCCCGAAGGAGCGACAGACGGCCCTCTTCAGCGCGACGCTCGCCGGCTCGGTGAGAGATCTCGCGCGACGGATCACGCGCGAGGCACGAGAGGTGGCGATCGAGCCCGAGAAGGTGAACCTCGACGCGATCGAGCAGGTCTACGTCGAGGTCCTCGAGCGGGACAAGGTGGAGGCGCTCGAAGAGCTGCTTCGCCGCTACGACCTCGATCAGGTCCTCGTGTTCCGGCACACCAAGCGTGGCGTCGACAAGCTCGTGGAAACGATGCAGCGCCGCGGGCACGCGGTGTCGGCGATCCACGGCGACCTCACGCAGAAGGAGCGCGAGCGGACGCTCGACGCGTTCCGGAACGGGTCCCTGAAGATCCTCGTCGCGACGAACGTCGCCGCACGCGGTCTCCACATCGAGGACATCAGCCACGTCGTGAACTACGACCTCCCCGAGGACGCCGAAACGTTCACGCATCGTGTGGGTCGGACGGGTCGTGCCGGCAAGACCGGGGTGGCCGTCACATTCGTTGGCGAGTGGGACTTCGACCAGTTCGACGAGCTGCGCAAGAAGGCGAAGGTTTCGTTCCGGCGCGAAGAGATGGAGCTCTACAGCCGCTAGGCGGCCCCGCTCTCCTAGAAGGCTTCCTTCAGCCGCCGCGCGAACTCCGCTTCCGTGAACGTGTGCTCCTGGGTCCCCTGTCGTTCCACCGCGTACGATGCGACCAGCGCCGCGACAGGCCCCCAGACGCGCGGGGCCTCGCCCCGAACGAGCCCTCGCAGCAGGCCGGCTCGGTAGGCGTCTCCCGCACCGGTTGGATCGACCAGCGTGCGCGCCTTCGCAGCGGGAATCTCTGTGACGGCGCCGGTGCGCTCGTACACGACAGAGCCCCGATCTCCCATCGTGATCACGAGCATCTCCGCCAGGTCGAGGATCTGCTCCTGAGCGATGCCGGTCTTCTGGGTGATCATCGCGATTTCATAGTCGTTGCCGATCACGCAGCGGGCGCCCCGCATCCCGTCGAGCAGCTGATCCTTCTCGAGCCGAACGATCTGCTGCCCCGGGTCGTAGACGAAGGGCACGCGCATCTCCCGCGACTCGGCCGGATATCGCTCCATTGCCCTGGGATCGTTCGCGGCGATGATGACCATCGAGGGCGTGGGCCTCTCCTCCTTGAGCGAGAAGTCACCCGCCCGGCCCATCGCGCCGATATAGAAGCCTGTGATCTGGTTGTCCGCAAGGTCCGTCGTGATGAATCCCGAAGCCGTGGACTCCCCCGCGATTTCTTTCAGGCCGGAGGTGTCGACGCCGGCCTTCTCCAGGGTCTCGCGATACGGACCGAAGTCCTCGCCCACGGTCGCGACGATCCGCGAAGGCTCGCCGAGGAGCCCGAGGTTGTAGGCGATGTTCGCCGCCGTTCCACCGCGGCGCTTCGCGAGTGAATCGACGAGGAAGCTCACGCTCAGGATGTGCACCTTGTCGGGAAGGATGTGATCCTTGAAATAGCCGGGAAACGTCATGATGTGGTCGAAGGCAACGGATCCAGTGACGGCGATGCTCACGGGTCCTTTCTACCCGATTCTTACGTGACCGGGCGACACGGAGGCGTGGAAGGACTCACAATCATCGAGCGGCTCCCATCCAAAGGAGGAACCACACAGCCACATGTCCATGAGCTTCTACAAGAACGACAAGGTGCTCTTCTCGAGCGAGTCGGTGACCGAGGGGCACCCGGACAAGCTGTGTGATCAGGTCTCCGATGCCATCCTCGACGAGATCATCGGCCACGATCCCGACGCGCATGTCGCGTGCGAAACGGCGACGACGACCGGCCTCATCCTCGTCTGTGGAGAGCTGAAGACCACGCATCGCTTCGAGGTGCAGGACCTCGTCCGCCAGGTCGTTCGCGACATCGGCTACACGAAGGCTGAGTACGGCTTCGACGCCGACACGTGCGCGGTCATCAACAGCCTGCACGGGCAATCCCCCGACATCGACCTGGGCGTCACGAGGGCACAGGAAGCTCGCGAGGGCGGCGATCCCGCCGAGATCGGCGCAGGCGATCAGGGAATGATGTTCGGCTTCGCGGTCAACGAGACCCCCGAGCTGATGCCGCTGCCGATCACGCTCGCTCACCGCGTCGCGCACGAGCTGGCGTCCGCGCGCAAGATCGGCGCCCTCTCCTACCTGCGCCCGGACGGCAAGAGCCAGGTGACGGTCGAGTACAGCAAGGGCAAGGCGGTCCGCGTCGACAAGGTGATCGTCGCGACTCAGCACGACCCGAACATCCGTCACGAGCAGATCCGCAAGGACGTCATCGAGCGCATCATCAAGCCCGCGATCGGAGACACCCTCATCGATTCGCGGACGGAGTTCGTGGTGAACGGCACGGGCCAGTTCATCGTGGGCGGACCGATGGGCGACGCCGGCCTCACCGGCCGCAAGATCATCGTGGACACCTACGGCGGGTACGGCCGTCACGGCGGGGGCGCGTTCTCGGGCAAGGACCCGACGAAGGTGGACCGCTCCGCGGCGTATGCGTGCCGCTACGTGGCGAAGAACATCGTTGCCGCCGGACTTGCGGACCGCTGCGAGATCCAGATCGCGTACGTCATCGGTGTCGCACGTCCCATGTCGCTGAACATCGAGACGTTCGGCACGGGCAAGGTCTCCGACGAGCAGATCCGCAAGCTCGTCGACCTGCACTTCGATTTCCGCCCCCGCAAGATCATCGAGCGGCTCAATCTGCTGCGACCGATCTACCGCCAGACCGCGGCGTATGGCCACTTCGGCCGGCCGGAGCTCCCCTGGGAGAAGCTGGATCTCGCCGAGCTCTTCAAGAAGGACATGCGCGCGGCCGCGACCGTCTAGCGGGCGGCGCTGATCGCCGCGAGGAAACGGGCCCCGTAGCGCTCGAGCTTGGTCGCCCCGACGCCCGAGAGCGCGAGCATCTCGGCGGACGTCGATGGCTTTCTCGCCGTCATTTGACGCAGGACCGCATCGCTGAACACGACGTACGCGGGCACATGCTCGGCGTCGGCGATCTCCCTTCGGAGCTTCCGCAGGACCGCGAACATCTCCTCGTCGACCTCCACGTCGACGCTTTCGGCCTTCGCTGACGGGGCCCTCGTCGGTACGGACAAGAGGCGGCCGAGGTCGACCCCGCGACACCGGTCGCAGCTCCCTTCGCAGGCATCCATCGTCTCGTCGAAATAGCGCGCCAGCGCCTGATGCCGGCAGTGCTGACTCTCGAGGAGCTCGAACAGAGCGCGCGTCTTCGCGCGAGTGGCCGTGCGAAGGCTCTCGTTCTCCATCTCATCGAGGAAGCTGTCGTATCCGATGACGTCCGCCCACGAGTACATGACGACGCATTCGCTCGGAAGTCCGTCACGGCCCGCCCGCCCCATCTCCTGGTACCACCCCTCGATGTTGCGGGGCATGTCGCGATGGATCACGAACCGCACGTTGCTCTTGTCGATCCCGAGGCCGAACGCGACTGTCGCGACGATCACATCGCAGTCGTCGCGGGCGAACGCGTCCTGGTTTCTCGTGCGCTCCTCGTCGGAGAGTCCCGCGTGATACGCGAGGGCGCGGATCCCCTTGGTCCGGAGCCACGCGCTCATCTGCTCCACGGTCTTGCGGGAAAGGCAGTAGACGATCCCCGTCTCGCCGCGATGTGCCCGGATCAACGCGAGGATGTCGGACCGCGTGTCCCGTCCCTGCCCCTTCTTCTGCGTCGTCACGATCAGATTGGGGCGGAAGAATGAGCCCTTGTAACCCTCCGGCTTGCGCATTCCGAGCTGCTTCAGGATGTCGCCCACCACCTGCCTCGTCGCGGTCGCCGTGAGCGCGAGGATGGGAACGTCACCAAGCGTCGCCTTCATGCCCGCAAGCTGCCGGTAGGCGGGACGGAAATCGTGACCCCACTGGCTGATGCAGTGCGCCTCGTCCACCACGAGCAGCGAGATCCCCGACTTCGCGAGTGCGTCGCGGAGTCCATCGCCCAGCGCTTCGGGGGCGAGATAGAGGAGGTCGAGCTCCCGCCGCCCGAGCGCATCGAGTCGAACGGCGCGCTCAGCCCGGTCGATCGTCGAGTTGAGCAGCGTCGCGCGGAAGCCCGTGCGCACGAGGGCGTCGACCTGATCCTTCATGAGCGAGATGAGAGGCGAGACCACGAGGACGGGACCCGGCAGCATCTTCGCCGGGATCTGGAACGTGAGGCTCTTGCCCGCTCCGGTGGGCATGAGGGCGATGCAATCGCGGCCCGACAGCACCGCGTCGATCACCTTGCGCTGACCGGGCCGGAACTCCGTGTAGCCGAAGACCGACCGCAGGACCTCCTCGGGATCGCTGAACCGCGCTTCGGTGAGCGTCCTTACAGCCCGATCGGGTGCCAGACCGTCTTGAGCTCGAGGAACGCCTCGATCTCGTGGAGGCTCTGACCGTCGGCACGTCCCCGGACGACGCGCTTCACATTCTCGGCGCCGAGGCGCTCGAGCTCGGCCACCTCGCCGGCATCCGCCCCCGCGAGATCGAGGGCCGCGACGTCCATGTGCGATGCGAGCACCGGCGCGAGCTCGCTCCGCAGGCCGGTGAGCAGGTTCACCACTCCTCCGGGGACATCGGATGTCGCGAGGCACTCCGCGAGCTCCACCGCGGCGAGTGGGTGCGCTTCGGAGGCGATCGCGACGACGGTATTCCCGCCAACGATTGCGGGAGCGACGCGGGACACGAGCCCGAGCAGCGCGGGCTCGGATGGCGCGAGGATCCCCACCACGCCGGTGGGCTCGGGGACAGTGAAGTTGAAGTACGGGCCGGCCACGGGATTCGCCGACCCCACCGCCTGCGCGAGCTTGTCGGCCCACCCCGCGTACCAGACGACGCGGTCCACCGCGCGAGCGACCTCGTCCGCACCACCGCACTGCGCCGCGAGCTGGGCCGCGCGCGTCTCCATCATCTCGGCGATCCGATAGAGCACTTGCCCCCGGTTGTACGCGGTCGCGCCGGACCACCCCGCGCCGGCGGCTCGCGCGATGCGCACGGCGTCGCGCAGGTCCTTGCGAGAGGCGCGCGCGACATTGGCGCCTTCGGCGAGATACGTGCGTCCAGATTCCGAACGGGGAAACGCGCCGCCGACGTAGAGCTTGTACGTCTTCATCACCGCGAGCCGGGGACTCACGATCCTCGATCCTCCAGGTGGAGGTACGGCGCGAGGCCGTGCAGCCCACCCTCACGGCCGAACCCGGATTCCTTGTAGCCGCCGAAGGGCGAGGCCGGGTCGAAGCGGTTGTAGGTGTTCGCCCAGATCACGCCGGCCTTCAGCTTCTGCGCCATGGCGAGAATGCGCGACCCTTTCTCGGTCCAGACGCCGGCCGAAAGTCCGTAGGGCGTGTTGTTCGCCTTCTCGATCGCCTCGTCGGGCGTGCGGAACGTGAGGACGGAGAGCACGGGGCCGAAGATCTCTTCCTGCGCGATGCGATATGACTGTGCGACGTTCGTGAAGACCGTCGGCGCGAACCAGTAGCCACGCTCCGGAAGGCGGCACGGGGGCTGGTAGATCTCCGCTCCCTCCGACACTCCCGAGGCCACGAGCGACGTGATCTTGTCGAGCTGCGCCTTCGAGTTGATCGCTCCGACGTCGGTGTTCTTGTCGAGCGGGTCACCCACACGGAGCGTACGCATCCGGCGCTTGAGCTTCGACATCACGGTCCCGTACACGGATTCCTGGACGAAGAGCCGCGAGCCCGCGCAGCACACGTGGCCCTGATTGAAGTAGATCCCGTTGACGATCCCCTCGACCGCCTGATCGAGCGCGGCGTCGTCGAAGATGATGTTCGCAGCCTTGCCGCCGAGCTCGAGGGTGAGCTTCTTGCCGGTGCCGGCGAGCGTCCGCTGGATGGCCTTCCCCACCTCCGTCGAGCCGGTGAACGCGATCTTGTCGACGCCAGGGTGCGCGACGATCTCCGCGCCCGTGCGACCGTCGCCGGTGACGATGTTCACCACGCCCGCGGGGAGCTGCGCCTGGCGCACGACATCGCAGAACAGAAGCGCCGTGAGCGGGGTCGTTTCGGCCGGCTTCAGCACGACGGTGTTTCCCGCGGCAAGCGCCGGCGCGATCTTCCAGGCCAGCATGAGGAGCGGGAAGTTCCAGGGCACGATCTGGCCGACGACGCCGAGGGGACGGTGCCGCTGGTTCGGGAATGCGTACTCGAGCTTGTCGGCCCACCCCGCGTAGTAGAAGAAGTGCGCGGCGGCGAGCGGCACGTCGACGTCGCGCGACTCGCGTATCGGCTTTCCGCCGTTGATCGATTCGAGGACCGCGAACTCCCGCGATCGCTCGGCGAGGATGCGCGCGATCCTGAAGAGGTACTTCGCTCGCTCGCTCGGAGCGAGCTCGGACCACCCGTTCGAAAACGCCGAGCGGGCGGCGCTGACCGCGCGGTTCACGTCGTCCTTTCCGCCCTGGGCGATCTCCGCGAGCGGCGTTTCGCGCGACGGGTCGATGGTCGTGTAGCGCTCACCGGCCGCCGGCTCGACGAAGTCGCCTCCGATGAAGAGGCCGTACCGCTCCTTGATCTTCACGATGTCGCGCGCCTCCGGCGCCGGCGCGTAGTCCCAGGTCGCCGGAAGCGCGACCGCCTTCTTGGTTGCTTTCTTCTTAATCAACCGTGAAGTAGTCCGGGTTCTGATAACGGCCGGTCCGCTCTTTGCGCAGCTGCATCAACACATCGTTCAGCAGCGAGGATGCGCCGAGCCGGTAGAGATCCGGCGTGAGCCAGGCGAGTCCGAGCGTTTCGTAGGCCTGGACGATGTACTGCACCGCCTGCTTCGACTGCCGGATGCCGCCCGCGGCTTTGAAGCCCACCATTCGGCCCGTCTGCTCGTGGACGTCCCGGATGACCTCGAGCATGCACAGCGCGATCGGAAGCGTCGCGTTCGTGCCCACCTTGCCGGTCGAGGTCTTGATGAAGTCCGCACCGGCAGCGATCGCAAGCAGCGACGCGCGGCGGACGTTGTCGTACGTCCCGAGCTCGCCCGTCTCGAGGATGACCTTGAGATGCGCGCGGCCGACACAGATCTCCTTGACGCGCGCGATCTCGTCGAACACCTTCGCATACCGGCCCGAGAGGAACGCGCCTCGATCGATCACCATGTCGACTTCATGCGCGCCCATCTCGACGACGTCGCGGACCTCGGCGAGCTTCACCTTTAGCGGCGACTGCCCGGATGGGAAGGCGGTTGCGACCGACGCGACCTTCACGTTCGTCCCGTGCGTACGCGCCAGCGCGGCGGGCACGAGGTTCGGATAGACGCAGATCGCCGCGACCGACGGCACGCCCGGCTCCGTCGGGTCCGGGCGGATCCCCTTGGTCGCGAGGGCCGCAACCTTTCCGGGCGTGTCCGCGCCTTCGAGCGTCGTGAGGTCCATCATCCGGATCGCAAGCTCGAGCGCGAAGACCTTCGTCTCCTTCTTGATCGAGCGGGTCGCGAGCATGTCCGCTCGGGCCTCGAGGGCGACCGCATCCACCGCACCGATGCGCGACAAGCGCGCGATCGGCAGCTCAAACCCCCCGGGAAGCGCGGGTGCGGTGCTCGCCACGCGCGTCAGTCTAGGCGTGGGAGAGCGACTGCATGCGCTCATCCCGTGCGAGCCTCGATGACCTGCGAGTGCACTACGGTCGGTCTGCAAAATGCGGAAAACCTATCGCGGCGAACGCATCGAAGTCACATTCGATCGCGGACTCTGCATCCACGTGGCCGAGTGCCTCCTTCGCCTTCCCGAGGTGTTCGCTTTGAGGAAGCGTCCGTGGATCGCCCCGGACGAGGCGAGCCCCGATGCGGTTGCGGCGACGGTTGAGAAATGTCCGAGCGGCGCACTCGAGTACCGCAGGCTCGATGGAGGCGCTCAGGAGCAGACGGCGGAGCCGGCGACCGTGACCCCCATGCGCAACGGACCACTCCTGCTTCGCGGGCGCTTCGAGATCCGAGATGCGGACGGAACACGCCGCACGCTGCCGCGCGCCAGCCTTTGTCGCTGCGGCCTGTCCGCTTCGAAGCCTTTCTGCGACAACACGCACCTGAAGGAGCGCTTCCGCGCCGAGGGCGAGCAGTTCCGGGTCGAGCTCTCGCCGGTGCGACCCGCACTCGAGCAGCCGATGACGCGCGAGGAGGACCCGCGGGCCTAGCCCGCTATTCGAAGACGATCGTGCGGTTGCCGCTCACCATGACCCGCCGCTCGTGGTGCAGACGGACGGCACGGCTCAGAACCTGACGCTCGAGATCGTGCCCCTTCCGAACGACGTCGGAGAGGCTGTCGCGGTGGGATACGCGGACGGTCTGCTGATCGATGATCGGACCCTGATCGAGATCGGCGGTGACGTAGTGCGCGGTTGCGCCAATCATCTTCACGCCGCGCTCCTTCGCCTGCCGGTACGCCTCGGCACCGACGAATGCCGGGAGGAACGAATGATGGATGTTGATCACGCGGCCACTCCATTCGGTCACGAATCCGGGCGAAAGGATCTGCATGTAGCGGGCGAGCACGATCCCGTCGACTCGGCGCCCGGCGAGAAGCTCGCGGTGCCTCATTTCCGCCGCTGCCCTGTCCTCCGTCGGAACATGCTCGAAAGGCTTTCCGAAATGCTCCGCAACCGATCGGAGATCGTTGTGATTCGATACGACGAGGACGATCTCCCCGGAAAGCTCGCCGAGCTGCTCGTTGAGGAGAAGGTCATAGAGGCAGTGCGGCGACTTCGAGACGAGGACGGCGGTGCGCGGTTTCACGTCGGAGAACGAGAGCGAATAGGCAAGGCCCTCGCCCTCACACAGCGTGGCGACGGCAGCGGGAACCTCCGCGCGCGGGACGTTGAACCTGGCGAGGTCCCAGACGATTCGCATGAAGAAGGTGCTCGACTCGACTTCGACATGTTGATCGATGGCGAGGATGTTCCCGCCGCGCACCGCGACGAAGGTGGACAGCGCGGCGACGAGCCCGGGTCGATCCGGGCACTGGACGAGCAAGGTCGCTGCGACGGGCTCGGGCACCCGCTGAGGCTAGCGGCTAAAAGAGGCCGACGATCCGACCATCGTCCGTGAGTCCGACCTTCTCGCCGGCCGGATGAGAGGGCAGGCCGGGCATCGTCATCATCTCGCCGAGCAGCGGATAGACGAACCCGGCACCCGCCGAGAGACGAACGTCCCGAACGGTGATGGTGAATCCGCTCGGCCGTCCCTTCAGCGCCGCGTTGTCGGAGAGCGACAGATGGGTCTTCGCCATGCAGATCGGCAGGCCACCGTACCCCTGCTCCGTGAAGCGCTTGATCGCAGCCTTCGCGGGCGGCAGGTAGGCGACATCCGCGGCGCCGTACATCGTCGTCGCGATCGTCTTGATCTTGCCCTCGATCGACCAGTCGAGTGGATAGATGAAACGGAAGTCGTTCTTCGCGCTTGCCGCGGCGACGACCGCTTCACCAAGATCAGCCGCGCCAGCACCGCCCCGCGCCCAATGGTCCGCTTCGACCACCGCGAACGCCCCCGCTTCCATTGCCGCCCGCTTGATGAAGTCCAGCTCGTTCTTGTGGTCGGTCGGGAATCGGTTGATCGCAACGACGGCGGGGAGTCCCGCGGCACGAACGTTCTCGACTTGCTTGATGAGATTGCCGATGCCTGCGGCGACGGCGTCGAGGTCTGCCCCAACTAGGCGCGGGTCGAGCGGCCGTCCCGCCGCGACGCGGAACTTCCCTGAGTGGCTCTTCAGGGCGCGGACGGTGCAGACGACGACCGCGGCGTCGGGCCGCAGACCCGATGTCCGGCACTTGATATCGACGAACTTCTCGAATCCGAGGTCAGCTCCAAAGCCGGCTTCTGTCACGCAGAACTCGGCGAGGCGCAGGGCGAGCTGGTCGGCGACGATCGACGAGTTCCCGTGCGCGATGTTGCCGAACGGACCGGCGTGGATGAAGGCGGGCCCGCCCTCGAGCGTTTGAAGGAGGTTCGGGTTGATCGCATCCTTCATGAGCACGGCAAGCGAACCGTCGACCTGAAGGTCGCGCGCGGTGAGGGGCTTTCCATCTCTCGTGTGACCGAAGATCATCCTGCCGAGCCGATCCTGCATGTCCTTCAAGCCGGACGAGAGTGCGAGGATCGCCATGATCTCGGACGCGCTCGCTATGTCGAAGCTCGTTTCGCGAGTGACGCCGTTCTCTTTTCCGCCGAGGCCGATGACAACGTTTCGCAGGGAGCGATCGCTGACATCGAGGACGCGCTTCCAGCTGATTTGCTGCGGGTCGATGTCGAGCGGGTTGCCATGGAAGAGGCTGTTGTCGATGAAGGCTGCGAACAGGTTGTGCGCGATGCTCACAGCGTGGTTGTCACCGGTGAGGTGAAGGTTGATGTCCTCCATCGGGATCACCTGCGAGTACCCGCCGCCCGCAGCGCCGCCCTTGATCCCGAAAACGGGTCCGAGAGATGGTTGCCGCACGCAGACGATCGCGCTTCTTCCGAGGTGGTTGAGGGCCTGGGCGAGGCCAATGGCGGTGGTTGTTTTCCCTTCGCCGAGCGGCGTCGGCGTGATCGCGGTGACGACGACGTATTTGCCGAGCGGCGCGTCCTTCAGTCGGTCGCGGACCGCAAGCGACACCTTGCCCTTGAACCGGCCGTACGGCTCGAACTCGTCGTCGCGGATCCCGAGGCCCGCCGCGATCTCGCCGATCGGCCTGAGCTTCGCAGCCTGGGCAATCTCGAGATCCGAAGGGACTTTCGATGCCGCCAACATGGCGCACAAGATAGAGTCAACTGCGCAGGACAGGTTTCGGCGGGCTCCCGGAGACCCGGAAAAGCCGTCAACACCGTTTGACGCTCCACAAGAAACTGGGGGTAACACCATGACCACTGCGACCACCAAGCTTCCCGACCACGATGTCGTCGATCTCGGCCTCGCCGAGGTGGGCAGAAAGCGCATCGAGTGGGCCGCGCGTGAGATGCCCGTGCTTCGCGGCATTCGCGAGCGCCTGGCGAAGGAGAAGCCCTTCGTCGGCCTTCGGATTGCGGCATGCCTCCACGTGACGACGGAGACCGCAAACCTTGCGCTCGCGCTCCGTGACGGAGGCGCGTCCGTGGCACTCGCCGCTTCGAACCCGCTCTCCACGCAGGACGACGCGGCCGCTGCGCTCGTCGCCTTCGAAGGGATCCCGACGTTCGCCCGGAAGGGCGAGGACCGCGAGACCTACTTCCGACACCTCAACGCCATCCTCGCGACCAAGCCGCATATCACCATGGACGACGGAGCCGACGTCGTGACCCTGCTGCACACGGACCGCAAGGATCTGCTCGCCGACGTGAAGGGCGGGACCGAGGAGACCACGACGGGCGTGATCCGCCTTCGCGCGATGGCGACCGAAGGGGTGCTCTCCTACCCGATCATCGCCGTGAACGAGGCGCAGACCAAGCACATGTTCGACAACCAGTACGGCACCGGGCAGTCCGTAATCGACGCGATCTGCCGCGCGACGAACATCCTCATCGCGGGCAAGACCGCCGTGGTGGCCGGCTATGGCTGGTGCGGCCGCGGCGTCGCGACGCGATTCCGCGGCATGGGTGCGCAGGTCGTCATCGTCGAAATCGACTCACTCCGCGGCCTCGAGGCGGCAATGGACGGCTACCGGGTGATGCCCATGGCCGAGGCCGCGAAGATCGGCGACATCTTCGTGACCACGACGGGCAACGTGAACGTGATCGGCAAAGCGCACTACCCCCTGCTCAAAGACGGCGCGATCCTCTCGAACGCCGGCCATTTCAACGACGAGCTGGAGCTGGGCGCGCTCGAGCAGATCACCAAGGCGAAGCGCGAGGTGCGTCGCTATGTCGACGAGCACACGCTCAACGACGGGCGCAAGGTCTACGTCCTGGGCGAAGGGCGCCTCGTGAACCACGTCGCCGCGGAGGCGAACCCGGCAGCGGTCATGGACATGAGCTTCGCGAACCAGGCGCTCGCGGTTGAGCACATCATCAAGCAGCGCGCCAGCCTGAAGAATCAGGTGTACGCGGTGCCGCGGGAGCTCGACGAGCAGATCGCCAAGGCAAAGCTCGCCGCGATGGGCATGAAGATCGACACCATGACCAAAGAGCAGCTCGAGTACTCAAACTCGTGGAAGTCCGGTACCTAACAAGCCCATAGACTCGGACCACCGATGAGCGACGACCTGTTTGTCGACCGCACGCTCCGCGCTTTCAGCGATGACCTCGCGTCAGCGCAGCCGGTTCCCGGTGGTGGGGCCGCGGCCGCGTACGCGGGCGCGCTCGGTGCCGCACTGGCTTCGATGGTGCTCGGCGTCGCGGCACGGAAAGCCGACCCGAACACATACGCAAGCCTGATGGCGGAGGCGAATTCGCTCCGCGCTGAATTCCTGCAACTGCTCGACGAGGACACCGCGGCATTCGCGGGAGTCGCGGCGGCGATGAAGCTTCCTCGCTCCACGGAAGAAGAGAAGAGCCTCCGCCGCGAACGCATGCAGGCAGCGCTCGTGGGTGCGTCCCGCGTACCGATGAAGATGACCCAGGTCGGCCGGCGACTCCTGGAGGTCTGCGAGCAGGCGCTCCCCGCGGCAGGGCCCACGATCGTGAGCGACCTCGGAGTTGGAGCGCTGCTGGCCGAGTCCGCACTTCGCGGCGCAGCGTTGAATGTCATGGTGAACCTCGCCGCTATCACCGACGCCGCGACCGTGAAATCCCTCTCTGAAGAGCTCGACCGTTCGCTCGAAGGCACGGACGCGCAGCGGCGCCGCATCACCGACTTCGTCGAATCGCGGATCGCACGATGACGGCGCGCCTGCTCCACGGCCGGCCGATCGCCGATGCCATCCAGGCGAGCTCGAAAGAGCGCGTCGCGGCCCTGAAGGCACGGGACATCACGCCGAAGCTGGCCGTCGTATCGGTGGGAATCGAACCCGCCGCGGCCGCCTACTCGGGGAGGCTGGTCAAGGCCGGCCGCGCCGCCAGCATCGCGGTCGACGAGATCCACCTCCCGAGAACGACCACCGAGCCTGAGCTTGCCGAACGGCTCGACCAGCTGGGGCGGGACCGTGCGATCCATGGCATCTTGCTTCTCACACCTCTCCCTGGAGCGCTCGACGAGGCGCACGTGGTCGATCACATCGCGGTCGCGAAGGACGTCGAAGGCATGAACCCCGCGAGCATGGGCCTGCTCGCGGACGGGCGGCCGCATTTCATCCCCTCAACCGCCGAAGCGATCGTCGAGATGCTCCGCTTCTATGAAGTCCCGCTGCGTGGCGCGCACAGCGTGATCCTCGGGCGCAGCACCGTTATCGGACGCCCCGTCGCGGCGCTGCTGCTCGAAGAGGACGCGACGGTGACGGTGACCCATTCACGGACCGTTGGTCTTGAAGCACTCACTCGTGAAGCGGACGTCGTGGTCGTCGGCGTGGGTCGGCCGGGCTTGCTGACCGGTGCAATGCTGAAGCCCGGCGCAGTCGTGATCGATGCGGGTATCAACGTTCAGCCCGGCGGGATCGTCGGCGATGCCGATGCGGAAAGCGTGAGCGCGGTCGCCGCTGCGCTCAGCCCCGTTCCCGGTGGCGTGGGCGCCGTGACGACCGCGCTCCTCCTACGAAACGTGATTTCCGCGACGGAAGAGCAGCTCGCCTAACAACAGCCTGGCGGCGAACCCCCGTCGAGGTCACCCGCGACTACCGGAACGGACGGACCAATTAGCGCGAGGACCAGAAGCAGAGCCCATACGCGCGACATCTCTCTATCTCCTTGGTAGATAACTGGTTTGCCGCGTTGCTTCGTACGCCTCGGTTGCGTATGTACTCGCGATCGCCTCATCGCCACGCTTGCGAGCCAAACGGCTCAGCCTCATGAGTACGTCACCAAGCTCCGCCCTGGCCTCGAGCGTGCGATATGTTGCGGCTGCCTCCCCCAGCCACCTTTCCGCATCATCGGGATGCTCGGCATTATCCGCATCTGCAAGTACCACCTTGGCCGCTGCAACCGCTCGGTCGTTTCCAACCTCGATCGCAATGCTCAACGCCTCATTCGCACACGCGCGGGCAGTTGCCAAATCACCAACCTTCACTGCGCACTCAGCCTTGGTGTTCAAACAACTTGCGACAAAGGCACGCGGCCCTGCCACCCGCGAAACGGCAATTGCCTTCTCTGCATGTTTCAGGGCTGCTTCCATGTGTCCACGCTCGGCCGCAATTACGGCGAGCATGTTGTGAATCATGGTTATGTGGAAGAGGTCGTCCGCGATCTCGCTCGCCCCGAGAGCTTTCTGAAGGTAGCCAAGGGCCCCATCGAGGTCTCCTTTGGCGCGCATGGCATAGCCCAGACCGTTGTAGATACTGATCAAGCTCGCCGCGTCACCAATCTCGTTCGCCCAAGTCAGCGCTGCGCCGTAGTACGCCTCAGCAGATTCAGACTCTCCTAGGTCCAGGGCGAATGCACCGAGATCTTTCAGGACCTTCATTTGAAGTGGCCTGTCCACGGGTGCACTCGACTCAATCTCCGTGAGCAGGTCGCGAAGCATCGTTTGGCCGCGTCGTGAGTCACCGGAGGTTCGATGCGCTATCGCGAGTTGATACCGGATCGAGCGCTGAAGGGCCGTATCCCGAAACTGCACTGCGGTCCTTTCCGCAGTGGTGAGATGCCTCATGGAATCTGCGCCGCGGATGAGGTAGTTCAAGGCAGTGCCCGCCATGAGATGGAGCTGCGTCAGCTCGCGCGGATCCGTGCCCCCTTCAAGCAGCGATTCGATTCGAGGCAATGCATCCGCCGCGGTCGAGCGCGTAAGCAAGGCGGCAGCTTCCGCAATGTCCACTTCTCGTTCCCGCAGCCGCGCTTCTTCTGCCTCATCGGCCATGAAGAACGAAAGCGGCTTGCCTAGCTGTCCGGATAGGAACTCGAGGGACTTCACCGCGGGCCGAACTTTTCCTAGTTCGACGGCACTGATGTACGCGCGCGTGAAGTGCGGCTGGCCGAGCTGTGTCTGGGAGAGACCGACCTTAATCCTGGCGCGGCGAATGCGCTCGCCGAGCAGCCGTAGCGACTCGGAGACCGGCGCCGGCTTGCGTTGCCGCTTCGTGGTGGGAGTCACGGCCGAGGACCTTATGCCGGGCTGGGCGGTCTGTCAATCCAGAATCGACAGGCCCTTGTTACATGCGGATGAGCGGCGGGCTCCCCGGATCGTCGTAGTGGAACGTGTCGATGAACCGCATTTTCCCGCCGGCAAGGCTCATGAGGAGCGAGTGCGTCCTCACGCCGCGTGCGATGAAGCGCACACCCTGCAGCAGCTCGCCGTCGGTGACGCCGGTTGCGATGAAGCGGATGTCTTTCCCGCTCGCGAGCTCGTCGGTCCGGTAGATCTTCTTCTCGTCGGCGCCCATCTTCTTGCCCCGCGCGCGCTCCTCTTCGTTTCGGTACTGGAGACGACCAAGGAACTCGCCGCCGAGGCAGCGCATTGCCGCCGCTCCGAGGACCCCTTCCGGGGCGCCGCCGGTCCCCATGAGGGCATGCAGGCCGGTGCCAGCGATCGCCACGGAGATCGCGGCGATCACGTCTCCGTCATCGATGAGCTTGATGCGTGCACCCGCGGCACGAATCTCGGCAATCAGCTTTTCATGGCGCGGACGCTGGAGAACGACGACGGTCAGGTCGTCAACATCGCGGTTCAGTGAATCCGCAATGATCTTGAGGTTCTTCGCGACGGGGAAGTCGAGGCTGACCTTCCCCTTGGCAGGCGGACCGACGGCGAGCTTCTCCATGTAGGTGTCGGGTGCATGGAGAAGGCCGCCGGGCTCCGACACCGCCATGACGGCAATTGCGTTGGGGCGACCTTGCGCGACCAGGTTTGTGCCCTCGAGCGGATCCACGGCGATGTCGACCGCGCCACCCGCGCCGCTTCCGACTTTCTCGCCGATGAAGAGCATCGGTGCTTCGTCGCGCTCACCCTCGCCGATCACGATCGTCCCGTTGAAGGGCGACGTGTCCATGTGCTTGCGCATCGCCTCGACGGCGGCCTGGTCGGCGCGATTGTTGTCGCCATGGCCCATCCAGTGCGCCGCGGCAATCGCCCCCGCCTCGGTGATCTGCACGAGGTCGAGGCTCGATGCGCGGTCGGGGGCCAGCGGAGTCGTCGTCATTTGTCCTCTTGAAGGCTAGCGATTCCGCGGCGTTCGCGCATCAATCGCGCCGCCCGCGACGCAGCGGCCACGATTGTCGCGGCGATATCGGCACCCGCGGGTGGCGGACCTCCGGGCGAACACTCGGCCACGACAAGCACACCGCCCGGCGGATTGTCGCGAAGCGTGGCATCCGCTGACCCGACGACCATCGCAACCGGCACTCCCGCGGACCGCGCGGCTTGCGTGACGGTGTGGGTCAGCTTTCCGAACGCGCTCTGCCGGTCCAGTCTCCCCTCCCCGGTGATCACGAGATCCGCGTCGGCAAGTCGAGCAAGGAAATCCACCTTCTCGAGGATCAGCTCCGCGCCGGACACAAGATTCGCGCCGGCGAGGGCAACGAGTCCGAACCCGAGGCCACCTCCCGCTCCTGCACCCGGGAGATCGCGAACGGATCGGCCGATGTGGCGCTCCACCACATCCGCGTAGTGCGAGAGGGCGTCATCGAGCCTCGCCACATCGTCTGGTGAGGCGCCCTTCTGCGGACCGAACACGTGGCTCGCACCGTTCGGCCCGAGGAGTGGATTGCGCACATCGCGTGCGATGTCGATGGAGACCTGCGCGAGGTCCGCGTTGAGCGAGCCCTCGACGCGCGCAAGGTCGGCGAGCGCGGCACCTCCCTCCACCAGGTCGATCCCGCCCGCATCGAGGAAGCGGAAGCCAATTGCCCGCGCCGCACCCGAGCCGCCATCGTTCGTGGCGCTGTCACCGATGCCCACGATGATGCGACGAGCGCCTGAGGCCGCGGCGGCAAGGAGCAGCTCGCCCGTGCCTCGCGTCGAGGTGCGGAGTGGATCGCGCGCTGAGGCCGCGATACGGGCAAGGCCGCTCGCCGCGGCCATCTCCACGACGGCGGTCTCGCCATCGCCGAGCATCCCCCACGTCGCATCGATGGGTCGGCCGAACGGGTCGGCCACTCGCGAGGTTCTCGTGTCGCCCCGTGTCGCGCGCACGAGCGCGCGAACGGTACCCTCGCCGCCGTCGGCGAGCGGCAGCTCGACGCACAGCGCGTCGGGCCACTCATCGAGAACACCGCGCGCGATGGACTCGGCGACGACCCAGGCAGGTGCTGTTCCCTTGAAGCCCTGGGGCACGATGAGCACGCGCGGCTGACCTCGCCGCCGCATGACGGAATCGTATCGGGCGGCACACCGTTCCGAGTGAGGATGCGCGACACTATCGAGGCGCAGTGACCGTCCTCAAGACTGGCGCCACCGGCCCCGGCTGTACCGAGCGGGATCCGCAGAGCCTGGCCACCGCTTGGTCGGCCATGGCGGCGGCCCGCACCAGACCGAGCATCTTCCTCACTCCGGAATGGCTCGCGGTGGCCCGTGCACACGATGCGAACCACGCTCTCACCCTCGCGGCCGGCGAGACGGGAATCGTGGCCGCCTCTCAGCACGCCGACGGCACCGTCAGCTTCGGCGGTGGCGAGCTGAGCGACGAACATGACGTTCTCGCTCCGTCCGGCGATGAGCGCGTGGTCGCCGCCGCGTTCGGCGACTGGCTCGTCGCGAACGGCAGACGCGTCGACCTGCAGTTCGTCCCTCCTGATGTGCCCACACTCGACGTGATCTCGGAGCGCCTGGAATCGAGCGGCTACCGGGTGGAGCGGACGCGACAGGTGACGTCGCCGCGGATCGCACTGGTCGGCAGCTTCGAGGAATACGTCGCAAGCCTGGGGAAGAAGGAGCGGCACGAGCTGCGACGCAAGATGCGCCGTCTCGAAACCGCGGGTACCGCGACGTTCCGCTTCGCGAGCGACGCGGAGCGCCCCGCGGTCCTCGACCGGTTCTTTGCGCTCCACCGGACATCACGCGGCGAGAAGGCCGGATTCATGTCGTCTGAGAATGAGCGTTTCTTCCGCGACGTCGCGGACGCTCTGGCACCGCTCGATCGGCTCCGTCTCGGCGTGGTGCGTATCGGCGACAACGACGCGGCGGTTCTGTTCGCCTTCGCGTACGGCGAAACTCTTGCGCTCTACAACGCGGCGTACGACCTCAACCTCGCCTCGCTCTCGATCGGGATCGCGAGCCACGCCGAGGCGATTCGCGCCGCGATCGCCGCGGGCTTCAAGTGTTACGACCTCCTTCGCGGCGACGAGCCGTACAAGTACGACCTCGGCGCGGTGGACGTGTGGCTGGAGCGCCTCACGGCGGAGAAGAGCAGCTAGTGCGAGCGAGCGCGACGAGCGGCTTTGCCGCGAGGAGCCTACTCAGTTGAGTCCGCGCAGGATCGCGATGCTGAGCGTCCACGCATGCCCACTCGCGAAGCTCGGCGGCCGAGACTCGGGCGGCATGAACGTGTACATCCGCGAGCTCGCCCGCGATCTCGCTCGACGCGGCATCGAGGTCGATGTTTTCACACGCTGGCGCGAGAAAGACGACCCGCAGGTACAGGACATCGCGCCGGGCGCGCGCGTGATTCACATCGAGTCGGGGCCGATGGGCTATTACTCGAAAATGTCGGTGTACGAACGGCTCCCAGAGTTCACGGAGCGGCTGCGCGAGCTCGTTCGCACCCAGGGCCTTCGCTACGACCTCATCCACGCCCACTACTGGCTCTCCGCCGAGGTCGCCCGCGTGCTCGCGCCCGAATGGTCGGTGCCGCGCATCCAGATGTTCCACACCCTCGGCCTGGTCCGCCGTGAAGTAATGGATGAGGACCTCGACGGGGAGAACGAGGTCCGGATCAACATCGAGCGCCGGGCGATCGACGAATCGGCCGCGATCGTCGCCTCGAGCGAGATCGAAGCGGGCGAGCTCCGCTCTCTGTACAACGCGAACATGGGCAAGGTCAGCATCGTTCCATGCGGCGTGGACCCGGAGGTCTTCCGTCCAACACGCCAGATCGACGCCCGCAGCATCCTCGGCCTGGACCTGCAAAGCCGGCTCATTCTGTTCGTCGGCCGAATCGAGCAGATCAAGGGAATCGACGTCCTGCTCCATTCGCTGGGCCGGCTGCTCGAAAAGCGGCCGGAGCTCCGGTCCACGACGCGTCTCGTCATCATCGGCGGTGTGCTCGACCCGAACGAAGACGGCGCGGAGACCGAGAAGGTCGCCGAGCTTCGCCGGCTCGTGCAGGAGCACCACGTCGAGGCGAACGTCGAGTTCGTGGGCTCGCGCGACCAGAAGGAGCTCGCCCTCTACTACGCGGCAGCGGACATCTGTGCCGTCCCCTCGCTCACCGAGTCCTTCGGGCTCGTGGCGCTGGAGGCGATGGCGTGCGGCACCCCCGTGGTGGGCACAAGAGTCGGCGGCCTGCAGACACTTGTCGTGGACGGCGGCTCCGGACTGCTCGTCCCCGCGGGCGACGCGATCGCTCTCGCCGACGCTCTCGACCGCGTGCTGCTCGACCATCGGCTCCGCACCCATCTCGCGCACGGCGCCCGTGAGGCTGCGGAAAGCTACACGTGGCGGCGCGTCGGCGACCGCATCGACGACTTGTACGAACGGATTCTGAGCAAGAACCCCGCGGAGGTTTGAGCGGTGCTGCCGGAAGAATTCGAGCTCCCCGCCCGGGCGATGGCCATCTACGCGCACCCCGACGACGTGGACTTCAGCGCCGCGGGGACCCTCGCAGCCTGGGCTGATCGGGGTGTCCACATCACCTACTGCCTGATCACGAGCGGTGACAAGGGAACGCATGATCCCAAGATGCCTGCCGCGAAGCTCGCGAAGATCCGGGAGCAGGAGCAGCGCGACGCGGGGGCGGTCGTGGGGGTGAAGGACTTCGTATTCCTCCGCAGACACGACGGCGAAACCGAGGTTTCGATGCGCCTGCGTGGCGAGGTTTGCAAGGCGATACGCATCCACAAGCCCGATGCGGTCTTCACCTTCGATCCGTGGCGCGCGTATCAAACGCATCCCGATCATCGGGTCGCAGGATGGTCCGGGCTCGACGGCATCATCGCCGCTCGCGACCACCTGTTCTTCCCCGAGCAGCTCAAGAACGGCCTCGTGCACCACCGCGTTCGGCACGCGTTCCTTGCGGGCAGCGCGGAGCCGAACATGTGGTTCGACATCGGCGCATACGTCGACCGAAAGGTCGCGGCCATCACCTCGCACAGAAGCCAGGTGCAAGACCCCGCCGGGATGCGGCGACGGATCCTCGGAGGTCAGGGGCCCGGTGGCGCGGCGGTTGCCGGGCCGCGATGGGGACTCGAACGCGTGGAGCAGTTCCGCCACATCGCGTTCCCCTAATGCTTGAAGTGGCGCCGTCCCGTGAACAGCATCGCCATGCGGTGCCGGTTGGCCGTCTCGATCATCATCTGATCGCGGAGTGAGCCACCCGGCTGGATGATCGCGGTGACGCCGGCTCGCGCGGCCACTTCAATGCCGTCCGGGAAAGGAAAATACGCGTCGGATGCCATCACCGCGAGGCGGGCGTTCTCTCCCGCCTTGCGCACCGCCACCTCGACCGCGACGACCCGAGACAGCTGCCCCGGACCCACACCCGCCGTCGCGAGGCCCTTCGCGAGCACGATGGCGTTCGAGGTCACGTGCCGCACGCATCGCCACGCGAAGATGAGATCGGTGAGCTCCTCGAGCGTCGGATGACGCTCGGTCACCATCTTGAAGTTCTCCTCCGCCACCGCCTCGTCGGGCGTCTGGACGAGGAAGCCGCCGGGGACGCGCTTGAAGTCGAGGTGCCCCGCGCGCGCGGCGCGCGGGCCGGGACGCTCCGTCGCGGGGACCGAGATGATCTCGAGGTTCTTGCGTTCGCGAAGCACCGTGAGCGCGGCGGGGTCGTATCCGGGCGCGACGATCGCCTCGTAGAAGGTGTCCTTCGTCGCCTCCGCGAGCTCGACCGTCACGTTGCGGTTCACGCCGAGCACCCCACCGAACGCCGACACGGGATCGCCCTGAAACGCACGGTGGTAGGCCTTCGTGACCGTGGTCTCCGAAGCGATACCGCACGGGTTCTGGTGCTTCACGATCGCGACCGTCGGCTGGGCGAAGTCGGCGACGATCCGCCACGCCGCGACGATGTCGAGGGTGTTGTTGAAAGACGTCGCCTTGCCGTGAAGCTGCTCCATGCCGGTCAGCATTCCGTCCTCACCGCGAAGGGCGTAGAGCGCGGCCTGCTGATGCGGGTTCTCGCCATACCGCAGGTCGCGGATCTTCCGAAGCGACAGGGAAAGATCGTCGGGAAACGTCGCGCCCGCGTCCGCGCTCAGCCTCGCCGCGATCGCGGAGTCGTAGGACGCCGTGAGCGCGAACGCCTCCGCCGCGAGGAGCGCCCTGGTCTCGTGTCCAATGCTCCCGCGAACCCGCAGCTCTTCGAGGATCGTCGCGTAGCGCTCGGGATTCGAGAGGACGATCACGTCGGTGTGGTTCTTCGCAGCCGCGCGCAGCAAGGCGACCCCGCCGATATCGATCTGCTCGATGAGGTCCAGCCCCGACTTGCCCGCGGCGACCGCCTGATGGAACGGGTAGAGGTTCACGACGACGAGATCGATCGGCGTGATCTGCTCCCGCTCGAGCTCGGCCTGATGCCGGGCATCGGCGCGCCGCGCAAGAAGCGCCGCATGGATCTTCGGGTGGAGCGTCTTGACGCGCCCACCGAGGAGCTCGGGACTCCCGGTCACTTCCTCCACGGAGCGGGCATCGATGCCATCCGTCGCGAGAGCGGCGCGCGTGCCATCGGTCGCGACCAGCTCCCAGCCAAGCTCAATCAGGCCGCGCGCGAACGCGGCAAGATTTGAACGATCGGAAACAGAGAGGAGAGCGCGCACGAAATCGCAGTTAGTATAGGTCGCAGTGGATCAAGCCCTGGGCCACTTCATCGGAAGATTCTTCGACCCGTTCAATGCCGAATCTCGTTTCTACTGGCCGTTCGTCGGCGCACTGATCGTCGCGACGATCGCAAACGTCGTCTGGTATTACACGAGGCAGCGAACGGGAGTCTCTCCTGCTGAGGTGAACGTCCGGCCATGGGCGGTGTGGGCGAATCTCATCGCCGTGATCTGGGCTGCCTTGCTTGTGATCGCGAAAGTCCCGTTCATCGTGATCGCTGTGTCCTTCGTCCTGGATGTGGCGGCGCTCGCCTACCTCTACGTCTATTGGCTGCCGCCCCGTGACGCTGCCTGGAAGCGTGAGCTGCGACGCCAGCGGTTCATTCCGCAGGGCGATGGCAAGCGGCGGCGGCGACGGACCGCATAGCCGAGGCCGCAGCGCACCAGCTTGCAGCTCGACTTCATCTACCTCCCGAGCAAAGACGTCGCGAGCGACACGAAATACTTCACGGATATCCTGGGCGGAAGGCTTCGTTTCGCAATCGACGGCATGGGTGCTCGTGTCTCGCTCATCGAGCTCGGGGATGCCCCACCCCACATCCTCCTCACCGATCACCTCGAGGATGAACGACCCGTCTTGATCTATCGCGTTGACAGCCTCACCGCATCGCTCAAAGACCTCGAAGTTCGCGGCTGGAAGCGCGAGGGCACCTTTGAGATCCCGCAGGGCCCCTGCTGCTCGTTCGTCGCGCCCGGTCGGCAGCGGATCGCTCTCTACGAGCTCGTCCGACCCGCGGCCGCCGCGTCATTCGAGGGCCGCCGGGATTTCTGAGCCGGTCTCCTAGCCCTTCCCGCGCGCGGTCGCGAGGATCTCGCTGAGCGAGCGCGTGTTGTGCACCGCGCTCTTCGTCGCCCAGCCGCGGCGCGCGTTCGCCACGCCGTACGTCATCCAGTCGAGCTCCTCGACCCGATGCGCGTCGGAGTTGATGACGAGAGCCGCGCCTTTGTCCATCGCGCGACGCACCGCGACATCCGCGAGATCGAGCCGCTCGGGTCCGCCATTCACCTCGAGCCGCGTGCGCGTCCGCACCGCTGCGTCGATGAGCGCTTCGATATCCACGTCGTATGCCGGACGTCGTTCGAGCAGGCGGCCGGTCGGATGCGAGATCGCGTTCACAAGCGGGTGCTCGATGGCCTTGATGATCCGCGCGGTCATGACGTCTCGTGGCTGGCTGAACGCGGAGTGCACCGATGCGGTCACGATGTCGAAGGTCTTGAGCACTTCCTCCGGGTAGTCGAGGCTTCCGTCCGCTCGAATCTCGACCTCGGTGCCGATGAGCACCCTGAAGGGCGCGAGCTTCTTGTTCAGCTTCACGATCTCCACACTGCGCAGCGCGACTCGCTCGGCGCTCAAGCCCTGCGTCATCCCGAGCCCATAGGAGTGGTCCGTCAGTGCGACGTACTCGTACCCTCGATCACGCGCACGCGTCGCCATCGCTTCGAGCGTGTCGCGCCCGTCGGTCCAGTTCGAATGTGTGTGCAGGTCGCCGCGGATGTCGTCGATCGTGATGAGGTCCGGAAGCGCGTGCGCTATCGCCGCGTCGATCTCGCCGTGATCCTCGCGCAGCTCGGGAGGGATCCAATCCATTCCGAGCGCGTGGTAGATGTCCTCCTCCGTCCGTGACGCGACCGGCGTCCCTTTCTCGTCGCCGAGCCGATACAGGCCGTACTCGTTGAGCGTGAGCTTCTTCCGGAGCGCGTAGCCGCGAAGCCGGACGTTGTGCTCCTTCGAGCCCGTGAAGTAGAGGAGCGCGGCGCCGATCGACTCGGGCGGCACGACGCGCAGGTCGATCTGGAGCCCACCCCGGACCACCACCGAGGACTTGGTGTCGCCCTTGGCGAGGACGCGTTCCACGTTCGGTCCGTTGACGAACGTCTCCATGATCGGCGGCGCGTCCTTCGAAGCGATGAGCAGGTCGATGTCACCGATCGTCTCTCGCCACCGGCGGAGGCTTCCTGCGATCTGCACCTCGTCGATCCTGGTCGTCGAGCGCAGGTGCGCGACCATTTCGTTCGCGGCCTCGCGCGCGTGATGGATGAGGGAGCGTCCGGTCCGCTCGCGGAGCTGCCCGATCGACTTCACGATGTTCTCGGCGGTCTTGGGTCCGATCTTCGGGATCCCGGCAAGCTGCCCGGATTTCGCCGCTTCCTCGAGCCCCTCGATCGTCGTCACCTTCAGCTTGTCGTAGATCGCGCGCGCCGTCGCAGGGCCGACGCCGGGCACGGACAGGAGCGAGAGCAGGCCCTCGGGAACCGCCGCCTGGAGCTCCTGATGCCGCTTCGAGGTCCCTGTCGTGAGAAGCTGCTCGATCGCCTCCGCAACCGACGGCCCGACCTTCGGGATCTCGCCGAGACGCTTCTGGTCGAGGTAATCGCGGAGCGGCTCGCGAAGATCGCGGATCGCTCGCGCGGCCGCGCGGTAGGTAACCGCGCGGAACACGTTCTCGCCCTTCAGCTCGAGGAGATCTCCGATCTCGTCGAGCACGTCGGCGACCCGTTCGTTGTCGAGGCCCGCGGCGCCGCGAGGCACGCCGAAAGACTAATGGGCATACTTGACGCATGCCCGCCACCACGACCGACCGCCGGCAGCTCGTCGAGCTCGACGGGAAGACCTTCCTCTTCCAGCACGGCTACCGGTTCGGCAAGGTCACCTACATCACCCGCCTTCCTCTCGGGAAGAACATGACCGTCTTCACGCCCGGCCATCTGGGCGCGGATGAAGTGACCGCCGTTATCCGTGGCGACAACCCCTGGATGCTCGACTAGCTCTCGCGAGCAACGGCTAGTGCGCGCGGTCGTTCAGCGGGTCACCTCCGCGTCGGTCTCCGTCGAGAACGACCGCATCGCCTCCATCGAGAAAGGCCTCGTGATCCTCCTCGGCGTGGGAGCGACCGATCGCGCCGAGGACGGAGAACGCCTCGCGGCAAAGATCGCGGCGCTCCGCATCTTCGACGACGCATCCGGGAAGATGAATCACAACGTTCGCGATGCCGGTGGTGCGCTCCTCGTGGTTCCCCAGTTCACGCTCTATGGCGACATCCGTCACGGCCGGCGCCCCGATTTCGCCACCGCCGCGCCGCCCGAGACGGGGCGCCGGCTCTTCGACGCGTTCTGCGGTCAGCTCCGCGGCGCGGACCTGACGGTGCAGGCGGGGCGGTTCGGCGCCCACATGAAGGTCGAGCTGACCGGAGACGGACCCGTGACGATCGTCGCGACGAGCGACGGGTGGCCAGAGGGGGAGGTCAGGGGAGGCTGAGATGGCGATGACCGTGTACGGCACGACATGGTGCAGCGACTGCAAGCGCGCGAAGCGCTTCCTCGGCGACCAGCAGGTTCGCTACGAGTGGGTCGACGTCGAGCGGGACGCTGCGGGCCGTGCCTTCGTGGAGAAGCACAACGAGGGGAAGACGATCATCCCGACGATCCTCTTCGAGGACGGCAGCGTTCTCATTGAACCCTCGAACGCCGAGCTCGCGAAGAAGCTCGGGCTGCCGACCGAGGCGAAGCATCGGTTCTACGACCTCATCGTGATCGGCGGCGGCCCCGCGGGTCTCACCTCCGCCTTCTACGCCTCGCGAGAGGGGATGACGACGCTGGTGCTCGAGCGGTCCTCGCTCGGCGGCCAGGCCGCACTCACCGAGCGGCTCGACAACTACCCCGGCTTTCCGGCCGGCCTCACCGGTGCGGAGTTCGGAAAGCGGCTCGTCGAGCAGTCACAGAAGTTCGACGTTGAGATGGTGAGCGCCGCGGAGGTCTCGAGCATCACGGCCGACGATCACGACCGCGTCGTGCGCACCGAGGACGGCGCCGAATATCGCGCGCATGCCGTGATCGTCGCGCCGGGCAACTCGTACCGGCGCCTCGGCGCGAAGGGCGAGGACGACCTCATCGGCGCGGGGGTGCACTACTGCGCCACATGCGACGGCCCCTTCTACAAGGGGAAAGAGATCGTCGTCATCGGCGGGGGCAACTCCGCCGCGGAGGAGGGCGCGTTCCTCACGCAATTCGCATCGAAGGTCACGCTGCTTGTCCGGGGCGACAAGCTGAGCGCGAGCAAGATCTACCACGACAAGGTGTTGAACCACCCGAAGATGAACGTGCGATTCAACGTCGGAGTGAAGGAGTTCCTCGGGGAGCGGCGCCTCGAGGGCCTGATCATCGAGGCGGACGGGAAGACCGAGACGCTCAGGCCGGGTGCGGTCTTCGTGTTCATCGGGCTCAAGCCGAACACGAAGTTCCTCGACGGCATCGTCACGCTCACCCCGGAAGGCTTCATCGATGCACCGGATCTTCGAACGAGCCTGGCGGGCGTGTTCGCCGCCGGCGATGCGCGCGGCGGCAGCACGAAGCAGGTCGCCTCAGCGGTTGGCGAGGGTGCCGCGGCCGCGCTCGCGGTCCGTCGCTACCTCGAGACGATCGGCGAGATGCGCCATGTCGAAACCGAGCTCATGGAAAGTGACGCGCGCGTCATGCCCTAGGGACGGTCGATCCAAGCCCGGCGCACACCTCGCGGACGGTCTGAGAGCGGTTCAGCGTGTAGAAATGCAGCCCGGGCACCCCGGTCGCGATGAGGTCGCGGCAAAGCTCGGTCGCGACCTCCACGCCCCGCCTTCGAATTTCCTCGCGGTCATCGCCACCCTGCGTGACGCGGGCGACGACGTCCGGAGGAATCTCGTAGCCGGAGAGCTGTGCCATGCGTTGAATGGAGCCGAGGGCCGTGATGGGCATGATGCCGGCGACGATCGGCTTGTGAACGCCGCGGGCGGCCAGATCGTCGCGGAGACGTTCGTACTCCTCCACCTTGAAGAAGAACTGGGTGATCGCGAAGTCGGCGCGCTCGAGCTTGGCGGCGAGGTGGTCGCGATCGGACGTCAGGTCCGGTGAGCGGGGATGACCTGCGGGGTGCGCCGCGACACCTATCGACTCCATCCCGAGCGCGCGGCTAAGCTCGACGAGCTCCAGGGCGTGCCGAAGGTCAGTCGGGGGCTCCCCTTGGGGAAGCGGGTCGCCGCCCAGCGCGAGGAGGTTCTCGATTCCCGCAGCACGGAGGCCCCCGATGATCTCGCCGAGCTCGGCTCGCGGGTGCGCCACGCAGGTCAGGTGCGGCATTGCGACCATGCTGGTGCTCCCTTTCCAGCACATTGGGATCCTAAGCTTAGAATTCCACGTGGACAAGTTGTCGC
>JADMIO011197730.1_pt1 | contig 60190 bp, 56 predicted proteins | sample 8958161 | NCBI WGS metagenome assembly JADMIO01 (sample SAMN16585339, study PRJNA669376) | soil metagenome | isolation source: Crop rotation soil | place: USA: Cullars Rotation, Alabama | collected 2011
CGCGACAACTTGTCCACGTGGAATTCTAAGCTTAGGATCCCAATGTGCTGGAAAGGGGCGCACCGGCCAGCCGCAACCACGCCGGCCAGTCCTGATTGCGATAGGAACGCAGCAGGGGATAACGGGCGAGATCGGCCGGCGACTGCAATCCTTCCGCCGTGACGGGGGAGCAGACCGGCGCGCACGGCGCGTCCATCAGTTTTTCCGCATGAATGCCATGCCAGGCGCCGTCGCCGAAACGGATGGCATAGTCGAGGCTTTCGCCCGCCAGATCGACCTTGTTGTTGTTGGTCAGAAGCCTGAGATCGATCATGGGATGGCGCGCGGCGAAATCCGGCAGGCGATCCATCAGCCAACCCACCGCGAAGGTCCCCACCGCTGCCACGGTCACCACTTCTTTGAGGCGTCCATTTTCGAACTGGCCCAGCGCGCGCGACAGCCGCTCGAAGCTCTCGCTCACCGGCGCCATCAAGGCGCGGCCTTCATCGGTCAAGACCAGGCCGCGCGGCGTGCGCCGGAACAACTCCAGTCCCAATCGCTCTTCCAGGCCCTTCACTTGATGGCTGATCGCCGCCTGGGTGACCGACAATTCCATCCCGGCGCGTGTGAAAGAGAGATGGCGGGCTGCTGCTTCGAAGGCCCTGAGCGCGCTCAGTGACACGGACGAGATATCGAACGGTCCATTAGAAAAACTATGGGCGGTCACAAGAGAATGTCCTTTGCCTGCCTGGTTTTTCCCACGGCAATGTGGGATTCCAGAAACGCGAGGGACATTGCCATGAATAATTTTCATCGTAGAGGGTTTGTTTTGGCCGGTTTGGGGCTGGCGGCGGCGAGCCTGCCGGTCCTGGCGGCCGAGACGGACGTGCGTTTGCGGGCTCTGGAGGCCAGGTTGGGCGGCCGTGCCGGCTTGATGGCGCTGGATATTGGCAGCGGAAAGCAAGTCGCATGGCGGGCAGATGAACGTTTCGCCATGTGCTCGTCCTTCAAATGGCTTTTGGCGACGGCGGTGTTGTTCCAGGTGGAGCAGGGCAGGCTTAGCCTGAGACAGGTCATTTCCTATTCCCAGGCGGATCTGTCGGGACTGGGGGTGGCGCCGACCACGAAGGCGCATGTGAAAGAAGGCGGGCTGCCGGTCGAGACGCTTTGCGCCGCCGCGGTGGAAGAGAGCGACAATGGCGCCGCCAATCTGTTGTTGAAGCAAGTGGGCGGGCCGCAAGGCCTGACACGCGCTCTGCGTGGGATCGGCGACGACACCACGCGGCTCGATCGCAATGAACCGGCGCTCAACGAAAACCGTCCCGGCGATCCGCGCGACACCACCACACCGGCCGCGATGGTGAAGACCATGCGGCGCGTTTTGCTGGGCGATGCATTGAAGCCGCAGTCGCGAGACCTTCTGCTCGGATGGTTGCGCAAGAGCAAGACCGGCACCAAGCGCCTGCGCGCCGGCCTGCCGACGGATTGGCAGGAAGGCGACAAGACCGGCACGGGTTCACGCGGCGCCACCGTGGACAACGCGATTATCTGGCCACCCAAGCGGGCACCGATCCTGGCGGCTGCTTACCTCAGCGATTCGACAAAAACGGTCGAAGAGCGCGAGGCGGCCATGGCCGAAATGGGCCGGATGATTGCTGAAATGTTCGTGGGCTAGAGCGTTTTCGCTTTTCGCCGAATCGCGAAAATGCTCTAGCTTTTTTGTTGTCGCGGTTCCGGACGGAAAAACCGCTCCACACTTTTCCTGGAACCGCTCTAGGGCGCCGGACGCGAGGCCGATCCCGGCACCGGGATCTCGTTGGCGCCGGGACCCTTGGGCGGCGTTAATGGCGGCGCGCGGCGAAGTTCAGGCTCCGGCGCTTCCGTTTCGGTGGCGCGCATGTTGGCGGGTGGCGGCAAAGCGAGCGCCCATTGCACGATCTGGGCGACCGCCTTGCTCAAAGCTGCATCGAAAGCCTGAACCGCGGCCTCCACGCTGTTGGCCGTGGCGGGCTCGTTGAAGGCAACGGTCAGGCTGGCGGCGATCTTGCGCGAATGGACTTCGGCCATATGGGCCACGATGGTGACGGCGATGGCGGGAACGCCATCCGGCGCGGCGTAGCGCGCTTCGAAGTCGCGCAAATCGGTCAGAAGCGTGTAATCCGTGTGGAGCGTATCTTCCTCGCGCGAGACCTGATCGATGCGGCCGGAGCCCTCGAAACCGGCCAGCAGCGCGGTCTGCACCAGGCCGGTGAGATGATCGGGCCAGACCGCATTGGCGTAATAATCGAATTGCGTGTTGCCGCGCGCCAGCGCGATACGCGACGAATCGAGATTGTCGGCCGCGTCGGGCTTGGCGATGGAGAGCGCCCACGCCACTTTGTCACCCGGCATCGCCTGCGGCGGGGCGGGGCGTAGCGCATACATCTGGGGCGCGTCCGGCGGACCCACCAGCTTGTCGAGGCTGCCGCAGGCCGCCAGCGCCAGCGAGGATCCCGCGATCAGGAACAGACGCCGGCCCAGGAGCGGCATATCAGTGCGCGGCGCAAGGTCATTTTTTGGCATTGGGGTCATATCCCTTGCGGCGGTCGCCAAACAGCAGCTTGGTAGGCTCGCGGTTCAGCTGATCGGAAAATTTGGTGAGGCTGGTGACCAGGCGGCGCATTTCGCCAATCAGATCGGAGAGTTGCGCCAGACCATCGCCCTTGATGAAAGCGTCGGCATCGTCGGCCACTTTGCCGAACTTGGTCAGGGTAACGTCGGCCTTTTCCAAGGTTGGTTTCATGCTGTTGGAGGCATCGCGCAAACTCACCATGGCGGCGTTGGCGTTCTTGATGGTGGCGTCGATCTGGGCCGAATTCCGGGCCAGCGTGTTAGTGGTCTGGTCCAGATTTGCCAAAACGTTCGATACCGCCTTGCGGTTCTTGTCGTTCAGAAGATCATTCAGCCGCGTCACCGCGATATTGAGCTTAGCCACCACCTCCGGGGCCGATTGCTCCAATTGCTGCAAAGTGGATTGCTTGGCGCGAATGACGGGATATTGCTGGTCGTCCTTGGCCACCAGGGTGGGCGATTTCGCGGTGCCGCCGCTGATCTCGACATAGGTGCCGCCGGTAAGGCCCTGGCTTTCGATCGAGGCCATGCTGTCTTCGCGGATATTGAGATTGGGCTGGACCTGCAGGGTCACGATCACGCTTTGCGGATCGGCGGGATTGAATTGCAGGTCGGTGACGCGGCCCACATCGATGCCGTTGTAGCGGGTGACGGTGCCTTTGCCCAAGCCCGTCACCGGGCCTTTGAAGAAGGTCTGGTAATAGGAATATTCCTGGCTGTATTGCGCGCCGGCCAGCCACAATATCGTCACCACCAACCCGATGACGCAGGCCAGCACGAAGGCGCCTACCGCGACATAATTGGCTCTGGTCTCCAATCAGGCCTCCTGCTCATGGCCGGCCAACGCGGCGTGACCGCGGGGGCCGGAGAAATATTCGTGGATCCAGGGCGTCTGATCCTTGCGCAATTCCGCGATGGTGCCGGTCTTGATCTTCTTGTCCACCAGGACCGCGATGCGGTCGGTGATGGCGGCGAGGCTGTCAAGATCATGGGTGACCATGAAGACGGTGAGGCCCAGACTCTGCTGCAATTCCGCGATCAATTCATCGAACTGGTTGGCGGAAATGGGATCCAAACCCGAGGTGGGCTCGTCCAGAAAGAGAAGCTCGGGATCGAGCGCCAAGGCCCGCGCCAGGCCGGCGCGTTTCTTCATGCCGCCGGACAATTCAGACGGCAATTTCCCGGCCGTATCGGGCGGCAGTCCCACCAGCGCGATCTTCATGGCGGCGACTTCATCCATCAGCTCCTGCGACATGGAGGTGTATTCGCGGAGCGGCACCTGAATGTTCTCCGCCACCGTTTGGGAAGAGAACAACGCGCCTTCCTGAAACAGGATGCCCCAGCGTACTTCCAGAGCCCGCATGCGGTTGCCTTCGGCATAGCCGGTGCGTTTGCCGAAGATTTCGATGGTGCCTTCGCGGGGCTTGTTGAGGCCGATGATGGTGCGCATCAGCACCGACTTGCCAGTGCCCGAGCCGCCCACCACGCCCAAGACCTCGCCACGATAGACATCGAGATCGAGATGGTCGTGGACGATCTTGCTGCCAAAGCCCGTGACCAGTCCGCGCACGCGGATGATCACATCTTTTTTGTCCGTTCCGTTTTTGGGTTGGTCCGCCATCATACCCCCAGAACCGAGAACATGACGGAAAAGGCGGCGTCCAGCACGATCACCAGGAAGACCGATTCCACCACCGAGCGGGTGGTGAGAAGACCCACGCTGGCGGCGTTGCGCTCAACCTGGAAGCCTTCATAGCAACCCACCAGCGCGATCACGAAGGCGAAAACCGGCGCCTTGATCAGACCTACCATGAGGGTGTTCACGCTCACTGCTTGGTTCAGCTGGCGCAGGAAAACCGGAATGGTGATGCCCAGATCGAAATAGCACATCACCGCTCCGCCGATCAGGGCCATGATGTTGGCGTAGAAAGTGAGGAGCGGCAGCGCGATCACGAGGCCGATGATGCGCGGCAGGACCAGCGTGTCCACGGTGTTGAGGCCCATGGTCTGCATGGCGTCGATCTCCTGATTGACGCGCATGGAGCCGAGATGGGCGGTGAAGGCCGAGCCGGAACGTCCCGCCACGATGATGGCGGTGATAAGCCCGCCGATCTCGCGCAGAACGCCCACGCCCAGAAGATTGATGGTGAAGATCTGCGCGCCGAAGCGCTTCAACTGGTCGGCCCCCTGATAGGCGAGCACGATGCCGATCAGGAACGCGAGCAGGCCCACGATAGGCAAAGCGCTGATGCCGGTCTCTTCCACTTGGTGGATCATGGCGGCGAAGCGCAGATTTTTGCGCGGCGCCACGATCATCTCGCCGGTCTCGACCGTGACGCGGCCCAGATATCCCAGCATGCGCCAGCCCTGCTGCCCCGCCGTGACCGTCGCCTTGCCGATGCGGTAGAGGCGATAGCGCCAGGGGCTCATGTGCGGCAGGCGGGGACGGTCTTCGGGCTTGTCGTCCTGCTGGAGATTTTTCAGGAGCGCGGCATAGCGCTCGGGGACTTTCAGGGTGCCGACTTTGCAGCCTGTCGCTTCCAGCGCCCGGCAGGTCCGCACCAGAAGCCAGGCGCCGGTCGAATCCAGCCGCTCGATGGCGGAGGCATCCATGATAAGGCTTTGTCCCGGGCGGGGGTCGAAGGCGCGCAGCTCCCGGTCCAGGCGGGCGCTTTCCGCGATGGTCCAGCGTCCCCCGGCCTTGAAAACATCCTGCTCCACCTTGAACCAGGCGCCAGGACCGGCGGCATTTTCAATGCTGGCCATGAAATGGAGGAACCCCAATGAACCTTCAAGAATGCCAATCAGGCACCAAAAGTTCCCATAGTTCCACTCCTCTGATGCCCCCATCCGGCCTTCGCATCGCAAGCGCTGCTATGGCCACCTCCCCGCCAGCGCGCTACGCGCGCGCAGGGGAGGCGGAGTACGGCCAAGACGCAATGCAGTTTGAGGTCGAACTACAGCACGAAGTCGACGCCGTAGTTAGCTAACACAATCAGGAGAAAATACCCGGCAGCCGCGAGGAATAGTGCGGCACAGAGCCAGAGAATGGGTCTTCTGATAGCTATCCGCATGTCAAATTCCACGCAGTCTCACGCCGCGCAAGATTTTGGTCGTTGGCTAGGAGCGACGCGCGGAGCGTGCGTAAGCACGTGAGCACGCGCGACGACGCCAGCGCCCAAAAGATCAGCGGCTAGAGAGGCCACCAGTCGAGCTGGTATTTGTAGTCCTTATCCGACTGCTGCTGATTCCAGCCGCCGCCCAGCGCCATATAGAGGCTGACATTGGATTCGAGCCTGGCCAGCTTGGTCTGCACCAGCGTGTCTTCGGCGGTGAAAAGCTGCTGCTGCGCCGTCAAGAGCGACAGGATGTCGATGGTGCCTTCGCGATACTGCAGTTCGGAGATGCGGAAGGCTTCGGCGGAAGCGCGCACTTCCTCGGTCAGCGCCACCAGCTGCTCGTTGTTGGCGGAGACCGAGCCCAGCGCCGATTCCACATTTGAGAAGGCGGTGAAGACGGTTTTGCGGTAGTTGGCGATCTGCTCCTGCTGCTGCGCCAGCGCCAGATCGTCCTGTGCCTTGAGGCGGCCGCCGTCGAAGATGGATTGCAGCAGCGAGGCGCCGATGCTCCAGGCGAAGCTGGAGGGGTTGATCAGATTGCCGATGTCGCTCGACGCATAGCCGGCAGAACCGGTGAGGCTGATCTGGGGAAAGAAAGCGGCGCGCGCCGCATCGACATTGGCGTGCGAGGCGAAGAGATTGGCTTCCGCTTCGGCGATCGAGGGATTGCGCAGCAGGAGTTCGGAAGGCATGCCCGCTTGCAGCGTGGGCGAGAGGATGCCGTCCAGATTTTGCGCCTTGACGTCGAAGCCTTCCGGCGCGCGGCCCAAAAGGATGGCCAGCGCATAACGGGCTTCGCGTTCCTGTTCGATCAGGCCGGGCAGGCGCGCTTGCTGGGTGGCGACCACCGCTTGTTCCTGAGCGAGATCCAAATTGGACGACACGCCGTTGGTCACCTTGGCCTGCACCACGGTCAGGATGCGGTTGGCGGCGTCGATATTCTGGCGCGCGATGACGATGCGCTCGCGGGTGGCGAGGATGGTGAAATATTGCTGCGCCACGCTGGATTGTACGGTGAGGCCCACCACCGTCTCGGCATAGCGGGCGGACCGCAGATTTTCCCGCGCCTGATAGAGGCGGTCGCGATTCAGGCCCCAGAAATCCGCCGAATAGCTGGCGGCAAGGCCGGCGTTGAAGGAATTGGCGGTGGTCTCGACCACGGGGCCGGGGGTCTGGACGATGGTGCCGCCGGGACCGGTCGCGAAGCTGGTTGTAGCGCGGTGACTGCCGGCCCGTTGGGCGGAGCCTTGCAGATTGACCACCGGCAACAGGTTGGCGAAGGCGACGCCGTCTTGCGCTTCGGCTTCCAGCACGCGGGCGGCGGCGGCGGCGAGGTCGAGGTTTTCCTTCTGGGCCGTGTCGATCAGGCTGGGCAGCTCATCGGCCTTGAAATTCATCCACCAATTGGCCTCGGGCCAGATCGGGGCCTGCTTGTCCGCCACGGGGGCGGTGAAGGCCTGCGGCACGTCACCCGGACGGTTGAGGGGGGTGGGATTGGGCGTGGTGCAGCCGGCCGCAGCCAAGGCAAGCATGCTGACGGAAAGACCGCGGAAGATCGCTTTCATCGAACTCTCATCAAACAATTGAAGCCAGCCGGCGTAGGATTGGCGCCCCCTCATACCGGTGCCAGGCAATAGGCGCAAATATGGCGACCTCCGGCCTTTTCACAAGGGTAGGGACTGTAAAGCTTTGTCGCGGATGGGCGGATTTTCGCGATGTTTCCCTGGTTTCCGTCCCGGAAATGGGGTGCATGCCAGGGATGCATGGGGTGTCCAAAAAAATGGACGACCGGACTGTTGGCTTTCGTGGGGGGCACTAAAGCCGGTCCGGCCGTCCGCGTGGCCGTATCCTTTGGTGGAGCGCCGATGGACACAGGGCCGAGCTTGAGCTTGGTCCCGTCCCGGCCGGGGGGAAAGAGCAGGCCTGTTCAAAAATTGTAATGGAGTGTCGTGAGGGCGGCGAGGCCAGAGAGGTGGCGAAGGAAAAGTGTTCCCCGGCGCGCTGCCTACATATTTGTCATCATCCGCGCTGTGATTTTTGGCCGAACTCTCGCGGCTAACAAAAGGTTTATGACGGCACTCCGATGCATGAAGGGTTCGTCCACCCGCCTTCGGCGGACGCAGCTCACCCAGCAGGCCAGGGACTATCGTGAAACGAGTCCACGGGACGCAAGGGAATCGGAAGCGCGGCGTTGGCGCCGATATAAAGCTCGAGCGTCATCTGATTGGTCGTCTTGTCCCATTCCATCTGCGGCGCGTATTCGCCCGGCTTGCGGAAAATCTTGCCGTCGAAATCGAACGGCCTGGGCGCGACGGTGTCCCAGGCGGTGACAAGATCGGCGGCCAATTCCTCGCGCACGCGTTGCAGCCGCTCGGGTTTGGCGTCCTGCATGTTGGTGATGTCGGGCGCGCTGAGCTTGACCAGGCCGTCGGCGCCGATCTCGACCCGCGCGGCCACGACCGTGCCGTTGCTGTCATAGCCCCCTTCCCAGCGGCCTTGCGGAGGCTGGGGTTTGGAGCACGCCGTCAACACCAGAAATGCCAGAGCGGCCGCGACTTTGCGCATGAAGGCCCGACTCATTGGGACAGCCACATCATAAGCCTTGGGCCGGAAAATGTGGACATAACCGGCATGATCTATCCGGCTCTTGCCCGGTCGCGGTCCGGTTGATAGGGGAGAGTGCAATTTTGCGCAGGTCCTGTTGATGCCGCTGCCGAAAGATTTTCTGGCCCAATCCCTTAACCGTATCCAGCCGTCCCCCACCATCGCGGTGACGCAGAAGGCGCGCGATCTGAAGGCGGCGGGCCGCGATGTGATCGGCCTGGGCGCGGGCGAACCGGATTTCGACACGCCGGACAATATCAAGGACGCCGCCATCGCCGCCATCAAGCGGGGCGAGACCAAATATACGGCGGTCGAAGGCATTCCCGAACTGCGTGCCGCCATCGCCAAGAAATTCAAGCGCGAGAACGGCCTCGATTACAAACCGTCCCAGACTTTCGTGGCGCCGGGCGGCAAGACCATCATCTATAACGCGCTGCTCGCGACCCTCAATCCGGGCGACGAAGTGATCGTGCCCGCGCCTTACTGGGTCTCCTATCCCGACATCGTGCTTCTGGGCGGCGGCACCCCCGTCACGATCGAGACCAAGCTCGAGGATGGTTTTCGGCTCACACCCGAAGCGCTGGAAAAAGCGATTACGCCCAAGACCAAATGGCTGATCTTCAACCAGCCCTCCAATCCCACCGGCGCCTGCTACAGCGAAGCGCAGCTGCGCGCCATCACCGATGTGCTGGTGAAGCATCCGCAGGTCTGGATCCTCACCGACGATATGTATGAACACCTGGTGTTCGAAGGGTTCAAATTCCGCACCGTGGCGGAGATCGAGCCGCGTCTCTATGAGCGCACGTTGACGATGAACGGCGTCTCGAAGGCTTATGCCATGACCGGCTGGCGCATCGGTTATTGCGCCGGGCCGGAAGATCTCATCAAGGCGATGGCCAAGCTGCAATCGCAATCGGCCACCAATGCCGCCTCGATTTCGCAATGGGCGGCGGTGGAAGCTTTAAACGGGACACAAGACTTCATTCCCGGCTTCCAGAAGCTGTTCGAGACCCGCCGCGATCTGGTGGTGTCGATGCTGAACCAGGCGAACGGCATCGAATGCCCCAAGCCGGAGGGCGCGTTCTATGTCTATCCGTCCATCCGCAAGCTGATCGGCAAGAAGACGCCGGGCGGCAAGATGATCGCGACCGACGCCGATTTCGCCGGCGAGTTGCTGGAAGCCGAAGGCGTGGCGGTGGTGCATGGCGCGGCGTTCGGATTGTCGCCATTCTTCCGCATCTCCTACGCGACATCGAATGCGATCCTGGAAGATGCCTGCGGCCGGATTCAAAAGTTCTGCAACAGCCTTTCTTAATTACCCCCATCTGTCCGCCACGCGGGCAGGCCCGCTAGCGGACATCTTCCCCCGCTGTCGCTCCGCTCGCGGGGGAAGAAAGCCGAAGCCAGGGCGTGCTAGCGCTTGCTGAAGGTGGGTCGCACAGAACGGCTATAGCTAGCTAAGCTATTGAAGCGTGTAAGGTTTGAGGCGCTTCCCTCTGGTCAGCGTAAAGCCGTCCTTAAGCAATGCCGGTCTAGAAATGACGCATGTTGAAGGGGCCAACATGTCGCTCTGCGTGGACCCTGCTGGCCGCGACTCTGTTCGCGGTGCTGCCGGCGCATGCCGATGTGAGTGTCGGCGCCCTCTCCTTGAGCGGCTATGCCGATTTTCGCGTGATTGCGCCGCCGTCTGAAACGGCTTGGCTGAATGGCGGGTTGTCGAAATTCCGTTATGGCGACAGCGAAGGCAATTTCCGTTTCGCCGAAGCGATCCTGCAAGGCAGTTACCGGATGGGCGATGACATTTCGGCCGTGCTCGTGTTGCGCGGCGAGCCGGAGCAGCGCACCGGCATCGACATGCTGGAAGGTTATGTCTCCTGGCATCCGGCTGCGGTCGGCGCGCTGAGCTGGTCGGTGAAGACGGGTGCTTTCTTTCCCACCATCAGTCTGGAGAATGACGATCTAGGCTGGGCCAGCCCCTATACCCTCACGCCGTCGGCCATCAACAGCTGGATCGGCGAAGAATTGCGCACCATCGGCAGTGAAGCGATCGTGCGTTATGACACGGGCGTGATCGGCACTTTGTCGCTCACCGCCTCTGTCTTCTGCTGCAACGATCCGGCGGGCGTATTGATCGCCGATCGCGGCTGGGCGATGGACGACCGGCCGTCCGGTGTGTTTGGCGATCTGCGCGAGCCCGACGCCACGCTGCGCCTGTTCCATGAGGATTTTCCCGACCGCACACCCATGTTCGACGAAATCGATGGGCGGCCCGGCTGGTATGCCGGCCTTACCTGGCAGATGCCGGGCATCGGCAAGCTCACGGCTCTTCGCTACGACAATGAAGGCGATCCCTTCAAAGCCTCCGGCGAATATTCCGCCTGGGACACGCGCTTCTGGAGCTATGGCGCGCGCACCAGCATCGATCATCTGACTTTGATTGCGCAGGGGCTGCAGGGCACCACCGTGATCGGCGGTTCTTTCGGTCTTTCCCGCACGCGCTTTCAGTCTGCCTTCTTATTGGCCAGCTATGATCTGGCCGGTGTGGGCGCGGAGGATTGGCGCGTGAGCCTGCGCGGCGATGTGTTCGAGACCCGCCACCCTTCAACCCGGCCCAGTCCGATGAACGAGGATGGCGATGCCATCACGGCAAGCTTGTCTTGGCAGCATTTCGATTGGCTGCGCGTCACCGGCGAGTTGATCGCCATGCATTCGCGGCGGCCGGAATATCTGCTCGACGGATTCCCGAAAGCGGAGCTGGATCAGCAGCAATTCCAGCTTTCCGCCAGACTTTTTCTTTAACCCCTCCGGCCTTCGCACGCTCGAGAGCGTGCTACGGCCACCTCCCCTATCAGCGTGCTTCGCACGCACAGGGGGGCGGGTCCCAGCCAAGGCGCATCTGCCCCTTCATTTGGTTGAGACATCAAGCGCTTGGGCCGATCTTGAGATTGTATGAATATTATCATACAATCCTTCCATGCTGGGTAGCCTGATCCTTCAGGACAATGGCGTGCCGATCTATGTGCAGCTGCGCGACCAGATCGCGGCTGCCATCGGACGCGGCGAACTCCAGCCGGGTGCGCGGCTGCCCACCATGCGCGAAGTGGCGGTGGCATTGGCGGTCGATCTCAACACGGTGCAACGCGCGTATCAGGCGCTGGAGGCGGATGGGCTTCTCACCATGGTGCAGGGACGCGGCAGCTTCGTCGCCGACGTACCCGCCAGCCCACGCAACCGCAGCGCCGAAATCCGCATTCTGGCCGCCAAGGTCGCGGCCCAAGCGCGCGCCCAAGGCATTACACCCTCCGAACTGGCCGAGGCGCTCATCGCCTTGAAGGAGGGCGCGTGAGGCATTTCCCGGTCGGGCTCGCCGCCATCATCGCCATCTTCGTCTGGTTTCATCTGCTGGGCATATTGCGCGGCGGAAGTCGCCGCCCTCGGGCGCAGCAAACACCGGCGCAACCTTCCTATCGACTTTCCACAAACGACAATCGAATCCCGAATTCACCACAGGAGACACACATGAATCCCGTCAGTGCCCTGATCTTCATCGTCTTTGTGGGCGGCGCGGCGCTCAGCTTTGTCGCGCGAATGCCGATGGGCATCACCATCCTCTTGGCCTTGATCGGCGTCTTCCTGGGCTACTCCGTGAAGATGGCCCAGCAATGGGAAAAAGCAGTGGTGCTCAGGCTGGGGAAGCTGCAATCCATCAAAGGTCCCGGCCTCTTCATCCTGGTGCCGATCATCGACCAGGTCGCCACCTGGATCGATCAACGTATCCGCACCTCGGCCTTCAGCGCCGAGCAAGCGCTCACCCGCGACACGGTGCCGGTCAATGTCGACGCCATCGTCTTCTGGATGGTGCATGACGCCCAGCGCGCGGCGCTCGAGATCGCCGATTACAACAGCGCGGTGCAGCAGGTGGCGCAGACAAGTTTGCGCGAAATGATCGGTTCCTCGCTCCTGTCCGAGCTTCTGTCCGAACGCAAGGAAGCCGATGCCACCTTGAAGGCGGTGATCGGCGCCAAGACGGCGGAATGGGGCGTCACCGTCAATTCGGTGGAAATCCGCGACGTCGCCATTCCCGCCAGCCTGCAAGATGCCATGAGCCGCCAGGCCCAGGCCGAGCGGGAAAAGCAAGCGCGCGTGACCTTGGGCGCGGCGGAAGAAGAAGTGGCGCAAAGGTTCGTCAATGCCGCCAAACTTTATGCCCAGAACCCGGAAGCGCTGCAGCTGCGCGCCATGAACATCATCTACGAAACCACCAAGGAGCGCGGTGCCACCATCCTGATGCCCACGGCCATGGTGGATGCCATGAATCCCGGCGCCGCCGCCTTCGCCCTCAACATGTCGCGCATCGATGCCGGTCAGCCGCCCATCGGTCCGTCCGTGCCGCCCTCGGGCGCGCCTTCCGTGCCGTCCGCCGGGAAAGGCAACAGCTGAAAGGTTGAGAGACAAAGAATATTTTTAAGCATGCCGATCTTTTTGCGTTCGCAAAAGCCTTGACCCTGCCCGCGCATCGGCGCGAGCATCGTGAGAGCTGGAGGGGCGCGAGAGCGGCCTGGATCCGTGGTGGTAGAACCCGCGGACGGACCCCTGGATGGCGCCCTGAACGCGAATGTTCATCGCGAAGGAGGCGTTCATGTCCAATCCCAAAAGCAAATCCGGTCCTCGCTGCGTCGCCCTAATCGGTCCCTATGGCAGCGGCAAGACACTGCTTTTGGAGAGCATAGCGACGGTGACGGGCGCGGTGACGCGCAAGGGTTCGGTTTCCGGCGGCACCAGCCTGGGCGATTTCTCAACCGAAGCGCGCGCCCGGCAGATGAGCGTCGAACTCAATGTCCTCACCACCCAATATCTGGGCGAGGATTTCACTTTCCTGGATTGCCCCGGCTCCATCGAATTTCTGGCCGACACGCTGAATGTGCTGCCGGCGATCGATGCCGCCATCGTCGTGTGCGAGCCGGAGCCCGCCAAGGTGCAGATGATGCGCCCGTTCCTGAAGGCGCTGTCGGACGCCAAGGTGCCGCACTATCTTTTCGTCAACAAGATCGAACATGCCACCGGCTCGCTGCGCGATCTTCTGGCGTTGCTGCAGGATGCCAGTGAGACGCCGTTGCTGCTGCGCCAGATTCCCATCTGGGAGAACGGCATCGCCACCGGTTTCGTCGATCTGGCGTTGGAACGCGCCTTTGTCTATCGCGCGCATGCGCCGTCCGAAGTGGTGGATATCGAGGATCTCCGCCGCGAGAAAGAAGCCCGCTTCCAGATGCTGGAGCGGCTGGCCGATTATGACGAGCATCTGATGGAAGAACTCTTGGGTGACGTCGAGCCCGAGCGCGATGAAGTGATGAACGATCTGAGGCGCGAGTTTGCGGAAGGCTTGATCGTGCCCGTCCTGATCGGATCGGCCGAAGGCGATCATGGCGTCAGACGCCTGCTCAAGGCCTTGCGCCATGAGGTGGCGGATGTGCAGGCCGCGGCGGAACGCGCCGGCATAAAACCCGGCGGCACGGTGGTGCAGATCCTCAAGACGTTCCATGGCGGCCATGGCCGCCTCAGCCTGGGGCGGGTTCTGAGCGGTGCGCTGAAAGACGGCGCGATATTGCATGGCCCCAGCGGCGATACCCGCGTGGGCGGTATCATGACGCTTTGCGGCGACAAGCAGGCCAAGAAGAGCGAAGCGCGCGCCGGCGATACCGTGGCGCTGGCCCGGATGGACAATGTGCTCACCGGCGACCGGCTTTCCTCTGACAAAGCACAAACCGGCCGCATCAGGGCCAGGCTGAACGCGCCGGTCTATCGTCTCGCCATCGAAGCCAGCGACCGCAAGGATGAAGTCAAGATCACAGCCGCAATCGCCAAGCTGGTCGAGGAAGATCCGTCACTGGTGTTCGAGCAGAATCCCGGCACACAGGAAATGGTGCTTGCGGGGCAGGGCGAGATTCACTTGAAAGTCGCCATCGAGAAGCTGCAGAGCCGCTTCGGGCTCAAGCTGCTCACCAAGCCGCCGCGCGTGCCTTATCGCGAAACCATCCGCAAGTCCGCCACCATCCGGGGCCGCCACAAGCGTCAGACGGGCGGTCATGGCCAATATGGCGACGTGGTGCTGGAGATTCAGCCCATGCCGAGGGGCCAAGGCTTCGTCTTCCACGACCGCATCAAAGGCGGCGTGGTGCCCAAGCAATGGATCGGCTCGGTCGAAAAGGGCGTGGTGGAGTATATGAAGACCGGACCCCTGGGCTTTCCGGTGGTTGATATCGCCGTGTCGCTGACCGATGGGTCCTATCATTCCGTGGATTCCTCCGACGCCGCCTTCCAGACGGCCGGCCGCGTTGCCATGAGCGAAGGCATGCCGGGCTGCGCGCCGGTGCTGCTGGAGCCGGTGATGAAGGTCGCCATTCATGTGCCCAACGACGCCACCGCCAAGGTCAATGGCGTGATCGGGTCAAGGCGGGGCGCGCCGCTGGGCTTTGACGGCCGTGACGGCTGGCGGGGCTGGGACACGGTGCGGGCGGAGATGCCCTTGTCGGAAATCACCGACCTAATCGTGGATCTGCGCTCGCTCACCCAAGGCGTGGGCACCTTCGAAATGGAGTTCGACCATTTCGCGGAGTTGAACGGCAAGCTGGCCGATCAGGTGGTGGCGACGCAGAGAGCGGCGTGACCCGCAGGCCTTGATGCGCCGGTAATTTCGCTGGCAAATGCGGCATGGCCCTTTTGCCCGAAGACGACCCGGCACAGTTTGCTGCCCTGACCACGCTGTTCCAGCAAGGGCGCTTCCAGGCGTTGTTGGACCAGGGCGCGTTGTGGTCAGAGCGTCATCCGCGCTCGAGCTTCCTGCAATTGCTTCTGGGATCTTCGCATGCGCGGCTCGGTCAGACCGACGCCGCCATCGCCTGTCTGGAGAAGGCGGTTGCCATCCGGCCCGGCAATGCCGATGCCCACATCAATCTGGGGATCCTGTTCGCAAATCTGGGACGCGATGACGAGGCGGCTGCCGCGTTCCGCAACGTGATCGCACTTGTGCCGGGGCATGCCGACGCCCACAGCAATCTGGGCATCATCTTAAGCCGGCAGGGACAAATGGACGAAGCCGCCGTCGCGCTTCGCGCCGCGGTGAAGTTCCGCCCCGATCATGCCATCGCCTGGTTCAATCTGGGCAATCTGATGAAGGATAGCGGGCGGCCCGAGGAAGCCATCGCGGCTTTCCGCCAAGCCATCGCGCGCCAGCCGGGTTATCTGCCGGCCTACAACAATCTCGGCCGTCTGCTGTACGGGCTGGGGCGCAACGAAGATGCGGTGCAGGTCCTGTCCCGCGCGGTATCGCTCAAGCCGGATCTCGCCGACGCACACAACAATCTGGGCGTAGCGCTAGGCCAGCTTGGCCGGCGCGACGATGCGGCCGCGCATTTTCGCCGCGCCATCGCCATTCAGCCCAAATACGCGGAGGCCCGTTACAATCTTGGGTCCTTGCTCGCCAACCTCGGCCAGCCCGAGGAAGCCATCGCTTGCTTCGATCAGGCTCTGGCTTTGAAGCGCACTTATGTTCGTGCCCGCGCGCAGAAGCTGCACCAGTTGGCCACGCTGTGCGACTGGGACGGCCTGGCCCGCGAAGGCGATACGGTGGCGTTGCTTGGCGTCGTGGGTGAAGCCGTGCCGCCCTATCTGTTGCTGGCGCTGGATGACGATCCCGCGCGTCAACTTCTCCGCGCCCGCAATTTCGCGGCTCACCATCTGCCGCCGGCAAAGCCCGCGCCCGCGCCAAGCCGCGACATCCGGCCGGGCCAGCTTTCCATCGGTTATTTCTCCGCCGACTTTCACGACCATGCCACCATGCATCTGATGGCGCGGCTGTTCGAATTGCACGACCGCAGCCGCTTCCGCATTCACGCATTCTCATACGGTCCGGACACGGGCGACGCCATGCGGGCGCGGGTGAAAGGCGCGGTCGACACTTTCCATGATGTGCGCCATCTGGGCGATGAAGAGATCGCGGCGCTGGCAAGGCGCGAAGGCCTCGACATCGCGGTGGATCTGAAAGGCGACACCAAGGATACCCGCGTGGCGCTGTTCGCGCACCGCCCGGCGCCGATCCAGGTCAGCTATCTGGGTTATCCCGGCACCATGGGCGCACCGTTCCTGGATTATCTGGTGGCTGACCGGGTGGTCATTCCGCACGCGCAGCGGCCGCATTATTCCGAGGCGCTGATTACGCTGCCCGGCAGCTATCAAGTCAATGACGACACCCGCGCCATCGCGGAGGAAACGCCGACGCGCGCGCAGTTGGGTTTGCCCCAGGGTTTCGTCTTCTGCTGTTTCAACAACAGCTTCAAAATCGGGGCGCAAGAATTCGGCATCTGGATGCGGCTGCTTTCCCAGGTGGAAGGCAGTGTGCTGTGGCTGTTGAAGTCCGGCGCGGAAGGAAATCTGCGCAAGGCGGCGGAAAAGCGCGGCATCGATCCGGCCCGGCTGATATTCGCCGAACGCGTCAGCCCGGCCGAGCATCTCGCCCGCCACGCCCAAGCGGACCTGTTTCTGGACACGTTCCGCTACAACGCGCACACCACCGCCAGCGATGCGCTGTGGGCGGGCCTGCCGCTGATCACCATGCCGGGGAGGAGCTTCGCGGCGCGTGTGGCGGCAAGTCTATTGGAAGCGGTGGGTTTGCCGGAATTGATCGCGGAAACGCCTGAAGACTATGAGCAGCTGGCGCTGACCCTGGCCACTGATCCGGCGAAACTTTTGGCACTTAGGGAAAAACTCGCTGCGACGCGGCAAATGGCGCCGCTGTTTCGCAGCGCGGCATTCACGCGCCATTTGGAGGCGGCGTTCGACCAGGCTTATGCGCGCTACACCGCAGGCGCGACACCCGCAGACATTGTCGTAGCGGAAGGCTGATGCGGAAAAGCGAATAAAATAATGGCTGCTGGAACCAAAATGGCTCCAGCAGCCGGGTTCGCGCTCAGGGGGAGAGAGCGCGTTTGCCGCGCCCGGGGGGAGAAAGCGCGGCTAACAACAGATGGGAAGGGGGTATTCCGGTTTCAAGACGCGCGTAAAACCGGGCCAGAATGGCCGCTTAGTACTGCCAGTCCTTGGAGCCTTTGACCAAAAAGTCGCGGAACGCCGCCACGCGCTTGGATTGGCGCAGCGCGTCGGCATAGACCAGGTGCACGTCGAAGCTGGGCGCGGGTACTTCCGGCAGCACCGGGATCAGCTCCTTATGCTCGGCGGCGACGAAATCGGGCACCACGCCGATGCCCAAGCCCGCTTCCACCGCCTGCAGAATGCCGGTGATGTTGTTGATGCGGATCACGCTGCCGGTGCAGCCGGGGCGGAAATTCTTCTGGAACAACTCCAGGAGCCAGTTGATGTCCCGGATTTCCGGCGCTGCAGTCTCGCCGTAAACGATGATGGTATGATTGCAGACATCTTCCAGCTTGGGCGGGGCTTCGTGGCTCGCCAGATACGCCTTCGACGCATACATGTGATAATGCACGGTGAAGAGCTTGCGCTGGATCAGATCGGCCTGGACAGGCGCCCGCATGCGGATGGCGAGGTCGGCGGCACGCTGCGACAGGTCGAGTTCGCGGTCGTCCATCACCAGATGCACTTCCACTTCCGGAAATTCCTTCAGGAATTCCTTGAGCCGCGGCAACAGCCAGTAAGCGCCGATGCCATGGCTGGCGGTCACCTTGAGCGAACCGCGGGGGCTGTCATGAATGTTCTTGAGTGCTTCTTCGGCGGCAGCCAACCGCGCCAGCACATCGCTCACCGCGCCATAAAGCAGCTCGCCTTCATCGGTCAGGGTGAGGCCGCGGGCATGACGCTGGAACAGGGGCGTGGAAATCTCTTCTTCCAGGGCGCTGATCTGGCGGCTCACGGCCGACTGGCTGAGGGTCAGCATCTGCCCGGCATGCGTGAAGCTTCCCGCACTGGCCACGGCGTGAAAGATGCGAAGCTTGTCCCAATCCATAGTTCCCCCTCGGGAGCATTGCCAGGAAAAGTGGAAGCCGATTTTCCGTCCGGCAATGCGACCAATTAAAAAATACCACTGCTACGCAGACAGCGGCAGTTCTCCTCCGTGTGAAGCCGCCAGAAACCGCTCCGCTTCCAGGGCCGCCATGCATCCCATGCCCGCCGCGGTCACCGCCTGGCGGAACACTTTATCCTTCACATCGCCGGCCGCGAAGACGCCGGCCACGCTGGTGTGCGTGGAGTCCGAAGCCGTCTTGATATAGCCGCTGTCGTCCATGTCCAGCTTGCCTTTGAACAATTCGGTGGCGGGCGAATGACCGATGGCGATGAAAAGCCCGTCCACGTCGATCTGGTGCTGGGAACCGGTGACGGTGTTGCGCAGCTTGAGGCCGGTGACGCCTTTGGGCTCGCTGGTGCCCAGCACCTCGGCCACTTCGGTATCGTAGACGACCTCGACCTTCTTGTTGGCGGCAAGGCGCATCTGGTTGGTCTTGTCGGCGCGCAGCGTGTCGCGGCGATGGATCAAAGTCACCTTGTCGGCGAAATTGGTGAGGAACAGCGCTTCTTCCGCCGCGGTATTGCCGCCGCCCACCACCGCAACATTCTTGTTCCGGAAGAAAAAGCCGTCGCAGGTGGCGCAAGCCGACACGCCAAAGCCCTGGAATTTGCTTTCGCTGGCAAGACCCAGCCAATTGGCGCTGGCGCCGGTGGCGATGATCAAGGTGTCGGTGGTGTAGATCTCGCCGCTGTCGCCTTTGAGCGTGAAGGGCCGGCGCGACAGATCCACCGAGGCGATGGTGTCGGAGACAAATTTGGTGCCCAGATGCTCCGCCTGCTTCTGCATCTGATCCATCAGCCAGGGGCCTTGGATGGCATCGGCGAAACCCGGGTAATTCTCCACTTCGGTGGTGATGGTGAGCTGGCCGCCCGGCTGGATGCCCGAAATCAGGGTCGGTGCCAGCATGGCGCGGGCAGCATAGATCGCCGCCGTGCAGCCGGCCGGACCACTGCCCAAAATGATGACCTTGGAATGTTGGCTGTTCATGGCTTTGGGAGGCAGCTTTCGGGCGAAACTTCGAAGGCTGCTGATATCAGGTGAGGGGCCCGAAAGATCAAGCCATGGGCAAACACGAAATAGTGCAAGATGTTAGCAAGCCGGACCGGCGTTTTGTGCAACCCTGTCCGAAAACGCGCATTTATCGAAATATTATTGCGTCTGCCGTCCCAGGCGCGTAAAAGCGCGGGTCTTCATTCACAGCTTATGTGCAAGGGCAGGGTCCTTTGGAGAATCGCAAGCTCGACGCCATTGATCTGCGTATCCTCAAGGAATTGCAGGCGGATGGCCGCATCACCAATGTGGAACTGTCCCGCCGGGCCAAAATCACCGCGCCGCCATGCCTGCGCCGCATGCGGGCGCTGGAAAAGGCCGGCTATATCGAGGGCTATCACGCCGATCTGAACGGCAAGGCATTGGGCTATCCCGTCACCGGCTTCATCTTCGTTGGTCTCGCCAGCCAGAAGGACGCCGATCTCAAGCATTTTGAGGAGCGGGTGCGCGGCTGGCCGGAAGTGCGCGAGTGCCACATGCTGTCGGGTGAAGTGGATTTTATCCTGAAATGCGTCGCCACCGATCTGCAGGCCTTCCAGACTTTCGTGACGGAGACCGTGACGGCGGAGCGCAACGTCGCCAGCGTGAAAAGCTCGCTGGTCATTCACCCCTCCAAGATTGAACCGGGTGTTCCCATCGAAGTCCCAGCCTAATTTCGCCGTTTTTGCGCGGTGGAATTTCCCCTGTACTGTCCTGGGCGTGAACGGACCAATGCAAATTAAAGCGGTTTTGCTGGCGGCGCTGGCATCGGGGCTGTTGGCCCAGGATGCGGCGGCACAGGCCATTCCCCGCATCAAGGCCCGTATCCTGTCCTTCGACGGCAAGGTGATGACCGTGACCTCGGGAACGGTCGGCCAAAGCCTGACCATCGGCCTGATCCCGTCCACCCATCTCATGTACGAAGCGAAGCAGGATCTCGCCGCTATCAAGCCGGGCGATTATGCCGGCGCGACCTTGGTGAAAGCGGGCGCCAAATGGCAAGCGACGGAAATCCATCTGCTGCCGGCCTCCCTGCAAGGCGTGGGCGAAGGACTTTATCCCGTGCCCTCGGCACCGGATCAACGCATCGCCACTGGCACTGTCAACAGCAATGAAGCGGGCACGCTTACAATAGGATTTCGCGGCAGCGTCGGAAGCGACGGCCCCACTTGTACGGGACGTGCGCCGCGCCAAGGCGGCTGCAAAGGCCAGTTAAGTTTCACCGCCGATCCCAAGGCTGCGATTGTCGCCATCCGCGAAGGCGACAAATCCATTCTGGTGCCGGGCAAGGTGGCGGCGATTTCGGTGGTATCCGGGTCCGACGGCCATCTGGTGACGCCGGGCCTCACCATCGAAAACGAAACCGGGGGCGAGGTGGTCGAATTGCCGCCGCCGCCGAAGCCGGGCGCCGCCAGGCCTGCCAAACCGAAATGATTTCCTGCTAGGAGACGATCATGCGCCTGATGCCCGCCCTTCTTGCCGCCAGCCTGCTGGTGGCGCCCGCGCTGGCGGCGGACTCTAATTCTGCCCGGCCGAAATTCGGCACCTTCGGCGTCGATCTCTCCTCGATGGATAAGAGCATCAAGCCGGGCGACAATTTCTTCCTCTATGTCAACGGCGCATACCTGAAGAAGGCGAAGATCCCGGCGGACCGCTCGCAGACCGGCAGCTTTCAGGATCTGCAGATCCTGAGCGAGCAGCGCATGCGCGCCATCGTGAACGCGCTGGAAAAAAAGCCCTATGCGGAATTGAACGTCGAAGAAAAGAAGCTTCGCGATCTTTATGACGCGTTCGAGGACACCGCGGCCATCGAAGCCAATGGCTTGAAGCCGATCCAGAAGGACCTGGATTATCTGGCGAACCTGCAGACGCCGGCGGATGTGGCCCGCGCCATGGCCTCTGTGCCGCTGGCGACATCCAGTGTGTTCGATATTGGTATCGGGGTGGACGACAAGAATCCCGACAATTATTCGCTCAATCTCGGACAAGCAGGGCTGGGTCTGCCGGATCGCGATTATTACCTGAAGGACGATCCGGCGCTGTCCGATACCCGCACAAAATACGTCCAGTATCTCACCGACATGATGTCGCTGGCGGGCATGAGCGACGCCCAGGCGCGTGCCGATCGCGTGATGGCGCTGGAGACCGAGATCGCCAAGGTGCAATGGACCCGCGCCGATCGCCGCGACGCCGACAAGACTTACAATCCGATGAAAATCTCGGAAATGAAGGCGATGGCGCCGGATTTCGACTGGGATTCATTTCTCGCCGAGTCGCGCATACCGCTCACCACGCCCAATGGTGAGCGCTATGCCATCGTGGCGGAGAAGAGCGCGTTCGAACCCTTGGCCAAGATTTTCGCCGCAACGCCGGTCTCGACCTGGCGCGATTATCTGACGGTGCATTATCTGCAGCATTTCGCGTCGTATCTGCCCAAGCGCTTCGACGACCGCAATTTCGCCTTTTACGGCACGGTGCTGGGGGGTACGCCCAAGCAGCTCGACCGACCCACGCGCGGGGTCAGGCTGTTGAATCGGCTTTTGGGGGAGGCGCTGGGCAAACTCTATGTCGCCCGTTATTTCCCGCCAGAGTCGAAAGCCAAAGCGGAAACGCTGGTTGCAAACCTGCTTAAGGCCTATCAAGCCGACATCCAGACGCTGGACTGGATGAGTCCCCAAACCAAAGCCAAGGCGCTGGAGAAGTTAAAGCAATTCACACCCAAGATCGGCTATCCCGATCATTGGCGCGATTATTCCGCCTATGAGGTACGCCGCGACGACCTGATCGGCAATATTCAGCGCGCTGCGGTGTTCGAGTGGAACCGCGATGTGGAGCGCATCAACAAGCCCGTCGACAAGACCGAATGGGGCATGACGCCGCCCACCATCAACGCCTATTACTACGCGTCCTTCAACGAGATCGTCTTCCCGGCTGCCATCCTGCAGCCGCCCTTCTTCGATCCTCACGCCGACGACGCGGTGAATTACGGCGCCATTGGCGCGGTGATCGGGCATGAGATCAGCCACGGCTTCGACGATCAAGGCAGCAAATATGACGGCAAGGGTATCTTCCAGGTGTGGTGGACGAAGGAAGATCGCGAGAAATTCGACGCCAAGACCAAGGCGATCATTGAACAGTATGACGCCTTCGAGCCCTTGCCGGGCCTGCACGTCATCGGCGCCAACACGGTGGGCGAGAATATCGCCGACAATGCCGGCATCGCCATTGCACTCAAGGCCTACCACATCTCGCTGAATGGCAAGTCTGCACCCAAGATCGGCGGATTGACGGGCGATCAGCGCTTCTATCTGTCTTTCGGGCAGGTGTGGCGCGCCAAGCAGCGTGAATCCTCGATCCGGACCCAGACCATGTCCGACCCGCATGCACCTAACGAATTCCGGGTGATCGGTCCGACGCGCAACCAGGACGAATGGTACAGCGCCTTCAATGTGATGCCGGGCGACAAATACTACCTATCGCCGGAGCAGCGAGTGCATCTCTGGTAATCAGAGACCGCTGAGAATCTCGTAGGAGCGCAGCCGCTTGGCGTGATCGAAGATCTGACCCGTCACCATCAGTTCGTCGGGCTGATGCTGGGCGATGAAGGCTTCGATGCCCGCTTTGACCGTTGCCGGTGATCCGACTTGCGCCAGGGACAGCACGCTGTTCAACATCGCGCCGATACGCGAATCGGCGAAATAGGAAGCCACATCGTGGACGGGCGGCGGCAATTGCCCGGGATTGCCGGTGCGAAGATTCACGAAAGCCTGCTGCAGCGAGGTGAAGAGGAATTTGGCTTCCTCGTCCGTGTCGGCCGCCACCGCATTCAGCCCCAGCATCACATAAGGCTTGGCCAGGAATTGCGACGGCCGGAACTGGGCGCGATAGAGCGCCAATGCCTGGGTGAGGTCCGCCGGCGCGAAATGGGAGGCGAAGGCGTAAGGCAGACCCAGTGCGGCGGCGAGTTGTGCGCCATAAAGGCTCGAACCCAGCATCCACACCGGCACTTTGCTGCCCTGGCCGGGGAAAGCACGCACCGGCTGGCCCGGCACGGGATCGCCCATATAGGCGATCAGTTCCAACACATCCTGGGGGAAATTCTCGATGTCGCCTTGCAAGGTACGGCGGAGTGCCAATGCGGTGCGAGGATCGGTGCCCGGGGCACGGCCAACACCCAGATCGATACGGCCGGGAAAGAGCGCGGCCAGGGTGCCGAACTGTTCGGCGATCACCAGTGGCGCGTGGTTGGGCAGCATGATGCCGCCCGCGCCCACCCGAATGGTCCTGGTGCCGCCCGCGATGTGGCCGATCACCACGCTGGTGGCGGCGCTGGCGATGCCGGGCATGTTGTGATGCTCGGCCACCCAATAGCGGTTGAAACCCCAGGCTTCGGCGTGGCGCGCCAGATCGAGGCTGTTGTTCAGGGCTTGCGCTGCATCGCCGCCTTGAAGGATGGGGGAAAGATCGAGAACCGAAAGAGGGACAGAGACCACCAGGCGACTCGTGAGGAGCTTGCGAGCCTGGAGGTTGGGGTTCCCGTGCCTCCCGTCAAGGGGCGCCGTCAGGCGAGGGCGGGTTGGGCGTGCGCGCGCCGGCGGCCGATGGTTTTCATCACGCCATACTGCAAAAGGAACAGGGTGAATTTGCTGGCCGTGCCCCATATCGACATAACGATGCCCCATTGTGTCACGCTGAGGCTCAAGGCCAGCGCGATATTGAGCGCCGCCGAGAAGAACATCAGCACGGCCCAGACATAGCCGAAACTGATCGCCAGATCCGGCACGAATTCGAGCGCCCGTGGCGGCATATAGCGGTTCATCCAGCCCCGTTTGAGCATGGCCCAACCTACGAGAAGATAGATGATGCTGGGCTTCACCATTACGAACTCAGGATTGTTGGTCACGATGGCGGCACTGCCGGATGCCAGCACCACCACCGCGCTGATCCATTGCAGCGTGTCCACAGGCCTCTTCCGCAGCAGATTCCAACCGATCTGACCGATCGCCAGTACCAGGCCCAAAGCGACAGCCAACACGGTGTCGTGGGTGAGGGTATAGACAACAAAGAACAGGATGGTGGACGCCAGGTCCATCAAAAGGGCCCGGGCCGCCGACAGAAGCGATTTCATGCCATCACCGCGCGATAGGCGTTGGGTTCATGGATGGTGAAGCGTCGGCGCAGGTCAAGAATCTGCTCGGGCAGCAGCGCTTCCCAGTCCATGTCGGGAAACCAGCAGCGAGCCTTGAAGCCGTGAACGAGGCCTTCCAGTACGGCGCGGCGCACTTTCCAGGAATCGATCTTGAAAAAGCCCATCAACACAATCAGCCCCATGCCGAGATTGCCGGTGTGGGAGAAGGTGAACGCCAGCAGGCACAATTCGCCCAAGGGATCGCGGCCATAGCCGGTTAGCGTATGGGTCAGGTCGTGCATGTCGCGCATGCGTTCGCGGAACAACCGCGCCTCGGGACTGAGGACTTCTTCGTCCCAGATCTGGGAGGGCGCGACCAACCCATCGGGCGACAGATTCTCCGCCGCCATGAAACGTTGATAGATGCGTCCCAGGCTGCCTTCGGGCAGGGCCGCCAGCGTTGTGCTGTCGCTGAGCGTGGCGAACAGGCTGCGATGCTCTTCCAGGATCCGCACGCCCATGGGGCTTTTGCGGAAACGCTCGAACAACCGGATGCCGGAGCGGCCGCGCATGGCGCGCAGGATCGCGAAGACTTCTTCGGTGGCGTCGGGATTGGCCAGAAGGCGGCGGACGGCCTTGACGGCCTCAAGCGGGCGGAGCCGAGTGTCGGGGAGGGTTTGCGCCAACATGATGGGGTCCTTGTTTCGACCGCCTCATCCTGGTTATTATCTACAGAATTGTCAATAGTGGAGGTTGGATTTTTGGCTGGACAGGATTCCACGAGTAGAAACAAGCGAGTACGCAGAACCCCCGATGAGGCGCGCCGAGTGATTCTGGAGGCCGCCGAAGCCGGTATGGCGGCCGGCGGACCGGCCGGATTGCGGCTGGAGGCCGTGGCTAAAGCCGCCGGCGTCTCTCATCCCACCATCCTGCATCATTTCGGCAGCCGGGAAGGCCTGATCCAGGCGCTCAATCTCAAGACCATCGAGCAGCTCAAGACCGTCCTGCTGGATGTGATGAGCGCGTCACCTTCCACCAGCGAGGACGCGATCTCCTCCACATTCGCGGCCTATCGCGGTGGGCTGGCGCGGCGCATGGTGTGGCTGATGCAAAGCCACCAGCCGATGGGCGCGGTGGGGCTACCCGCTTTTGACGAATTGGTGGAAGCGCTGCATGCCATGCGGCTCAGATTCGCGGGACCGGAAGCGAAATTCGATCTCGCCGATACCCGCGCCATCGTGCATCTCACCACCATCTCGGCCTTTGGCGATGCCATCATCGGCGCAAGGCTGAGGCGGGCGAGCGATGCGGAGGAAGAGGCGCGGATGAGAGCGCGCTTCGAGCATTGGTTCGGCGAAATGCTGAACGTCTATATCCGCCAGATGAGCTGACGATCAGAGGTCAAGCATTCGGCGGTGTCACCGCGCCATCGGCCGGCTCGGATTGCGCCAGCAGATAAACGATCAGATTCACGCACAAAAGAAACAGGACCGCGATGACGGGGCCGAAGGTCCAGTCGCGGCTGTAGTTCCAGACCGGCGCAACAGCGATGAGCAGGGCGGCAAGCGCGAAAATGAAATTGCGATACATGGGGGTGTCCTCGTGCAATGCGAAGTCAGCCCAGCGCGAAGTCCATGTCCACGAGATTTGGCGGTTAACCCTACTGGCGCGCCCATGCGATTCGATTTTTCGCGGCGACAAGTGTCTCGGGTGGTGAGGTTCCGGCGCGATGGAACGTCCATAAAAAGCCGAGTGTTTTTGCGACAAATTTCGCGGTTCGCCATCGATTTTCGGACGCCGGGCCTGCTTGAACGGGGCAGGGGGCGCCTATAGCCTTCGCGGAAGATGTCGCCTGCTTCGACAAGCAGGGTATTCCCTGCTTCTGTTTGTTTGGCTTTCGCGCACGCGTCCATGCAATCCATCAGGAGAGGGAGCTCCAGCCATGATCATTCAGGAAGAAGTCAAAGACGATCTGCTCAGTCGCGGTTTTTCGCGCCGGCAGATGATGCGTGCCGCCATGGCCTTGAGCGGCGGCGCCGCCGCGCTCACCATGATGAGCCCGGAAATGGCCTTCGCGCAGGAAGACCGCGAAGCCGTCATGAAAGTGCGCATCGGTCAGAATGAGTGCTGGACCGGCCCCATGCCGGTCGGCCTTGCCGCCTTGACGAAGACGGCGCCCACAGGCAACCGCTACTCGCCCAACAATGAGCGCGGCAAGCTGATCAAGGCAATCTCGCAGATCGAGAATGTCCCCGAAGATCACATCCTGCCGTGGCCGGGTTCGAACGAAGCGCTGGTTCGTTCGGTGTTCGCATTCTGCTCACCCACCAGGTCGCTGGTCCAAGCGGATCCGAGCTATGAAACCTGCGGTCGCGCCGCCAAATTTCTCAATGTGCCGATCAAGAATGTGCCGTTGACGGGGGATTATGCCCACGACACGAAGGCAATGGCGGCGGCCGATGCCAATGCGGGCGTTTTCTATGTCGTCAATCCCAACAATCCCACCGGCACCATGACGCCCACCGCCGAGATCGAATGGCTGGTCAACAACAAGCCCGCCGGTTCGATCGTGGTGATCGACGAAGCCTATATCCATTTCTCCCGCGACTATCCCAACAATACCACCAGCCATCTGGCGGCGGCGGGCAAGGATGTACTGATCAACCGCACCTTCTCCAAGATCTTCGGCATGGCCGGCCTCAGGGTTGGCTATGTCATGGGCCGCCCCGATCTTCTGGACAAGCTCCGGCTCTATGACGGCGGCTACCTGTCGAACATGTTGCCGGTTCCGTCGGTGGCCTGCGCCACGGCCAGCCTGGGCGACAAGGCGACGATGCTTCAGCGCGTCAAGACGTTGAACGAGAATCGCGCCATGACGGTGGACTTCCTCACCAAGCGCGGTTTGAAAACAATCGGTCCCAGCCAAGCCAACATGGTGATGGTGGACTGGAAGACCAAAGCCGCGAAGGACATGCAGGCGGCGTTCCGCGCTCAAGGGGTGGCGATCGGGCGCGCCTGGCCGGTCTGGCCGACGGTGTCGCGTATTTCGATCGGCTCCAAAGAGGACATGCAGGGCTTCTTCGCCGCTTTCAGCAAGGTCGTGTCCGCTTAAGAAGTATCGCATTCCAATGACGATAAGCCCTCCGGTAACGGAGGGCTTATTTTTTCCGCCACACGCTGGCGAGCCAGGGCTGCTGCTCACGCGGCAGACCCGCGGGCCGGTAGTAATGATCGATTTCCTCGAAACCCGCGCCGGTGAGAAAACGCTGCCATTGCGCCAGATCGTGATAGGCGCAATAGCGGCCGTTGAACCAGCCTTCTTCATTGTTGCCGCGCGGATTGGAACTGAAGAGCACGCCGTCCGGCCGCAGCGTGACGTGGAACTGCTTCAGCACGCGGGGCAGTTCGCGGCTGGGAATGTGAAACAAAGTGGCGTTGGCGAAGAGACCGTCGAACCGGCCCTGCGGCAAGTCGAGCTCCAGGAAATTCTGCCGCCAGACGTCGAAGCCCTCCGCTTCCGCCATGGCGGCGAATTCAGGGCAACCTTCCAGTCCGACCGGGCGATGGCCCAACGCGGCAAAGTTTTTCAAATCCCGGCCTGGCCCGCAGCCCAGATCCAGAATGTCGAAGGGTGGCGCGCCACGGATCGCGGACAAAAGCGCGGTGATGTTCTGGCTGACATCGTGATCACGGGTCTGTTCCCGGAATATCTCGGCACGACGGGTGTAATCCGCCAGCGTCGCGGCGGTGATGGTGTTCAGGTCATCCGCCATAAAAAGCGCGCCGTCCGTAAAGCATGGTCACATTGATGCGCCGGTTCTGATAACCGTCCTTGAAGCGGATCGTGTCGGTTTCGTGGAAAAGATCGGAATCGAACACCACGGCGCGATTGGCCCTGTGCGGCACCACGATGGGCTTGGCGCCTTTTTCCGCCAGGAAGGCGCGGATCGCGGCCTCGTCGGTATTGTAGCGGGCAAAGTCCCAATCAAGCGGCGCCTTCTTGTCCCACACCACCAGCCCGCCGCTTTGGGGATCGTTGCTGGCTTCGTCGGGCGCGATCCAGAAATTCACATTCACCGCCGCCTGGTCGGCATGCATGGGAATGCCCGAAAGCTGCTGTCATATTTAAAGCCCCAGGTGCGGCGCAGACCGTGCTCGCCGATCATGGTGGGAAACACATCGCGCAATTCATCGGCGATTTGCGCCAGCAGCGGGCAGGCGAAACCTGTCTCCGGCATGGCGCCCAGATAGCCGTTTCTGTAGGGCCGGCGCCAAATGGTCGAACCCCAGCAGAAACGCCGAAGGCCTTCCAAGGCCTCCTCGGTCAGAAGATTGTCGATCACCACCACCTGCGGATCGCTCTCCCGCCAGCGCCTGGCGACCTGCTCGGCATTGGCGGGATTGACGGCGACGCGGACGCGCGCGCCCGGCTCCAGACGGAACCCGCCGTCATTGACGCCGACCGACGAAAGATAATCGCGCTGCTCGGCGTCATGGCGGCGTTTGTGCGCCGGATCACTTTCCGCGGTCACAGCGTCTTGTCCCAGCGTCACCTGAGCATGATGGCGGTAGACTTCCATGCCTTGCGCCGTGCGCCGCATCTCGCACAGGACCGCGCCCTTGCGCGTCAGGCTTTCGGAATGGTCCGGCGCAAGGGCCAGCGCTTTATCGAGCGCCGCCAGAGCATCGTCGAAGCACTGGGCGACCTGCTGGTAAGCGGCGCGCGCCTGCCAGGCGGACAGGGCATTCTCGTCGTCCGGGATATCTTTCAGGGTTTCGATGGCTTGCTCTGTCGCCGCGCGCTGCTTGAGAATGAGGGCGTCGCGCGGCGCGATCTTGAGGGCTTCATCAAAGCTCTGGCGCGCTTCCTCCAAGCGCTGCAGGCCCATCAGGGCGCTGCCGCGTCCTTGCCGGGCCTTGGCATGGCGGGGCGCCAGCTTGATCGTGCGGTCGAAACTCTCCAGCGCTTCCGTGAAACGGCCCTGCGTCTGCAGCGCGGTGCCGCGATTGAGCCAGGTCTGGGCATGATCGGGCAAAAGCTTGAGCGCCCGATCATAGCTTTCGACGGCAGCGGACAAGCGGCCCAGGCGCTGCAGCACCACGCCGCGATTGCCCCAGGCGCCTGCCGCGTCGGGCGCGCCAGCCAGCATGCGGTCAAAATCGGCAATGGCGTCTTCCAACCGGCCCAGTTGGATCAGAACCAAGGCGCGATGATAAAACGCGTCCGGGAGATTGGGCTTGAGCGCCAAGGCGTGATCGAAGCTCGCCAGCGCGTCTTGCGGAGCGCCGACCGCGGCCATCAGCGTGCCTTGCAGAACCAGCGCCTCCGCGGCCTTGGGATCGATGGCCAGCGCCGCACGCAAAGTGTCGAGGGCTTCTTTGGGGCGCTGCTGTTGATGTTGCAGCAGCGCCAGCCGGTATTGCAGCTGGAAATTGGGGGGCGATTGCGCCAGGACTTGGCGATAGAGCGCCTCCGCCTCAGCCAGCCGGCCTTCCCGGTGCAGGGCCACGGCTTGATTGAGAAGCATTTGCAGGGTCATGGCGGCACGCTAGCCCACCGCCCCTGGCAAACAAAATCTTTTCGGCCCTTGATCGCGGGCGGCATGATGTCCAACTCGAATGGTGGAAACCGGAGGCGTCATGACCGAGAAACCCGCCGAAAAACCAGTCAGAATTCCCGGCCCCGATCATCCCATCATCATTACAGCCCATCAGGGCCGCGTTGTGGTCAGACTGGGCGGACAAGTGATCGCCGACACCAAGAAAGCGCTGACGCTCAAGGAAGCCAGCTATCCCGCGGTGCTCTATATCCCCCGCGAGGATGCCATCATGGCGCTGCTTTCGCCCACCGACCACACGACTTATTGCCCCTACAAGGGCGACTGCAGCTATTTCAGTATTCCCGCCGGCGGTGCCCGTTCCGTGAACGCGGTGTGGAGCTATGAAACGCCTTATCCCGCCGTGGCGGCGATCAAGGACCATCTCGCCTTTTATCCCGACCGCGTCGACCAAATCGAATTGCTGGCCGCGTAGCCATCTCCAGAAACTTACACAGCGGAGGGGGTGACGGAGAAGTCGCTAAAGATCCTGATAGCGGCTTTTCCGCCCGCCATGGTTTTTCCTCGTCATCGAAACTTGAAACGAGGAGAAACAAATGGTCGAAAAAACTTGCGCCGCTTGCGATTGCAAGCTGGACGGCACCGCCATCAAGGTCACGATCGGCGGTCATGTGGTCGAAGTCTGTTGCGAGCAATGCGCGCAAAAGCTGCGCGAAGCCCACGCCGCCGCGAAAGCGAAAGGCTGAAACCATGTCCGTTCGCAAACAAGCCAAAACCCCGTCAGGAACCATCGCTTACGCCGAACAGGGAGAAGGCCCCGTCGCGCTTTTTGTGCATGGCGTGCTGTTGAACAATCATCTCTGGCGGCATCAGCTGGCGCAGCTATCGGATACCAGGCGTTGCATCGCGCCCGATCTTCTGGCGCATGGCGCGACCGAAGTGGCGCCCGGAGGCGATGTTTCCGTCACCGCCAATGCCCGCATGCTGAAGGAATTCCTGGATGCGCTCTCCATCGATCAGGTTGATCTGGTGGGCAATGACAGCGGCGGCGGCATCTGCCAGATCTTCGCGGCGAATTATCCGGAGCGGGTGCGAAGCCTCACCCTCACCGACTGCGACGCGCATGACAATTGGCCGCCGGAAGCCTTCAAGCCATTCCTGGCCATGGCGGCCGCGGGAGGGCTCAAGGACACCTTGAATGCCATGCTCAAGGACAAGAGCATCTATCGTTCGGAAGGCGCGCTGGGACCAGCTTATGAAAATCCCGCTGTCGTCACGGATGGGGATATCGAGACCTATCTGCGGCCGCTGCTTGAAGCCACGCGGCTCAAGGATTTTGAGCGTTTCCTGGCCGCGTTCGACAACAAGCACACATTGGCGATCGAAGGTGGACTGAAGCGATTCACCGCGCCCACCTTGATCGTTTGGGGCACCGACGATGTCTACTTCCCGGTCGAATGGGCGCGTTGGCTGGCCGCCGCCATTCCCGGCACCAAGCGAAAGGTGGAATTGACAGGCGCGCGCATTTTCTTCCCCGAAGAACGGTGGCAGGAATTCAATCGCGAGCTGCGGGCGCATTGGGCCTAGGGGAGGGCAATCCGTGTTGAGCATCTTCCTGGAACGGATCCCAAGTCCTTTGGGCGAAGTGATTGTGGGGACGGACCAGGAAGATGCGCTGCGCATCTTGGACTTCGGCGATTACGAGGCACGGATGCTGAAGTTGCTGGACCGCCAATATGGCAAGGGCCAGGTCGAGCTGGAGAAGGCGCGCAAAGCGTCAGAGGCTGCGCGCGGTCTTGCCCGCTATTTTCAAGGCGATCTCGGCGCCGTCGAAAAGCTGAAGGTCGCCAATGGCGGGACGGAATTTCAGCGCAAGGTCTGGAAGGCGCTCCGCGCCATTCCCGCGGGGAAGACCACGAGCTATGGCGCCCTCGCCATGAAGCTGGGTCTTCCACAAGCGCCGCGCGCCGTCGGTCTCGCCAATGGCGCCAATCCCATCGCCATTGTGGTGCCCTGTCATCGCGTGATCGGCGCCGATGGCAGCCTTACCGGCTATGGCGGCGGCATGCACCGCAAGGAATGGCTTTTGAAGCACGAGAGCCGCTAGCCGACTGTCTCAAACCGGGACAACCTCAATCGGCAATGCCTCCTTCTCCATGGCATGGAAGATGAAGCTTCTCCGCCAGGAGCGTTCACGCCCGTGTGCGGGCGGAAGGAGCATGGCATGGCGATGAAAACCCTGAATTTGCTGACATCCGCGCTGGTCGGCGCGGCGCTGACCGTCAGCCCGCTCGCCGCCGAAGCCGGCGGGATGTCCCATATGGGCACATATGGCGGCATCTCCAAGCCCGCCCCGGCCGCCACCTGCGGTCCTGCGCCCAGCCGCCCCAACCGGCCGGTGACGTTCAACAACAACATCAATGTCTATAAGCGCACCAACATTGAGAACAACATCAATGTCTACAAGCCGGTGACGATCAACAAGACGATCGACAATTCCAAGAATATCGACATCACCAACAACATCGATAATTCGAAGAATATCGATATCACCAAGAATATCGACAACTCCAAGACCATCGATAATTCCAAGAATATCAACATCAACAAAAGCATCGTGATCAACAAAGGCGGCGACAATATTTCGGTGAGCGCCCAAGCCTCCGCCAGTGCCGCGGCTTTCGCGGCGGCGGGCGCGGGCGCGGCTGCCGTCGTGATCGGTGGCGGCGGTTGGGCGCCGGAAGCGCCCCAGGCTTTCATCGGCGGCGATATCGGCACGCTTTCGGTGGTGGCGGCGCCTCAGCAATGCACCATCGAAGAAGCCGCAATCGTCAAATCCATTCACGCGGTCTGCGTCACCGCCGACCATCATGAATTTCCGGCCTCTCACATGACGGCGGACACCTGGATCAGCGCCAGCTATGAAGGCGAGGTGGCGCGCTGCATTCCCGGCGCGCATCTGAAGATCAATATCGGCAAGGTGGTACAGTCGGATCAGGGTCTCGCCGCTGGCATCTCCAAGGGGCAGATGCTGGAATGCGGCCCGCACGAAGCCTTGCGTCACTTCAAGGATGGCATGCTGAAGTGCGCGCCGGCGGTGCCGGTGGTCGACTGCACAGAGCGCACCAACTTGCGCAAATATGGCAGCGCCGACATGTTCTTCTCTTATCGCGCCCAGGTCTGCCTGGAAACGCATGAAGAATATTCCGACAAGGTGGCGTCGGCCGGCCGTTAGTGTCCAGATTCCGAAATTCGCATTATCTTGATATCGGGCTCCGGGCGAATTCCGGAATCGAAGGACACTAGCAATCCATTGATTCCTAGTGTCGTCCGGTTTCGAAGTTCGCAAAGAATTCCATATCGATGACTAGCGGACTTCGAAACCGCGACACTAGGGGGGCCTTGCGGAAAATCCCCGATCCGGATCAATTGGCGCCGCTCACGGGGTTCTCTTTGCGCATTCTCTACCATCATCGCACCGCCGCCTTGGACGGCATGAGTGTCCATATCGAGCGGCTGGTCTGGGCCTTGCGCGCCCGTGGCCACGATGTGCGGGTGGTGGGGCCGACCTCCGGCGAGAACAAGGCGGGCGGCAGCGGCGGCCTGGAAAAACTGTCCGACACTTTGCGCGCGATTTTGCCCGCCGCGGCATTCGAGTTGCTGGAGCTCGCCTACAACATTCCCGCTTATCGCCGTCTGAAGCGTGAGGCGGAAAGTTTCAAGCCGGACATCCTTTATGAACGCAACAATCTTTATCTTCTGGCCGGCCTCTGGCTGAAGCGCCGTCTGGGATTGCCCATGATCCTGGAAATCAATGCGCCGCTATTCGAAGAGCGCAACCGCTTCGGCAAGCTCAAACTCAAAAGCGCGGCGCGGCGCGCGGAGCGAGCGCTATGGAGAGGGGCCGATGCGGCGCTGCCGGTGACGCGGGTGCTGGCGGACATGGTGGCCAAGATCCGTGGGTCCGGCGACCTGCATGTGATTCACAATGGTGCCGATCTGGACGAAGCGGTGCCGCAATCCGATCTCAAGACGCGGCTGGGCCTGGATGGGAAGGTCGTGTTGGGCTTTGTCGGTTTCGTGCGGCCGTGGCATGGGCTCGAATGGGCCATCCGCGCCTTGCCGCGTCTTAGCGCCAATGTCGAACTTCTGGTCGTGGGCGATGGGCCGGCGCAGGAAAGCCTGGAGCGGGAAGCCGAGGCGCTAGGCGTCAATCAGCGCGTGCATTTTGTCGGGCGCATTCCGCACCAGGATATCGCTTCTTATGTTCAGACCTTCGACATCGCGCTGCAGACCAAGGCGGTTGCTTATGCCTCGCCGCTCAAGATGTTCGAATATATGGCGCTCGGCCGCGCCATCATCGCGCCCGACCAACCCAATCTGCGCGAAATCCTCAAAGCCGATGTCGACGCGCTGTTGTTCGATCCCGGCGATGAAACATCCTTCTTTGCCGCGTTGGAGCGATTGAGTCGCGATGGCGATCTGCGCATCCGGCTGGGCCAAGCCGCGCGCCGGTCGGTGGTGGAAACGCCCTTCACCTGGGCGGAAAATGCCCGCCGGGTGGAAATGATTGCGCAAGGCCTTTTGGCCAAAAGCGCACATTCGAACGCCTGACCGTGGTTTAGTTAACCATATAAACCAAGCGTTTTTGCACTTCCGTGAAGGCGGCTTGCCTTCGCGGTCCAGCTTTACCTAATCTTCATTAGTCTTAACGGCGCGCCCAGCTCTCCGCGCGCTTTGCGATTTTTCATTGGCATTCTCGTGTACCGCGAAACCGCTCAGCCAGCCGGCTGCGCGGCATGCAGGTGAGGAAAGATGGCGCGATTGGCGAACCGGGCAGTCAGTTTGCTTTTGATTGCTCTTGGATTGGGATTGCTTGGAACCGCGCGTGCGGCATTGCCCGATCATCCGCGCGAAACCGAACACACGCTTGCGACGCAGCCCGCTTCCAGCATTCAACTCATACGGGTTCAGCTCGGTTCCTGGCGGACCGCGATCGAAGCGGCCAAAGGCTGGGAGCGTATCCAGAAGCGGGCGGGGAATACCATGGACGGCCTGTCGCCCCGGGTGGTTCCCGCCGATCTGCCAGGCCGCGGCACCTTCTACCGCTTGTGGGTAGGCCCTGTCCTGAAAGCTAGCGCCGGTCGCTTATGCGCCCAGCTGCAAGCCAGACGCATTGACTGCATACAGGCACCGAATGACGCGCCCACCGCAGTTCCCCGCACCGGTGTCTATCAGGCGAATGAACATCCCTAACGCGCCTGTTAATTGTCACTTTTTCGCTAACCTTGCTTCGCTGAGAACTGCGACAAACTTCAGGAAATATTATAGTCTGTAAGTTGTAATTCAGGCCAAGAATGGCTGTTCGCGCGCCAGCCAAACGCATGGGTTTATGCCCCATATTTGGACGGCGCAAAGGCCGGCAAGCCCCGCAACGCGGTGACATGGTACGGAGTTTGCTTGAAGTCTGGCGATTGGATTGCAATTGGGGGGTTCACATGAGTCGCGTTCTGCTGTCGAAGATCGCAAGCTTAATTCTGTTTCTGATGCCGGTGGCGGCGCATGCCCAAGCCACGGCGCCCGTCATGCCTGCGATGGATCCCGCCGCCGCGGCCAATTATCAGATCGGCCCGGGCGACGAACTGCAGATTTTCGTGTGGAAAAACCCGGACTTGTCCGTGATCGTGCCGGTGCGTCCGGATGGCAAAATCTCCGTGCCGCTGGTCGCCGATATGCAGGCCCAGGGCAAATCGCCCACGCAACTCGCCAATGATCTGCATGGCGCGCTCGCCAAATATATTCAGGACCCCGTGGTCAGCGTGATGGTTAAGACCATTTCCGCGCCGGGCAGCTCCGCATCAATCCGGGTCATTGGCGCCGCCGCCACCCCCAAATCCGTCCCATACCGGGCCGGGCTGACGGTCCTCGATGTCATCATCGATGTGGGCGGCCTCACCACCTTTGCCGCCGGCAACGATGCCCAGTTGATCCGTACCCAGGGAGGGGCCAGCCGCAGCATTCCCTTGCACCTGCGCGATCTGATGAAGGGCGGCGACATGAAAGCGAACATGCAGCTCATGCCCGGCGATGTGATCAGCATTCCGGAGCGTGGCTTCTGAGGCATGAGCGGCCGGTCGCGCGAAAGCTAAGACCGGCCACCCACAATGAACGGAAATATCCCTGCCCGCCCGCGGGCGATCTAACGAGACGAAAACAAAAACATGGTCGGCGCCGTCCTTACTCTTCTCTATGACGAACTGGTCCGCATCTGGTGCTATCGCTGGACCGCGATCATCATCGGCACGGTGCTGTTCCTGCTCGGCGCCGCCTATGTGATGCGGATGCCCAACGTCTATGATTCCTGGGCGCAGATTTATATCAGCAAGCAGACGCCGATCGCCCAGGCGGCCTCCGGCGTATCGCTGGTGGGCCAGGAATATGGCAGCACCTATGTCGTGCAGAAGACCATTCTGAACGATCAGAATCTTCGCAAGGTGGCGCAGCAGTTGAACCCGTCACTCAACCGTCTGACGCCGGGCGCCCAGCAAGCCGCGATCGCCAGCCTGCGCAGCCGCATCCAGCTCGAACCCGATCAGGGCGACGGCTTCGTCGAATTTCATTACAAGGCCCAGGATCCCAAGCTCGCCAACCGCACCGTGCAGCTGCTGGTGAATTTGTTCATGGAAGCCAATGACGATCGCGCCGAACGCGATCTGAATCAGGCCGACTCGTTCCTGGACGCGCAACTGGCCGTCTATCAGCGCAAGCTCACTGAATCGCAAGCGAAGCTGACGGAGTTCCGCCAGCGCTATGGTCAGACCGCCCCTGTCGTGGATTCCGCCGAGGAGGCCGAGGCCGTGGGCGATGTCGCCTCCGCGCGCGCCGCCCTCAGCACGGCGCTGGCCCGCGACGGCGTCGCGCCGCAGCAGCTCGATCAGATCGCGCAGCTGGAATCCAAGATCGCGCAGCTGCGCCTGCAATATACGGATCAGTATCCCGACGTGATCGCCGCCAAGCAACAGCTCGCCATGCTCAAACAGGCGCAGCCGCAGGGCAAGGTGGGCGAAACGCCGGCCGTCATCACCGCCCGCGCCGAGCTTGCCAGTGCGCAAGCCCGCCTGCGCAAGGCGCGCTTCCGTCCCGAACTGCCGCCGCAGATCGCCAGCCAGGAAGCCGAGCTGAAGCGCACCGACGACATCCTGCGCACGTCCTACCAGGAGCTCTTGTCGCGCCGCGAAGCCGCCAAGATGTCGCTCGCGGTCTATGGCGCCAACAACAAGGCCAAATACCAGATCACCAATCCGCCCACGCTTCCCGCTTTCCCGGTTGGTCCCAACCGCCCGCTTTACATGATGGCGCTGGTCTTCGTGTCGGTGCTTGGCGGTATCGGCGCGGCCTATCTGCGCGGCGCCATCACCGGCGTCTTCGTGGCCCCGCGCGAACTGGAAGATGCGTTCCAGCTGCCGGTCATCGGGACCATTTCCTGGGAAGAGACCTGGCATACCGGGGCGGCAGCCGAGAATCCGCGCCACGCCGCCATCTATGTCGCTTTCGGCGCGGTTTTGCTGGTCGCCACGGTTCTGGTGCTGTTCTCCATGTCGCCCACGCTCCAGGCACTCTACCGCAGCTATTCGGCAACCTTGTTGCACCAATTTGTGAGATAAAGGGCGGCATACCGCGATGAATGAGATGAAAAAAGTCCCGTTTTCGAGCCGCACTTTTCCCGCCGATGTGACCCCGGTGGATGGCAGCATCATCACACCGGATCAGACCGCGATCATCGCTCCGGCCAAGGACCTTTCGGATCTGGAGAGCCGTCAGGATCGCGGCGGCGTGGTCAAGCGCGTGGGTTCGGTCGCCACGCCCCATTTCGACGAATCCCGCACGCGCGAGGATTTCCGCGTCGTGAAACGTCACATCCTGTCGCGCATCGATCATGAGCGCGGCGAGAAGGATAAGGACCCCAGGACCATCCTGGTCACCAGCGCATCGCCTCAGGAAGGCAAGACCACCGTCGTGCTGGGGCTGGCCATGAGCTTCATCTTCGAGCGCGATTACAGCGTGATCCTGATCGACGCCGACATGCGCTCGCCGGAATTGTCGCGCCGCATGGGCCTGGCCGGCGAATTGGGCCTCCTGGACTATCTGGAGAATGAAGAAATCGGGATCGAGGACATCGTCTATCCCACCAGCGTCAAGGGCGTTTACGCCGTCCCCTCGGGGCTTCCCCGCATCACTGCCCCCGAACTGATCGCCAGCGAGCGGATGACCCAGCTCTTGAGCACGTTCCACGACGGTTCGGCCAAAAGGATCGTGATCATCGATTCCGGTTCCGTGCTGGCCTGCAGCGAGACGGTGTCCCTGGCCGGCTATGCCGGACAGCTCCTGTTTGTGGCCGCCAAGGGACAGACCAGGCGGAAAGACATCGACGAGGGCCTGGGCATCCTCCATCGCCAGGCCGGGCCGATTGACGAGTCCCGTGTTGCTATGGTCTTCAATAAGACCGATCAATCACGGTCGCCGGTCCGGTATTCCAGGAATTCCTGACACGGCGTCACGTTTCTGTGGCGAGGGGATATGCAGCTTTTGGGGGTTAATAGGACCGGCCGCGTCGGCAAGGTTGCGGGTGGCTGCGCCCTTTTGCTCGCCCTGGGTGTACCTATGTCCGCCTCTGCGCAGGTCGCTGGCCGCGGCCTGGATGTGGGCAATATGCTCAGTGCCGGGGCCTTCGCGACCAAGGGTGAGGTCGATACAAGAGACCTGGCCATCACCCCTCTGGTGGGCCTGCAGGAAACCTTCACCGACAACGCCTTCCTGACCCCCAACAACCAGGAATATGACTTCATCACCCGGCCCATGGCGGGCGTCCAGGTGGTCTCCCAGGGAGGCCCCGCGGTGGGGACCTTGCTGGCCCATGTCTATTATGACGCTTATGCACGGGCGAGCTCGCTGAGCGGCTTTTCCGGCGATGCCCAGGCCAATGGCAGCTACACGCTGATACCGGCCTTCCTCACCATCGACGCCAACGGCTTTCTGACCAACACCTATACCTCCAGCTTCGGCGTCGCCGCTGAAGACCGCGCCGGTCTGGCCAATCGCGTGCAGGTGGCCAGCTATACCCTCGGCCCACGGATCACCACCACGGTGGGCGATTTCGCCGATTTCACCGCCTTCGGACATTTCTCGCAGATCTTTTTCGAGGATCCCAACGGCAGCAGCGCGCTGGTTCCCACCGATTCCACCATCGAGCAGGCGGCCGCCACGCTGGACACCGACTCCCGGTTCAAGGGGTTTCAGTTCGTCACCGCCGTGCAATATGCCCGCGACGATCACATGTTCGAAAGCTACAGCGGGCTGCAGACGGCTTTCGTCAACATCACCGAAGATCTGCGCGTGATCGCGCGCGGCGGCTATGACGCCGCCACCGATCCGGGCATTGTCAATATCCATGCGCCGATCTGGAGCGCCGGTCTGGAATATCAGATCAATCCGCAATCCAAGGTTTCGCTGGAGCGCGGCGAGCGCTTCAACCATGTCGCCTGGACCGCGAACCTGCACCTGCAGCTGACCGACCGGCTCTATGCCGATGGCCGTTATACCCAGTTGCTGCAGCCCACGCAGATCCAGATCGGCGGCAGCTTCGATCAGTTCCTGACGGAAGCCTCGACGCTGCCGCAGCCCTTGGCCCCGGGAACCTTCGGGATCAATAACAATTTGAACGACCAGGTCTCGCTCAACAAATTGGCGGACCTTCACGTGGTCTATCAGTTCGAAAACGACACCATCGATTTCGGCGCCTATTGGAACGACCAGATGTTCCTGGGGCTCAACCGGCGCGGCCAATCGGTGGTCGGCACCGTGGATTACACCCGGATCATCGCCGAAGATTTGAATGCCTCCGCCGGCATTTCCTATTGGCGGACCTTGTCCAACCCGATCTTCCCCGCCAGCGAGTTCTACGCCGGCCGGCTGAGCCTGCAGTATGACGTCAATCCCACCATCCGGACCTATGCCGGCTATAGCTATTCGCATCAGGCGCTGCTGGGTCTGACCGGCACCACCGTGAACGAAAACCTGCTCTACGCCGCGATCACGAAGCGCTTCTGACGATTGCCATGAAAGCCGCGCCGGATTCATCCGCCATCGTCAACGCCCTGTCGGTGGATGTGGAGGATTATTTTCAGGTTCAGGCGCTGGCCGAAGCTTACGGTCGCGAAGATTGGGAGCGTTGCGAATCCCGGGTGGAACGCAACACCAACGCGTTGCTTGAGATATTCGCCGAGACAGGCGCCAAAGGCACATTCTTCACCCTTGGCTGGATCGCTGAGCGTCATCCCCAGGTGGTGCGGGCCATCGTGGCGGGCGGCCATGAGATCGCCAGTCATGGCTACTGTCATATCCGCGTCGATTCCCAGACACCGGACGATTTCCGCGCCGACATAAGCCGGACCAAGAAAATCCTGGAAGACATCGGCGGCGTGGCGGTGAAGGGCTATCGCGCAGCCACCTTCAGCGTGGGAGACAGCACGCCCTGGGCGTGGACCGTGCTGGAAGAGGAAGGCTATCGCTATTCCTCCAGCATTTATCCGGTGAAGCGAGACAATTACGCCAATCCCAATGCGCCGCGCGGGGTCTATCGTCCGGCGGGCACGCGCGATCTGATCGAGATTCCCATCGCCACGGTGCGGGTCGGCGCCAAGAATTATCCGGCCGGCGGCGGCGGCTATTTCCGGCTTTTGCCCTACTGGGCCTCTCGTGCCGCGATTGCGCGCATCAACGCCCGCGATCGCGCGCCCGCGGTCTTCTATCTGCATCCCTGGGAAGTCGATCCCGGTCAGCCGCGCGCGGCGGGCATTTCGGCCAAGTCGCGCTTTCGGCACTATCTCAATCTCGGCAAGACCGGCGAACGCCTCAGCCGGCTCACGCGCGATTTCCGCTGGGGCCGCATGGATTCGATTTTCCTGGACGGATCTTCGGAGCGGGCGCCGACCCTGACCCGCCATGCTGCTGCCTGACACGGATGCGGCCTCGGCCGAATGGGATGCCTTTGTTGCGTCCCAACCAGGGTCCAGTTTCTTTCAACTTTCCGGTTGGCGCAAAGTCGTTAAACACAGCTTCGGTCATGACTGCCCTTATCTGATCGCGCGGGAAGACGGAGTGATCAAAGCCGTCATGCCGCTCACCGAGATCGACAGCCGCTTGTTCGGTCATTTCCTGATCGGCAACGGCTTCACCGTCGGCGGCGGCCCGCTTTTCGCCACTCAGACTGCGCTTGCCTCGGTGCTGGCGGAGGCGGAGGCATTGGGCCGCGAACACAAGGTGGCCTATGTCGAATTGCGCGACTGTGCTGCCGCGCCGGCGCCGTGGCAATCCAAAAGCGATCTCTATGCCGGGTTTGAAGGACCGATTGCGGTCAATGAAGCCGACAATCTGAAGCAGATACCGCGCAAGCAGCGCGCCGTGGTGCGCAAAGCGCTGGAGCAAGGCTTCACCATTTCCATCGAGCGCACCATCCAGCCCTTTTTCGGTCTCTATGCGCGCACCTTGCGCGATCACGGCACGCCCATCCTGCCGCGCCGCTTTTATGAAAACCTGCTGACGGTGTTCGGAGAGGCCTGCGAAATTCTCACCGTCCGCAAGGACGGCGTGCCGACCGCCAGCGTCATGAGCTTCTTCTATCGCGATAAGGTGCTGCCTTATTACACCGGAAGCCTGGTGGAAGCGCGCAGGAGCGGCGCCAACGACATGATGTATTGGGCCTTGATGCGCCGGGCGGTGGAGCGGGGCGCCACGGTGTTCGATTTCGGCCGAAGCAAGGTTGGCACCGGGCCTTACAGCTTCAAGAGCAATTGGGGATTCGAGCCGCGCTCCATCACCCACCAATATCTTTTGATCGGGCGCGACACGCTGCCCAACCTCAATCCCACCAACCCCCGCTATGCCAAGGTGATCGCGGCCTGGCAGAAATTGCCGATTGCCGTGGCCAACACGATCTCGCCCTTCATCAGCCGCGATCTGGCCTAATGCAGCAGCCGCGCGATGAGCTCATCGAGTTTGTCCAGATGATGCCCCCAGCTGTGATGCGCGATCACGGCGGCGCGGGCGTTTGCGCCCAAATCGTCCGGCGCGCGCCCTTGCAGCACGGCCAGCACTTGGTCCGCGAACTCCGCCGCGCCGCTTGCCACCAGAAGGTCCTGGCCGGAGTGCGCCGTGATACCATCCAGCGCTTGTGGCGTTGTCACCACCGGCCTTGCCATCGCCATGCCTTCCAGCACCTTGTTCTGAATGCCGCGCGCGATCTTGAGCGGCGTCACAATCACATGTGCTTGTTGCAACCAGGGCCGCATGTCGGGCACCGACCCCGCCACGGTGACGCCCGGCAGCGTCCCCAACGCCAGCACGGATGGCGCCGGTTTGGCGCCCACGATGTTGAGATGCGCTTGAGGAACGGTCTTGCGGATCAGCGGCAGGATATCGTTCGCGAACCAGCTTACCGCGTCGATATTGGGCTTGTAGTCCATGGTGCCGCTGAAGACGATGCCGCCCGCTTTCACAGCGCCGAACGCCGGCTGGGGTTGAAAGAAATCCGTGTCCACGCCGTTGGGCACGACATGAAGGCCGGCCGCGGCGGGGACCAGGCCCGCGAAGATTTTGCGCTCGGTCTCGGACACGAAAAGATTTGCGGCGGAAGCGGCCGCGACGCGCGCTTCATAGCGAACCAGGCGGCGGAATTCCGTACCGTAAAGGGCGCGCTTGGGGCCACGGCTGGCCGCTTCATAGGCGCGCCACTTCTCCGCGTCGGCATCCACGAAATCGGTGATCAGCTTCGTCTTTGCCGCAAGGCGGCCCAGCACGAATTGAGCGGCAGCCGAGGAGAAGACGAACACCAGGTCCGGTTCGATCTCCTTCAAAACGCGCTCGCACCAGCGCATCAGGCCGGGATGGTAAAAACGCTTGACGCTGAGCGGTGCGCCGCTGAGCGCCGCGCCCACCAGATTGAGGCCGGTTTGCAGGGGACGGACGGAGCCGAAATAGGCGTCCCGGTAATCGGCCTTGGCTTCGCGCAGATGCGCCAGGTCGGCGGGATCGTCGGCGGGGGCGCCCAGCCATATCTCGTGGCCTCGCGCCAGATGCTTCAGTTCGTGAAAGGCGCGGATCTTGTCGCCCTTGTTGGGCGGAAACGGCACGCGATGTGCAAGAAACAGGATCCTGGCCACGATGTCCCCGAACGCGGTGGGTTCACTTTTGTGGCATTAAAGGACAAAAGTAAATTATGTGCGGTCTGACGGGGCTGTTCGATTGCCGGAGCGAGCGGAATTTCGATCCGGCTCTGATCCAGGCCATGACCGATGCGGTGGCCCATCGCGGCCCGGACGGCGAAGGCGTGTTCGCCGCGCCCGGTGTGGCGCTGGGGCACAGGCGGCTCGCCTTCATCGACCTGGCCGGCGGTATCCAGCCGATGAGCCTGGCCGATGGCTCGCTCACCATCGTGTTCAATGGCGAGATCTATAATTTTCCCGATCTGATGGCGGAGTTGAAGGCGGCCGGCGCCCAGTTTCAGACCCGCAGCGATACCGAAGTCATTCTGCACGGCTGGCGGCATTGGGGCACGGGACTGTTCGCCCGTTTGCGCGGCATGTTTGCTTTCGCGCTGTGGGACGCACGCGAGCAAGCGCTGATCCTGGCGCGCGACCGGTTCGGCAAGAAGCCGATGCATTATGCGGCCCTGCCGGACGGCAGGCTGGTGTTCGGTTCGGAGATCAAGTCCCTGCTCAAGGTGCGGGACCTCGACCGCCGCATCGATCCGGAAGCGGTGGAAGATTTCTTCACTTATGGCTATGTGCCGGACCCCAAGACCATCTATTCCGCGATCCGCAAATTGCCGGCCGCCAGCGCCTTGATCGCTCGCCGCGGCAAGGAATTCGAGACATTGCGCTACTGGAATCTGCTGGATGATTTTCCGGTGACGCATCCCGGCAAGGCCGCCAAGGCGGAGATGGTGGAATTGTTGCGCCATTCCGTGAAACTCCGGCTGATCTCGGATGTCGAAGTGGGCGCACTTTTGTCGGGTGGCGTGGATTCCAGCGCCGTGGTTTCGCAGATGGCGGGCTTGGAATCCCAGTCCATCAGTACCTTCTCCATCGGCTTCAAGGAAAAGGACTACGACGAAAGCCCTTATGCCGAAGCCGTGGCAGGTCGCTATCACACGCGGCACAGGAGCCAGATCGTCGACCCGGCCGATTTCAGTCTCTTGCCCCGGCTGCCCTCCATCTATGACGAACCGTTCGGCGATATTTCCGCCCTTCCCACATTCGCGGTCTGCAAGCTGGCGCGCGAATCGGTGAAAGCCGCGCTCACCGGCGATGGCGGCGACGAAGTGCTGGCGGGTTATCGCCGCTACGCTTTCTTCGCGGCGCAGATGAAGGCGCGGGGCTTCATGCCGGATGCTTTGCGCCGGCCGCTATTTTCTTTTCTCGCCGATATCTATCCGCACGGCGCATCGCTGCCGCGCTATCTCAGGGCCAAGACCACGTTCCGGGAATTGTCGTTGACGCCGGCCGAAGCGTATTTGCGCATGGTCCAGGCTTTACCGGGCGAAATGCGGTCGCAATTCCTCTCCGGCGATTTCCGCAAGTCGCTGGGCGGCTATGACAGCGGCGATATCGTGCTTCAGCATTTCAATGTGGCAAAGCCATTGGATGTGCTGCAACGCGCCCAGTATGCCGACATCATGACGTATCTGCCGGGCGACATCCTGACCAAGGTGGATCGCGCCAGCATGGCCAATTCGCTGGAGTTGCGCGCGCCGTTCCTGGATCAGGAGTTGGCGCAATGGGCTTTCGCGCTCCCCGACAATGTGAAGCTCGAGCAGGGTAAGGGAGGCAAGGCCGTTCTCAAGCAGGCGATGGAGCCTTATCTGCCGCACGATCTTCTCTATCGGCCGAAGAAGGGGTTCACCATCCCGGTGGCGGAGTGGTTCCGCGGGCCGTTGAGCGGCGACATTCGCGCCCTGGCCACCAACGCGCGTCTTTCGGCCAGCGGCTATTTCAATACCAAGGCGATTTCAGTCATGGCGGAAGACCATATCGCCGGACGACGCGATTTCTCCAAGCCGCTATGGCTGCTGTGGAACTTCGGAAGTTTTCTGGAGCACGCGGCTCAGCCGCATTAGTGCTCAGATCAGATGTGCCACCGCGTCGATCGCGCTCCAGCCGATTGCGGCCAGCGCAGCCCAGATAACCAGGCACAGACCGAAGGGAATGCGGGTGTCACGCTCCAGCGGCACATCATCTTGTGAGATGAAGCGGCTTGCCAGCCGCGACACCGGAAAGGGAACGACATTGCTGTTCGCTGCAGGTTGACGCACGAAACCGCCTCGTCGGAAGAAGCCAAAGCCTCTTGGCCTGAGCGGATTGTGTAGCGCCTGCATAGTTAACAATTTACTTATTGCTCAGGCACTGGCAAGCGTTTCGAAACGTGCCGCTTCCGTGATCACGGGATTGAAACGATCGCGAAATCCGTGATGCGCCGCGGCAAAAAACAGCGCCTTATTCGCCCGCGCGGTCTCTTTCCAGCTGAATTGTTCCGCATAGGCGCGCACGGCGGCGCGGTCAGGCAAGCGGACGCGCAGGCTCTTTACAGCGTCCGCCAGCGCGTTAGCCGAACGCTGTTCGACCATCACGCTTAAGGTCGGATCGCGCAGGACTTCCGGTGTACCGTTCACATTTGTTGCAACCACGGGTGTACCGGAGGCCATCGCTTCCAACAGCACGTTCGCCCAGCCTTCGCGCGAAGAGGCCAGAACGAAAATGTCGGCGGCGCGATAGGCTTCGCTCAAGGCATCATGGGCGATCTCGCCCAGAAAACGGACACGGTCGCTCACGCCTTTTTCCGCGGCGATGCGCTCGAGTTCGGCGCGCATCGGGCCCGACCCCGCGATCAGCAATTGTGCGTCCGGCAATTCGGTGAGCGCTTCGATGATCAACTCATGGCCCTTGCGAGGGATGAGGCTTCCCACCGACAGAAGCGTGAAAGCTTTGAGGCCGAGATTGCGGCGCGCTACTTCGCGGTCACCCAGCGAGAAACGCTTGAGATCGACGCCATTGCGCAAGGTGACGATGCGCGAGGCCGGCTCGCCCAGTTCGATCAGCTTATCTTTCAAATCCTCGCACACGGTGATCAGGGCGCTGGCTTTCCGGGCGGCCCACTGGATCTGAGCGCGCTCAGCCGGAAATTGCGGGATCAGGGTGAGATCGGTGCCGCGCCCCGTGATCAGGAGCGGCAGGTTAAGCTCCTCTGCCAGGCGCGCCGCCGCCACGCCATCGGGGTAGAAATAATGGGCGTCGATGAGATCAAATTTCACGTCGCCCATTTGGCGAAGCGCCCGCCGGGCCGCCTGATAGAGAAAATGCGGCGTAAACCGTGTGCCGACTTTGGCGATGATGGGAAAGCGTGGATGATAAACCGTCAGCCCGTGGCGGGTTTCCATCCGCGGCGCGCGCGCGTAGGCAGCATATTGCCCAAAAACAGGGTTAACGAAGGGAAACCAGGGGACTGGCGCCAGTACGGTCGCTTCAATCCCACCCTCGGCCAAGGTGTGGCGCAGCCGGTTTTCCACAAAAACTCCGTGGTTCGGCTGAGCTTGGTTTGGGTACAGAGTCGAAAAAACCAAGGCGCGTAGCACGCTTGTCTCCAGGTTCCAGAAACCGGCAGCCTATTTGCGTCCGGGCCCCTGAAAAAACGGTGCACAAGACGAGGAACATTATCGAATTTCAACCATACTACTTGTCTTAAAACTGCAACCACACATTGATGTATGGTGGCGGGTGCGTGGTTAAAGTCTCGCTTTTGGACAGGGTGGGTCGCTTCTTTCTCTGGCACATAAGTTGCAGCATCCTCAGCGGGTTCCTGGGTTTTTGGCTGGGTCCCAGAGAAACATGAAGCGTGTGGGCGTGGGGTGCAGTGAGAATCTTCGGTCATCATGTTGCGGCACCGTCGGTGGTGCTGGCGGGGCTTGATGGAGCCCTGTTCCTCGCCGCGCTGCGCGTTCTCAGCCTCGAGCAACATTGCTCGATTTGCTATTTCAACAGCCTCGTCCATCTCGATCTGAAACGGGCTTCGGTTCTCGCGGCCACCTTCGTGCTGCTCTGCGCTTCGGTCGGCCTCTACAATGCCGACGCGCTCAGAAGCTTCCGCGTTTTCGCCAAGCGCTTCGCGGTCGCCTGGCAACTCATCTTCGTGTTGGCGGTGGGTTTCTTCGCCGTCACCAAGATCACCGAAGGTCTGCCCTTCGGCTGGTTCGTGGGCATCATGGCGCTCGCCATCGCCATCTTCATGATGGTGCTGCTGACGGTGCGCTTCTTCTTCCATCTATATTATCGCAGCCCCTTCCTGAAGAAGCGGGTGCTGGTCTTGGGCCAGGGCGCCAAGGCGGACGCCGCCACCGCCTATATGAGCGGCCCGGGCCGCAATCATCTCAAGCATGTGCGCACCATCGCGCACGGCCGGATGGTTGAGAACCGCCTCACGCGCGTGGCGCAAGGCAATCTGGCGCTGGGCGAGCCGGCCATGGCGGAAGCGACGCCGCTGCTGCAGATCGCGCAGGCGCTGCGCGTCGATGAGATCGTGGTGGCGGTCGAAGACAAGCGCGGCCTGGCGATCTGGGATCTGCTGGAATGCCGGCTCAACGGCATCGACGTGATCGACTATCTGAATTTCTGGGAACGCGAATTCAACCAGATCGACATCTCGCATGTGGGCGCGGGCCAGCTCGCCTTCACCTCCGGATTTCATTTCAACCGCCGCCGGCGCGTATTCAAGCGGGTGGCGGACTTCACCGTGAGCCTTATGTTCCTGGCGGCCGTCCTGCCCATCACATTCCTTGTGGCGCTGGCGATCAAGCTGGAGAGCAAAGGGCCCGTGTTCTATCGCCAGGAGCGGGTGGGCTTGAACGGCCGCATCTTCCGCGTCTGGAAATTCCGCAGCATGCGCGTCGATGCCGAGAAGGACGGCGTGCCGCGCTGGGCCCAAGCCAAGGACAACCGCGTCACCCGCGTGGGCCGCTTCATCCGCGCCACCCGGATCGACGAAATCCCCCAGATCATTAACGTGCTGGAAGGGGATATGAGTTTTATTGGGCCAAGGCCCGAGCGGCCCTATTTCGTTCAGCAGCTGCGCCGGGAGATGCCCTATTATGACCTTCGGCATCGCGTCAAACCCGGCATCACCGGCTGGGCGCAAGTGAATTACCGCTATGGCGAGTCGATCGAGGATGCGCGGCAGAAGCTCGCGTACGACCTCTACTATGTGAAGAACAACGATGTCTTCCTCGATCTCACCATTCTGGTCCAGACCGTGCGCGTCATCATGTTCGCGCATGGCGCGCAATAGCGGACGGATCGCCGGAGAGGTGGCCGATGGGAGCGACAGCGAGAAAGAGCCAGGCACCGGCGGTTTCTGACATTCCTCTGCAGCGCAGCGGAATGGCGCAGATCGTCGACGCCAATCGCTTGGCGCCTTCCGGCGCCAAGCGCGTCGCTTTGGTCGGCGCCACCGAAGCCGCACACGCGCATGCCGCCGTCCTCAAGGCACTGAAAGATGTGCGGCTGGAAGGGATCATCGATCCGGACCTGGAGCGCGCCATGAGCTTTGCCGCGCGCCATGGCGACATCGCCGCGGCCGTTTCGCTGCGCGACATGCTGGCGGCACAGCCCCTGGATGCGGTCCATATTTTGGCGCCGGCCGACGGGCGTAGCGACATCGTGCAGGAGGCGCTCAGCCTGGGATTATCTGTCCTGGCCGAAAGTCCCTTGGCCTGGGATGTCGCGTCCGCCGAGGCACTGGTGCGTGCCGCCGCCGGCTCCACGGCCGGCGCGCTCGCCGTCAATCATCATTTCCTTTTTCATCCCGCTTTCACGCAATTGGCGAACGCCGTGGCCCGCCGCGAATTGGGTCCGTTGCTCAGCCTCTCCGCCACTATCGCTTTGCCGGCGCAAGCTACGGCCCGCAGGCAAAGCCCCGATCCCGCCGATCTCCTGTTGGCCGAAGCGGTGCATCCCCTGTCGCAGATCCTGTCCCTGACCGGTCCCGTGGTGCGCGGGAAGGTCCTCGCCGCGGCGCGCGAGGGCGTGTCCGCCGACATGCCGCTCATCATCGCGCTCACCGGCGATGTCTGCGACGCACAGCTACATCTGCGCTTCGGAGCGACTTATCCGGTGTGGCAGCTCACCGCTTTCTGCACCGATGGCGTTCTCAAGGCCGATATGCTGCGCAACCGGTTTGTGCGCGAAACCCGGTCTAAGAATTCCGGCACCCTGGACAATTTCCTGGAAGCGCGCCGTCTGGGGCATCAATTGCTGGGCGAAGCGCGCCGCGAATTGTTGGCGCATGGCCGCGCCCTGGTGGGTCTTCGCAAGGACGCCGTTCGCAAAAGCCTGGGCGATGCCATCGCCGCCTTTTACCGCCACGATCTGCCTCAAGTCAGCCTGCCCAAGGGGGCCGCTCAGATCGTACGGCTTTGCGAGGATATCGCGGCGGAAGTGCTTCCCGCGCGCCCGGTCCGTTCGCATGTCGCCGCCGCAACGTCATTCCGCGCCGATGCCGTGGTCCTGGGCGGGACCGGCTTTCTCGGCCGGCATATCGTTCAAGCCTTTGCCCAACGCGGTTTGAAAGTGGCCGTGCTCTCGCGATCGCTGACGCGCGCGCCGGTGGAACCGGAAGAGGACGACCAGGTCCGCTATTTCCAATGCAATATTTTCGACGGTGGGGAACTGGCCCGTCTGGCGGACGGCGCGGCGGTTCTGATCAATGCCGCCGCGCCGGGGGCCGCGTCTGGCCGCGCCGTTTGCGAGCGTCGTTCGCAAGCGATGATTGCCAATCTGATCGCGGCCTGCCGGCAAGGCGGTATCAAACGGCTGGTGCATCTGAGTTCGCTCGAAGCGCTCTATACCGGCGACCGGGGCGATGTGATCACCGGCCGCGCCTCTCCCGATCCCTATGATTGGCAGCGCGACGGCCAGGCGCGCGCCAAGGGGCAGGAGGAAATCGCGCTTCTAACCGCCTACGAGGAAGGACTTTTGCCCGTTTCCATTCTGCGCCCGGGCATCGTGGTGGGCGAGGGGGGCACGCCTTACCCGCATGCGGTGGGCCAGTTCGTGAATTTCCGCCATTGCCTGGGCTGGAATCGGGGATCGAACCCCTTGCCGTTCGTGCTGGCCGAAGATGTCGCGGCTGCGGTCGCCGCCGCCGCCGAACGCGATGGGGCGTTGGGTCATTGCTTCAATCTGGTGGGCGATGTGCGTCTTTCCGCCCGCGATTATGTCACTGCTTTGGGCGATGCGTTGCAACGACCCTTCCAGTTCCATCCTCGTACGCCCGAGTGGCTCTATCTGTCCGAACGGCTGAAGAGAGGTTTGCGGCGACCCGAAAACGCCAGTGCTTTCTGCAGCCGGCGGGAATTGGCATCGCGCGGCATGGCCGCCGGCTTCGATTGCGCCGACGCCAAGGAGGTGCTGGCCTGGACGCCGGTTGCGGACCGCGAGACGTTTATCGCGCGGGGCCTTATGGTTCATGCACCGGCCGTTCACGCGTCAGGCGCAGGGGCAAGGATTTCGTGACCTCACCGCTTCATGTGCTGCATGTTTTTCCCGGCTTCGCCGTGGGCGGAGCGCAGATGCGCTTCGTCGCGCTGGCAAAAGGGTTGGGCCACGACTTCACACACACGGTGGTTACGCTCAGTGGCGATACCACCGCGGCCCGCTTTCTTACGCCGGACGATCCGGTGAAGGTGATCGAGGCGCCGTCCGCCGCGGGTTCGCTGATGGCGCGGCTCTCCCGTTATCGCAAGGCCATCAAGGAGCACGCGCCAGACCTGCTGGTGACGTATAATTGGGGCGCGATCGAGTGGGCGCTGGCCAACAACGCTCTTGGGATCGCGCACATCCATATCGAGGACGGTTTCGGTCCGGAGGAAAGCAAGCGCCAATTTCCTCGCCGGGTCTGGACCCGCAGGCTCGCGCTTCGGCGCAGCCTGCTGGTCGTGCCTTCGCTGACCCTCAAGGAGATGGCGCTTAAAGTCTGGCACCTGAACGCGGCACAGGTTCGCTATATCCCCAACGGCATCGAACCGCGTGAAAATTTCCACACCCGTTTGAGCGAACTTGGCTTGGGGCTACCGCCCGGCAAGCCGCTGATCGGTTGGGCGGGGGCGCTGCGGCGGGAAAAAAACCTGCCAAGATTGCTGCGCGCCTTCGCACCACTCAAACGCGAAGCCTCTCTGCTCATCATCGGCGAGGGTCCCGAGATGGCGGCGGCGCGGGCGGAAGCGGAAAATCTTTCCATCGCCCAAAGCGTACATTTTCTGGGCCGCCGGGAGGATGTCCGCGATATCCTCATGCAATGCGATATCCTGGCCCTTTCCAGCGATACCGAGCAGATGCCGCTGGTCGTGATGGAAGCCATGGATGCGGGCCTGCCGGTGGCCTCGACCGCCGTGGGCGATGTCAAATACATGGTTTGTGAAGAAAACCAGCCTTACATTGTGCAAGGATCGGCGCCGGAATTGGGTGCGGCGATGCGGGCCTTGGTGGCGGATGGCGCGATGCGCCGGGTCATCGGGGTCGCCAATCAAAGGCGCCTGCGCCAGGATTATGCGGCGCAGGACATGATCGCCGCTTATCGGACGCTTTTCCGCGGCCGTGCGGGTAGGGTGAACAAAGGGTTAAAAAGCTGTGCCTGACATGCGCGAGAAAGCCTTCATCGGAACCAATCTTCCCGGTTCGGATAAATTTTTCGAATTGATTTCGCGGCCATTTACCTCGTCGAAATGGCGCTGAGCGAGAACATCGACATGACCGTGCAAAACAGCGCCGCCGTAGAGACCGTTGTCATCAAGCCCAGCCGTGGTCTGGTCGATCTGGACCTCAAAGGCCTGTGGCGCTTCCGCGACCTCCTGCACGCTTTCGCGATACGCGACATCAGGCTCCGTTACCGGCAGACCGCTCTGGGCGTCACCTGGGTCGTGCTTCAGCCACTGCTCAGCGCGCTGATTTTCGCCGTGGTGTTCGGCTTCATCGCCAAGATGCCCAGCCAGGGCATGCCTTACTTCCTGATCGCTTTCTCCGGCATGATGGGATGGACGCTGTTCCAAGGCAATCTTTCGCGCGTCACGCCGTCGCTGGTGGCGAATGCCGGCCTGGTGCGCAAAATCTATTTCCCCCGCCTGCTGGTGCCGCTGGGCGTGGTGCCCAGCGTTCTGCTCGATTTCTTCGTGAGCGTGGGCGTGATGATCGTGCTTTTGATCGTCTATGAGGTGATGCCGGGCCCCGGCGTTCTCCTCTTCCCCTTTTGCGTGCTCATCATCCTCTTTCTGTCGCTTGGCATCGGCCTGATGGGCTCGAGCCTGGCCGTCAAATATCGCGACGTCCAGCACATCGTGCCGTTCTTCGTTCAGCTTCTGATGTATGCCAGCCCGGTCGGCTACACGATCACTGCGGTTCCCGTCTGGCTCAGACCCTATTATCTTCTCAATCCGCTGGCCGAGCCTATCGATACGATCCGCTGGGCCTTTTTAGGTTTGGGCGAGCCGAACTACCTTTATCTGGGATATTCCTTCGTGATGTCCCTGCTGGTGTTGTGGGCCGGTTTGATTGTTTTCCGTAGCTGCGAACGCGAGTTTGCCGATGTCATCTGACGAAATCGCCATTTCCGCGCGCGGGCTGGGCAAGTCGTACCGCATCGCGCATCAGCGGCCGCAATCCACCATGACGGAAGCCTTGCTTCAGCGGTTGAAGAACCCTTTTGCGCGCGCCCCTTCAGAGGAGATGTGGGCACTCAAGGATATCGACTTCGATATCAAGCGGGGCGATATCGTGGGCCTTCTGGGCCGCAACGGCGCGGGCAAGAGCACACTCTTGAAAGTCTTGAGCCGGATCACCGAGCCTACGACGGGTGTGGCGCGCCTTTCCGGACGTATCGGCAGCCTGATCGAAGTGGGCACCGGCTTTCAGCCCGAACTGACCGGCCGCGAGAATATTTTCTTGAATGGCGCCATTCTCGGCATGCGCCGCCGCGAAATCGCAAAACGCTTCGACGAAATCGTGGATTTTTCCGGCGTGGAACGGTTTCTCGATACGCCCGTCAAGCATTACAGCAGCGGCATGTATGTGCGCCTCGCCTTCGCGGTGGCGGCGCACCTGGACACCGATATCCTGTTCGTGGACGAAGTGCTGTCAGTTGGCGACTCGGAATTCCAGAAGAAATCGCTGGGCAAGATGGACGATGTCGCCAATTCCGGCCGCACCATTATTTTCGTCAGTCACAATACAACGGCCATCGAAACCCTGTGCCGCCGCGGTTTCTTTTTCCAGGGTGGCCAATTGGTGCATGCGGGACCGATCGCCGATACGCTTGCCGTCTATCACAAGGCCGTGAAGCCTTCGCTGGATGGCGACAGCCTTCAGCCGATCGCCGTCCGGGGGCGCGAATATTTCCGCAGCTTCGACGTCGTCGACGAATTCGGCGAATCCACCCGCATCATTCCGATGGGCACGCCGCTGCGCATCAAGGTCAAAGCTGAATTCGCCGAGAAAGTCGATTATCCCGTATTCGTCGCCTATGTGGAGGACGATTCCGGCCAGGTCGTGCTGAGTTCGGCGTCGCCGAAGACCGAGCAGGCGATCGCCAGCCTTTCCGGGATGGCCGAGGTGAGTTGCGTCATCGACCATCTCCCTCTTGCCCCGGGCGAATACTCCCTGCATCTGCGCCTTGTGCAAGGTCCTCTGCGGTTGGACGAAACCGGATGCGTCTTGCCCTTCGTCGTGCGGGATGCCGATACCTTCAAGGATGGTTGGGGGGCGAGAAAGGGCATTTGTGTGGCGAAGTCGCGCTGGAAAGCGGAGAGCAAAGTCGCAGATCGCGTGAGCTAGGCTCAACTTTGCCTTTTTGCGAAGGGGGAATGTTGAAAAGCCTCAAGGAACATTCTCACAAGGAACGCCAGCAGATCGTCGAAGCCTTGCTGCCGTTGATTCGGCGTCATGTGGGCGATCAGCTTGTGGCCCTGGCGGCAACGGGCTCGTTCGCCCGCAATACGGACGCGGCCTATTCGGATATCGAGCTTATCGCCTTCCTCAAGGAGCGGCCGGAGCCGGGCAGGCATGCCGTTCGGTTTATCTATGACGGCATGCAAGTGGATATCTGGTTCCTGACGCGGAAAGACTACATCACCAATCACAAGGGAGGGGATCGGAAGCAATGGCCTTACGCGGCTCGGAGCGCGCTCATTCCTCTCTTCAACCCCGGGTTCGTTCAGGATCTTTCCGCCATTCCATCGCCGATCTCTCCGCAGGATCGCATGGCCGCGCTGACGGATCTGTGGCCCGACGTCCAGGAAGCGTCCGGGAAGCTTCTGACGGCCGTCGAGCGCGCCGACACCTTGCCGATTCCATTTCTGTATTGGGCGATGGTGGAGAAACTTTGCGTCGCGCTTTCCTATGTCAACGCGCAGCCCTTCACGACGCGGGCGTCTATCTTCGCAGAAGCCATGTCCTTTGAGCACCTTCCCGCCAGCTTTCGCGCGGTTTTGGAAGGTCCGGGGTCCAGTCTCGATTTGCCTCTGTTGAGCGCGAAGGTGAAAACGGTCTTCGCGGAAATGGAACAGATGCTGGAGGACCTCGGTTTGGCGCCTTGCCAGGAAAATCTGGGTGATTTCGTGAACCCGCTGGTTGGGGGAAGGTTGCGGCGGCGCCTAGCGAAAAATCGCGTGGTCCGCAAGTTGGCGGCGCTCGGGAACCGATCGGCTGCCGGCTAAAGGCGCCAGGCACACGCTACAGCGACGCTTTGGCGCCGTTTCGATCGCGGGATGGAGACAAATATACCGACGCCGCCTGCTGGATCGCGCCCATGGCGTATGCCACCCCTCCCAACTGGCGAAACGCTTCGTGACGGTTGCCCGTCGCGAGCGCCATCAGCATTCGGGTCCCCGATCCGGCCAGTCTCGCGAGATAGCGCCAGACGGATGCATGCTCGGAGCGCGGCAAGGCGGAGTCACGTCGCACATTTGCGAGCATAAAGCGCGCGCGGCCATTGCTGCGAAGGCGCTTGAATATCCAGGACAGCGTCGTTTGATGCGGATGAATGATGTGCCGTATCCGTGGCTTATTCGTGTAGCCGATCTTATAGCCGGCTTGCGCCATTCGATTGACGAAGTCCGTGTCTTCGCCCATGAGGCCGTGACTGCCAATGAGATAAGTTTCGTCCAGCCGGTTGCCCTGCTCGTAAGCCGCCCGCCGCATCGCCAAATTGGCACCCGAGACCTCGATGAGACCTGAGGATTGCGCCGGCTTGGCTTCGCCTTCCTCGTCGGGGACATGCGCGCCATAGAGGGCGCCGTAGCTGGCGGTGGGCACGTAGCCGGGCGGCGGCGATGCGTCGAAATTGGGAACCACGGCGCCGCTGAAGACGGACATAGCAGGCCATTCGCGCGAAACGCGCGACCATTCGGTGAGCCAATCCCGATCGGGAAGCACATCGTCGTCCGTCATAACAATGAAATCACCGCGCACCGCCCCCAAGCCCGTGTTTATGGCGTTAGACTTCCCCAATTGCGGCTCGACCAAATAGGTGAGGGGAAGATTGTCCCGATTGCCGAGAATCAAAGCTTCCGTCTCGTCGCTGCTTGCATTGTTGACGACGATCAGCTCCCAGCCTTCGTGCGGGGCTTCCAACTGAGACATCGCCTTCAAGGTTCGGCCGATCGTGTCCGCGCCATTATGTGTGGCGAGCAATACGGAGATCATTTTAGTCCTTCCGCTCCATTCTCCGATTGCCCTGAAAGCGTGCCCAACCTGCCGTCGAGCGCACCTGGAAGCCGCGTTCGCTACCCAGTCGCAATGATAAACTTTCGTTCATGAAGTGACAATATCACTGCAATTCGGTGACAGCCCAAAGTTGCAGCTTTCCACGACCGGGCTGTTTTTGCAGAGAAATTGTGGGTGCTGGCAGCCGTCTTTACCAGATCGTTCCAAATTCATTGCTTAGCTGCGTGCGCTAAGGTTGGGTCTTCGGCCTGTATTCTGGCACTGGCAAAAGAGAATGGGGGCTGAGTGGTGCCGGGGGGCGATGAGAATTCTTTTTGCTTCAGAGTTCATGTACCTGCCGCAGGCGTTCGGCGGTTCGCAGTCGAGCACCCATGAGCTGGCGACCGCGCTGATCAAGCGTGGTCATACCGTCGCCGTCGCCGCCATGCTGTCGCCTTCGGGCTATGTGGGCCTTCGCGCCCGGGTCCTGAGCCGGCTTATGCCGCGCCGCAAAGTGCGCGACACATTCCTCGGTTATCCCGTCTATCGCCGCTGGAAAGTTTCCGAATCTTTGCCGGAATTGATCGAGGATTTCCGGCCGGACTTCGCCATCGTACAACCATCCTGTCAGGTTTCGCTGGCACGCGAGTTCGCGCGGTTGGGCGTGCCGGTCGCCGTCTATTTGCGCGACGTGGAATGGTATCAGCTGGAGGGCGATCCCCGAGAACTCAGCAATGTCGCGTTCATCGCCAATTCCGAATTCACCGCTGGACGTTTTCGGGAAGAGTTCGCTCTGCCTTCGGTGGTGATCCCTCCTCTTTTCAAGGCCGAGGCCTACCGGACGCCGTCATCGCGAGAAAACGTCACCTTCATTAACCCTCATTCGCATAAGGGGGGCGACATCGCGGCCGAATTGGTGATCAAATGCCCCGATATTCCCTTTTGTTTCGTCCGCTCCTGGGAAATACCCGAACAGGAGGCATTCCTGGGCGAGCTGAAAAGCAAGACCAAAAATCTAACCATTGTCGGACCGACGCGCAAAATGAAGGACATATACAGCAAGGCGAAGGTTCTTCTTGCGCCTAGCCGCTGGGAAGAAGCCTGGGGCCGCGTCGCGACCGAGGCTCAGTTCAGCGCCATTCCGGTGCTGGCTTCCGACAAGGGCGGACTTCCTGAGTCCGTAGGCCCAGGGGGCATTTTGCTCGACCCCGATGGGCCGCTGGAAAATTGGGTGGAAGCGATAAGGCGGCTTTGGCACGACGAGAATTTTTACCGGGATTTGTCCGCCAAGGCGCTGGCCTATGCCCAGCGGCCCGCGATCAATCCCGATCGTCAAATCGACTTGCTGCTGGATGTGGCGCGCTCGACAATCCACGGAACATTCGGCGCTTCCGCTTCGCGCGTCGATCTTCACAGTCGGCAGCGACGCTCAAGCGAAAGGATCGAACCCTGATGCTTCGCCGGATTCTGGCACGCTTGAAGAGGGAATGGAGATTGGTCGCGGACGGACCACTTCGGCGCAAGCTGCAATCGCGCCCGCGTCCGACGCGCGCACCCGTTGCGCTGGACGATTTGCCCGCGCGCTCCGCACTGCTGGTGGTGGCGCATCCCGATGACGAAGTGATCTCAGCCGGCGGCCTCTTGGGCCGCTTCTCCCGCGCCGGCGTGATCTGCCTCACCAATGGCGCCCCGCATTGGGGCAGTTCCGCCAAGAATGCGGGCTTCGACAATTGGATGGACTACGCCATGGCCCGCGACGCCGAAGCCAAGGCGGCGTTGGCGCTGGTGGGGCGCCCGATCACGCCCAGCTACAATCTGTGCATTCCCGATCAGGCCACGGGGGACAATCTGGTGGCAACCATCCGCCATCTGGTCTCCCGCCTGAAATCCGGCTTCGACTGCGTCATCACCCATGCCTATGAAGGCGGCCATGCCGATCATGACTCCGCCGCCTTCTGTGTCCATGCCGCCTGCGCGCTGATCGCCAAGCAAGGTGGCAAGCCGCCGGTCATCGTCGAAGCGCCGCTTTACAATGCTCCGGACGGAAAATTCATCTGGAGTCAGTTTCTTCCCAACCCGGATGCCGGGCCGGTGTCGGTGTTCCAGCTGTCGGCCGAGGAACAGGACCGCAAGCGGCGCATGTTCGAATGCCATGTCACGCAACGGGAAGTGTTCACGAATGTCGACGTGAAAGCCGAACTGTTTCGTCAGGCGCCGCGCTATCACTTCACCGCGCCGCCACACGTTGGCGAAGTCGGCTATGTGCAATTCATGGGCGGCTCCACCGGCCGGGGCTGGCGCAGACAAGCCTGGCGTGCAATGCGCGAATTGGGCTTGTGGGAAGAACTAGCCTGAGTCAGCGGGCTTTCGGCCTTTGCGCGCGCAGGATCATGGCCTGGCGAACCGCGCCCAGATGGTAGGCGAGTTGCCGCGACTGTTCGAACATCTTGTTCCGGTCAAACCGCCCGGCGGCGCCGGCAAGCCGCATCAGGATGACCGTGGCTTGCCGCAGCCGCCAGCGGGGAAAGGCGGGGCGCGCCGCAGTCTGGTTCTCATGCGCTTCCGCCCAAGCCACGGCGCTGCCATAGCGCAGAAACCGGCGATGGATCCAAAGCCAGGATGTCTGTTGCCGGTGAATGATGTGTCTGAGGCGGGCGGCAGGCGTGAATCCGACGCGATGGCCTTTTTCAAAAGCCGTCCGCACGAAGGCGGTGTCTTCGCCCATCAACCCTTGTGTCCCAACCAGAAAATTCTCGTCGAAGCGCAGGCCTTCATCGAACACTTGGCGGCGAACCGCCAGATTGGCGCCTGAAACGTCGCTGGGTGCGATTTCGCTCTCCGGCCGCTCGGGGGTCTGGCCGTACAGCACGGTGAGGCTGGCGCGCGGCAACGGCCAGCGCGGCGGGTGGGTGCCGAATTCCGGAATGATGGCGCCGCCGAAGACGTCGAGAGCAGGCCAGGCGTCGGCGACGCGGCGCCATTGGCAAAGCCAATCGCGATCGGGCAGCACGTCGTCGTCCGTCATCACGATCAGATCGCCCCGCGCCTTGGCCAATCCCGAATTGATGGCCTTGGATTTGCCCAGGCGCGGCTCGAACAGATAGGTGAGAGGCAGACGATCCTGCCATTGCCGCACCAGCGTTTCGGTCCTGTCGGTGCTGGCATTGTTGACGACGATGATCTCCCAGCCGCCCGCCGGCGGCTCCAAGAGGCTCATCGCTTCCAAAGTACGTCCGATGGTGTCGGCGCCATTATGGGTCGCAAGCAGAACCGTGATCATGCCGGCACCCGACGCGAGCGGCGCTCCGCGATCAATCCACCTAGAACATGTTGCAACTTGGCGATGATGGTATCGGGCTGCACCTGCGCTCTTTTGCTGTAGGCGCGGGCAGCGCGGGCAAATTCGTCATAAGCCTTTCGCTCGTCCCAGATCCGGGCGAATGCCGCCAGCCAGTCGGCTATTGGGGCGTCATGGGCGACGATCAGGCCGCCAGGTCCGATGGCTTCCGGCAACCCGCCACGATCGCTGCCCAAGACGGGAATGCCGTTGATATGGGCTTCGGTCGCCATGCGCCCCCAGGCTTCCTCGACATGGGTCGGCACCAGCACAAGACGCGTCCTGGCATACAAGGCGCGCATGTCGCCGGTGGGGCGGTGCAAAGTGATGTTGCCGGCTTTCGCGGCGCGGGTTTCCAGTTCCGCGACTTTTTCCGGCGACAAAGACCAGTTCAGGATGAAATCGAACGCCACGTCGGCACGCCTTTCGGCGATCGCAAAAGCGGTGCCGCAACCTTTGTGCGGCGCCGTGTTGACGAACAACACACGCTCGGGATGGGTCTCGGTCACATAGTGGCGGGGATCGACAAGCGGCAAGATCACATCACTGGCGAGGCCGCATTGCGCCTTGAACCGGGCGGCGGTGAAATCGGAATTGGTGAGAATGCGCAAGCCCGTGCCGGCCAGGTCCTTCAGATGATCGAGCGCCAGCACATCGTGGAAATACGCGCAGAGCGGAATTCCCATGGGCTCAAGCACACGCAGAAACTGGTGCGGATGGGTGGTCTGAATGATGATGGCGTCGGGCTTGAAATGATAGGCGATTTCGCCCGTGCGCTTCACATTCCAGCCGCGAAAGACGGGATAACCGCAAATATCGTCGCGGGGAAATTCCGGCCGTGGCGGCAAATGCCGGCGCACGCGGTTGCTCCAGCTCAGCCAGGAATTGTCCGGCTTGAGACTGGAGAGGACCGCCGGCTCGGCCCCTTTGGCCTTGAGGGCCACGCTTTCCAGCACAGTGGGATCCGAAGCTTGGAATTCACGTGACTTGAAGTCGCGGC
>JADMIO011184614.1_pt1 | contig 60181 bp, 41 predicted proteins | sample 8958161 | NCBI WGS metagenome assembly JADMIO01 (sample SAMN16585339, study PRJNA669376) | soil metagenome | isolation source: Crop rotation soil | place: USA: Cullars Rotation, Alabama | collected 2011
GATTTTCTTGACCAACACCACCCCGTCTGTGCGGCTCTAAGGTTGCTTCGCGACATTTTATTCGTGCGCACAGCCACCCCTCCTCTGCTGAGGAGGGGACGGGGTGGTGCTGATCAATAAATTGATTTTCTTGACCAACACCACCCCGTCTGTGCGGCTCTAAGGTTGCTTCGCGACATTTTATTCGTGCGCACAGCCACCCCTCCTCTGCTGAGGAGGGGACGGGGTGGTGCTGATCAATAAATTGATTTTCTTGACCAACACCACCCCGTCTGTGCGGCTCTAAGGTTGCTTCGCGACATTTTATTCGTGCGCACAGCCACCCCTCCTCTGCTGAGGAGGGGACTGTCCCTGCTTTCAACTTGCCTGCCATTTTTTCTCAGCTGAATTCATGGCCACGAAGGGCGCACCTCGAATATCATTTCAGCATCTACAGGAGGTTGCGTTTTGATGGGCCGAGCATGGATTCCTCTCGCGGCATTGACCCTATCGGCGTGGACGCTCGGATCGGTGGCGGCACAGCAAAGAACAACATCGGCACCTGCCGCCGCTTCTGCACTGGCTCCAGCGGAAATCGTCAATACCTATTGCGTCACCTGCCACAGCGACAAAGCGAAAACCGGCGGGCTGTCGCTGGAACAAGTCGACATCGCCAATCCGGCGGCACAGGCTGAAACGTGGGAAAAGGTGATCCGCAAAGTGCGTGCCGGAATGATGCCGCCGCCGGCGGCCAACCGTCCGGCTAAAGCCGTGCTCGACAGTCTTCCGCAATATCTGGAAACCTCTCTGGACCGTGCCTCCGCGCAGAATCCGAAACCGGGACGGCTATCGATGCATCGGCTTAACCGCTCGGAATATGCCAATGCCGTACGCGATTTGCTTGCACTCGATATCGATGCTGCGGCTCTGCTGCCGCCGGATGACGAAAGCAGTGGCTTCGACAATATTGCCGACGTATTGAAAATGTCGCCATCGCTCATGGAGCGCTATCTTTCCGCGTCGTGGAATATCAGCCGCATGGCCGTGGGCAATCCGGACATCGCCCCCGGCACTGTGACTTATCGGGTTCGGCCCGATCTGTCGCAGGATCAGCATCTCGATGGAATGCCGCTGGGCACGCGCGGTGGAATACTTGCCACGCACAATTTTCCGTTGGATGGCGAGTACGCCATCAAAGTTCGCTTGTGGCGGAACACCTTCGATTTGATGCGCGGCATGGAGGATCCCCACGACATCGAAATCGCATTGGATGGGGTCCGGCTTCAGTTGGTCACTGTCGGAGGTAAAGTCGACTTCGATACCATGGCCGAAAATCCCGGCGCCTTCGGCGCGCAATTGGACAAGCGGCTGACGGTGCGCATTCCCGTGAAGGCAGGAATCCACACCATTTCGGCTGCCACCGTTTTGCGCAGCCACGCTTTGCGCGACGATCTGATCAAGCCATTCATGCGCACCACAATCGATGGTCTAGACATAATGGGCGATCCTTCCGTCGATCGTGTCTCCATCGAAGGGCCGCTGGTGAAATCCGGATCGGGCGACACTCCTTCGCGCCGCCGGATTTTCATTTGCCGTCCGGCAACAGCCAAAGAAGATGTTGCCTGTGCGACGAAAATTCTTTCATCGCTGGCGCGTCTCGCCTACCGGCGCCCTATCGACAACGAACGCCTCAACGCCCTGATGGATTTCTACAATCGCGGCCGCGCCAATAACGGCAGCTTCGACAGTGGCATTGAATCGGCGTTGCAATATGTCCTGGCCAGTCCGGAATTTCTCTTCCGCATCGAGCCCGATCCGGCGACAAAGCCTGCCAATGGCACATTCCGATTGGACGACCTTTCGCTTGCCTCGCGGCTCTCCTTCTTTATATGGAGCAGCATCCCGGATGACACGCTGCTGTCGCTGGCGACACAAGGCAAGCTGAAGGATCCTGCAGTACTGGAACAGCAGGTCAAGCGCATGATCGCCGACCCGAAATCGCATGCAATGATCGATAACTTCGCCTCGCAATGGCTGTATTTGCGCAATCTCAAAACCATCGTTCCCGATCTCGAAGCGTTTCCTGATTTCGACGATAACCTGCGCAGCGCCATGAAGGAAGAAACGACGTTGTTCTTCAACAGCATCATGCAGGAAGATCGCAGCGTGCTGGATCTGCTCAATGCCGACTACACCTTTGTCAATGAACGCCTCGCCCGCCACTACGGCATGCCAAACATCTACGGCAGCCAGTTCCGCCGTGTGAAAGTGCCCGCGGAAACGCGCCGCGGCCTGTTGGGCCAGGCGGCAATTTTGACCGTGACGTCGTATCCGAATCGAACCTCGCCGGTGGAACGCGGCAAATGGGTGCTCACTAATATTCTGGGAGTGCCGCCGAATCCGCCGCCGCCGAATGTCCCACCATTGAAGGACAATTCGGAGAACGGCAAGCCGTTGTCGTTACGCGAGCGCATGGAACAGCATCGCCGGGATCCGGTTTGCGCGGGTTGTCACAAGTCGATGGATCCCATCGGTTTCGCCCTGGAAAACTTCGATGCAGTAGGCCACTGGCGAACAAATGAAGACGGCTTGAAGATCGATCCGTCCGGGACGCTCTTCAACGGCGCGCCGCTGGATGGCGTCGTGGCGTTACGGCAGGCCATCCTGAGCCGGCCGGAAACCTTTGTCGGCGTTTTCAGCGAAAAATTATTGACCTACGCGCTTGGCCGTGGCGTTTCTTATAACGATATGCCGGCGGTACGAAAAATCGTTCAGGACGCGAAAGCGAATAACTTCCGCTTTGAGTCCATCGTTCTCGGAATCGTCAAAAGCGTCCCGTTTCAAATGAAGGAGGTCCAGTGAGTTTCATCACGAAGAAACATCTTTCCCGCCGGACATTTGTTCGCGGTATGGGTGTCGCCATGGCGCTGCCATTTCTCGAATCCATGGTTCCGGCGCAGACTCCGTTGGCGCGCACAGCGGCGAATCCGCAGATTCGTCTGGGTCTCTGCTTCATGCCGCATGGTGCTGTGATGAACAACTGGACGCCGGCGCAGGAAGGCGCCTTGCAGCTTTCTCCAATATTGGCGCCCCTTGAACCCTATAAGAATCAAGTTGTCGTGCTCAGCAACCTCGCCCACGCCATGGCCGGACCGCAAGGTCCCGGCGATAACGGCGGCGATCACACCCGCTGTCCGGCTGTGTTTCTGAACGGCGTTCACCCGAAACGCACCGATGGCGCTGACATTCGTGCCGGGGTCACGATCGATCAAATGGCGGCGCAGAAGATCGGCCAGGACACGCTGCTGCCATCCATGGAACTGGCCATTGAAGACTACAGCGGCCTGGTCGGATCCTGCGACGTCGGTTTCAGCTGCACCTACATGAACACGATTTCATGGAGCACGCCAACCACTCCAATGCCGATGGAAATCAATCCGCGCGTCGTGTTCGATCGCATGTTCGGCGATGGCGCGACGCCCGCCGAGCGGCTGCAGCGCATCGAACGCCAGTTGAGCATTCTGGATGTGGTCAGCGGCCAAATGCGAAAACTGCAGGGAGGATTGCCTGCAAACGATCGCAATCGGGTAACGGAATACCTGGAAACCATCCGTGAAATCGAACGCCGTATCCAGATTTCGGAAAAACAAAACGGCAATGCGAAGCTGGATGTACCGCCTTCACCAACCGGCATTCCCGACGATCACGAGGCGCACACTAAGTTGATGTTTGATCTCATGGCTATCGCCTACCAGGCCGACATCACGCGCATTTCAACGTTCATGATGGCGCGCGAAGTGAGCTACCGCACGTTCCCGAAGTTGGGAATCTCGGAAGCCTTCCATCCGGCATCGCATCATCAGAATGTGCCGGCCCGGCTGGAACAATTGGGGAAGATCAACACCTATCACGTGGCCTTGTTTTCTTACTTCCTCGAACGTCTCAAGGCAACGCCGGATGGCGACGGCAACCTGCTGGATCATTCGCTGGTGCTCTATGGCAGCGCCATGAGCAACAGCAATGTGCACAACCACGGACCATTGCCGGTGCTGGTGGCCGGCGGCGCCGCCGGAAAAATGAAAGGCGGACGCCACCTCAAGTATCCGGAAAACACTCCGATGGCGAACCTGCTGCTGTCGATTCTCGATAAGGCCGGCGTCCACCAGGATAGCGTTGGCGACAGCACGGGCCTGTTAAAGGACCTTTAGAAAGGGAATGCTCATGCGTTGGACGAAGATCGCACTAATGACTGTCCTGATGGCGGGCCTGTGCAGCACCGCCGTTGCGGCCGGCGCCGCCGATGCCGCCAATGCCGCTCAGAATCGAAACGCCGAAGCATTGCGAAGTTTGCTGCGTCAGAAAGCGGATGTGAACGCCGCCCAGCCGGATGGCAGCACCGCGCTGCATTGGGCCGCGCACTGGAATGACGCCGAAGCAGTCGCGCTGCTGTTGAAAGCCGGCGCCAACGCGAAAGCGGTAAACCGATATGGCGCCACCCCGCTTTCCGAAGCTGTGACCGCAGGCAGCGCGGCGCTGATAGAAGCTCTGATTAATGCCGGCGCCGATCCGAAAACGAAAACCACCAGCGATGGTGAAACGGTTTTGATGACGGCCGCGCGGGCCGGAAATGTCGATGCGGTGCGGGTGCTGTTGGATCATGGCGCCGACGTCAATGCGCGCGAGAGCTACAAAGGACAGACCGCGCTCATGTGGGCCGCCGCCGAACGTCACCCGGAAGTGGTGAAACTGTTGCTGGCGAAAGGCGCCGATTGGAAAGTACGTTCCAACGATCGGGAGACCAAGCCGCCAAAGCTCAGCGCTGCGTCATCCATATCGCCGATTCCGCGCGGCGGCTTTACCGCATTGCTTTTTACCGCCCGCGAAGGCGATATCGAAACCGCCAGGATCATGCTGGATGCCGGTGTCGATATCAATTACGGCGATATCGACAACGCCAGCGCGTTAATCGTGTCGATCATGAACAAGCAGTTTACGTTTGCAAAGTTTCTGATCGATCGCGGCGCCGATGTGAATGTCGTGGACGCCAGCGGGCGCACCGCGCTTTACGCCATTGTGGATATCCGCAACGAGGACTGGTCTGCACTGCCTAATCGCAAGCTTGAGGATCCATTGCCGGCGCTCGACGTCATGAAAGCGCTGCTGGACCGCGGCGCGAAAGTGGACACGGCCTTGACGAAACCGCTCCCCGGCCACAGTGGCATGGACAGCGGGGATACGGCGCTGGGTGAGGGTTCCACCCCGCTAATGCGCGCGGCGCGCTCCGGCGATGTAACAGCGATGCGGCTGCTGCTGGCCAAAGGCGCAAATCCAAAGCTGACGACAAAGACCGGCGTCAATGCCCTGATGTTTGCCGCAGGCGTGGGGTATCGCGATAAGAACACGCGCGGTACCGAGGCTGAAGCTCTGGAAGCAGTGAAATTGCTGTTGGATGCCGGACTGGACATTAACGTTGCCAGCACTCCGGGTGAAACCGCGCTGCACGGAGCCGGCTTGCGCGGCGCCGACACCATCGTGCAATTCCTCGTCGATCATGGCGCCGCGGTGAATACCAGGTCGCAACGCGGCTATACGCCGCTGGACATCGCTTTGGGCAAAGGCCAGATCGGCCTGCCTGTGCCTCACGACAGCACCGTCGCGCTGCTGAGGAAACTCGGCGGCGTCGAAAACGGCAAATAAGACCTAACCCCGAAATCGCCATTGCGAAATGGCGCCCGCCGGTTGCATACTTATTCATCAAGATGAATAAGTATGCAACCGCGGAATCTCTCATGTTCGTGGCGCCGCGGCCCGAAAAAGTCTTCGTGCGCGGTTCCGGTTCCTGGCTCTTCGACGCGGAAGGCCGGGCCTGGCTGGATTTCGTTCAGGGCTGGGCGGTCAACGCGCTTGGCCACAGTTCTCCGATAGTGCAGACGGCGCTGCAGCGCCAGGCCGAACTTCTGATTCACTCCGGACCTGGCTACTTCAACGCGCCGGCTTGCGCGCTGGCCAGACGTCTGACTGAACTTTCCGGCCTGGATCGCGTGTTCTTTGCCAATAGCGGGGCGGAGGCCAATGAAGGCGCCATCAAACTGGCCCGCAAATGGGGAGCGATGCACCGTAACGGAGCTTTCGAGATCGTCGTTTTCGAGGACGCGTTTCATGGCCGCACGCTCGCCACGATGTCGGCTTCCGGCAAGCCGCAATGGAGGGATCTATATGAACCGAAGGTTCCCGGCTTCATTCGTGTGCCGCGCGCGGATCTTGCTGCGGTGCGAAGCGTTATAGGGCCTCAGACGGTAGCTGTTCTGCTGGAACCGGTTCAGGGCGAGGCGGGAGTGATTCCGTTTCCGAATGAATACCTGGCCGACATGCGTCAGCTCACACGCGAACTGGGCGTTCTGCTGATGTTTGACGAAATCCAAACCGGCATCGGCCGCACCGGCCGCATGTTTTGTTGGGAGCATGCGGGTGTTCAACCGGATGTGATGACCTTGGGCAAAGGTCTTGGCGGGGGAGTGCCGCTTACTGCGTTATTGGCAAAGTCGGAGTATTGCTGTTTCGAAGCCGGCGATCAGGGCGGCACATTCAATGGCAACGCGCTGATGACAGCGGTTGGCGGCGCGGTGGTTCGCGAAGTTTCCAGCCCGCAGTTCCTGAACCGAGTACGCGAAACAGGCGACTACCTTGCATCGTGTTTGACGCAACTGTCTCCAGCCTTCGATGGAATGGAAATCCGAGGCAGGGGATTGCTTCTCGCCCTGGAACTGCGGCAGCCTATTGCGCAACAACTGGTGAGTTCGGCCCTGGCTGCAGGTTTGTTGCTGAACGCGCCGCGTCCCAACGTGTTGCGCTTTATGCCGGCGCTGACCGTGACGCGTGACGAGATCGATCAAATGGCCGGTATCATGCGTGGCATTGTCCCGCGCTGACTGGCTCGATACCCGCGGCGACGGGATCAAATATTCTTTATTGCCTCCCGGCGGCTCAGCGGACTTAGCCGATTGGCGTTTGCCTCAACATAGCGGCGAACTTCCTTCGGGTCCGTCCATGCATATTGTCGCAATGCCCAGCCGATGGCTTTGCGCAAAAAGAACTCGCGCGATTCCAGCGATGGCTCGATGCAGTCGTACAACAGCTTCAGATCCGTGCCGTGCTTGAATCCGAGCTGACACAGAATCGAAGTTCGGCGCTTCCACATATCGGTGGAGCGGCTCCAGGTTCGCATCTTTCGCGCAATCGGTGCCGGGTAGTTTCGCAATAACCCACCCACGCGATGGGATGCCAGCGTGTCGACGATGTCCCACCACGCGCCGCTGACGATCAATTCTTCGTAAAGAGCGAGCGCATCCGGCGTCTGGAACTCTGCGCAGTTGCGATATCCACATAATTCCACGGCGCCGTACCATTCCTCGCGATACTTCGCGTTATGCCATATGGCGAGAACCGTCGCTTTCCATTCATCCGAGTTTTCAAATTGCAGCGGCGCCAGTATCTTACGGAATACCCGCCGCGCCACGGGAACCGATACTCCGAGATAGGGCATGGCAGACTTCATATACCGCTGCATCCCTGCTGCTCGCGCCGGATCGCAGGCTTTACGGAGGGCAGAGCACAGTTGCAGGGAGAGCGTGGGGCGCATGGTCATTCGTGTTACACTCCCTACAAATTCGACGTAAATCGGAGGGCCTTCATGAAGATGCACGTGACGTGGGCGTCGATTCTGCTGCTTTTCATTTTTGCGTTCAATTCCGCGATTTTGGCCCAGAATGCGCGCAAGGACGCGCAGAAAAATGCCAATCTCGGGAAAATTGGCACTCGCGACATCAACAAAGGCGATATCAGTTTTTCCTCAATCGAGAAGGAGGAAGCACTCGGCAGACAGATTTCTCTCGAAATGGAGAAACACGTCACTCTGGTTGAGGATGCCGAAGTTCAGAACTACATCCAACGATTGGCCGATCGAATCGCACAACATTCCGACGTGAAATTTCCGCTTCGCATTAAGGTCGTTCGTTCCGACAATTTCAATGGCTTCGCATTACCAGGAGGCTATCTCTACATCAATACCGGCCTGATACAAGCATCCGGCAACGAAGCTGAACTTGCCTATGCAATTGCACAACTCAGCGGCTTCGTGGCATCTCGAGCCTTTACTGAAAATAAATCGAAAGGTTCACTGTTACAAATCGCGTCGATTCCGGCTCTGGTGTGGACGGGCGGTGTGGCTGGAACTGCTCTGGCAAATAGCCCGGCCCCTGCTGTCCCCATTGGGCTGTTCCGATTTTCTAAGCAAGCCGTCAAAGAAGCGGATTACCTGGGCCTCCAGTACCTGTTCGTCTCCGGATACGATCCGGCTGCCGCAGTTTCATTGCTGCAAAAGCTTCAGGCTCAGGAATCCGGGAAGAAGCCCACACTGTTCGATACACACCCAGCTACCGCAGAGCGCATCGCCAAAATTCAGGAGGGGATCGAAAAAATTCTGCCCTCCCGCGCTCAAAACGTTCTGGACAGCTCCGAGTTTCACGACATGAAAGCCCGACTGAAATAATTTGGTGACTGTCCCCGAAATTCAGACGGGGCGGGAGCCTCTGAGCGCGCGCATTAAACCGAAATGGCCAAGCAGCGCTGCGCCTGTCAGTGAAAACAGAACATCGTCGAGGCGAACCAGAATGGCGTATGCGGCGCCTGCCGAAGCACTCCAGCCCAACAGGTGAAACACGCCGACGATTCCGGCTTCGTAGACGCCCAGTCCGGCGGGTGTTGTCGGCAGCATGAACAGCAACTGCACCAGAACGAACAGCACGGATAATTGCAGCAGCGAAGGGGTCGGCGCAGACTGTCCGCGCAATCTTAAAAACCAGAAAAACAATGCCGGAAGAACAAACTGCGCAAAGGGCGACGAGAAGCTCAATAGCTGAGCGGTCAGAAATTTCTTCTTATTATGAATCAGCAGTTTGCGGACTGTTACCTCAACCTCGAATGCAGCTTCGCGCAGCGCTTCGAGTTGTCGTGAAAAGACCCCTAATCGGCCGAGCGCCGCAAGTAAACGAGCGGCAAGACGGAGATCCAAAAGCAGCAGCCCCAGCAGCAGGCCAACGATTGCCGCAAGAGCCGCAGCGCCGCCGGTCATCCAGAACAAGGGCACACCTGGCAAGCTACGTCCCAGCGTCACAACCAGCAAGGCCGCGAGCATGCTTGCCGTCAGTGCGATCAGCGCCTGGAACTCGCCGGCGACGATTGTGGCCAGCACGCGGGGCCGCGGCACGCCTGTGACGCCGGCGATATGGAAGGTGCGAACGCCTTCGCCTCCGAAATACATTAACGGACTGATCAGATTGACAGCGACTCCCATGAGACCCGATGCCAGCGTGGTATTGAGGCGCACTGGAATAGCTTCGACGCGCATCAGAATGTGCCAGGCCAGCAATGGCCCGGCAAGAGCGAACGCAAGATCTGCGAACATCAGTATCGCGCCGGCGATCCCGATGGCTCGCAGATGAGCGGCGGTCGTTTCGATGTCCAGTTGCAGCAAGAGCGCAATGAGAATGACCACCGCGGCGGCGAAGGTGAAGGCGAAGAGGATTTGCTTTCTGGTCACTTGTGGCGCTCGGCGACAACGATGACCTGCATATCGCGAGCCAGTTGCAGGATGCGCGAGACCGATGCGGTGTGCGATCGCACCAGAAAGATCTGCGTGACATGTTGATCGCGTGCGAACTGCACCAGGCGTTCGGGCACGTGGGGATCATTGAGAATACGGGTTTCGATTCTTAAATTACGGGCGAAGTTCAAATGTCGTTCGACGGCGGTGCGGTCAGCGGCAGGCAAGGCGGAAAGGTCCGCAACCGGACAAACATAAAGCGCGAAACAATCTGCCTGCAAATAATTGGATACGCGGTGTCCACGGCGGATCAGCATTGCTGTGGCCGGATCGGCAGTCACATTCAGCAATATTCGATCCTTGGTGGGCGCTGGCGCGTATTCCTGAGGATGGCGTGTTTCGACTTCGAGAGCGGCTTGCCGCAGAGCCATTTCGCGCAGCGCCACCAGCGTTTGTTCCTTGAAGAAATTGGCTAATGCTTGTTCGGCCTTCTGGGGTTCATAGACGGCTCCGCGTTTCAGCCTGTTGATGAGCGCTTCCGGCGTGACATCGACCATGATGACTTCTGACGCCTGGCGGATGACCCAATCCGGAACAGTTTCGCGCACTCGTATTCCCGATATGCGCATCACCTGGTCGTTCAGACTCTCCAGGTGCTGCAGGTTCATTGTCGTCCACACTTCCATCCCGGCGTCGAGCAATGCCAGCACGTCCTCCCAGCGTTTTTCGCGCAATGATCCCGGCACATTCGTGTGCGCGAACTCGTCGACAAGGCAGATCGCCGGGGAACGCAGCAGAATGGCATCGGTGTCCATTTCTTCCAAACGTTTGCCGCGGTATTCCACCGTGCGCCTCGGAATGACTTCAAGGCCTTCGAGTTTGGCAATGGTGTCGCGGCGCTGATGGGGTTCGAAATAGCCCACCACGACATCGATTCCCTGGCGGCAAGACTGCTGGGCATCCTCCAACATGCGATAGGTCTTTCCAGCGCCTGCCGCATAGCTCAAATAAATTTTCAGTTTTCCACGATGTCCGCGGCGCGCTTCGTAACTCAAATTGCCGCACCCTGAGGAATCACCCGTTCGTCCATGCCGTATCGGCCAACAGTACCACGATCGCATGGACCTGTCCCGCGTCTGCCATGGCTGTGGTTACCTCGCCGTCCTTCAATTCTTAACGCCAAAGCCAGGCGGCGCCGCGCACACCGGAGGCGTCTCCGTGTTGCGGAGGTACAAGGCGGGTGCGCACCGTGTCGGAAAAAATAAAAGGCTGCCAGATTTTGGGTACGGTCTCATAAAGGCTGAGAATTTTTCCCATGCCGCCGCCAAGGACGATGACATCGGGATCCAGAATATTGATGATATGCGCAACGCCGCGAGCCAGGCGGTGGGAATAGCGCGCCAGCGCCGCGCTGGCATGTGGATTGTGAGAGGCAGCGGCGGCAATTTTCTCCGCCGACATTTCAATGGCGCTTTGCTGAAGGAAATCGGCCTCCAGCCCGGGGCCCGAAAGCCAGGTTTCGATACAACCAATCCTGCCGCAGTAACACTGGCGGCCGGGACGCTCATCGTGTCCGTCGTCGAGTGTTTGCGGCCATGGCAGGGGATTGTGTCCCCACTCTCCGGCGATGCCGTTGGCGCCTTTGAGGCACTTGCCGTGAATCGCAATTCCGGCGCCCGTTCCCGTCCCGATAATGACGCCAAACACAACATCGGCGCCCTTGCCGGCGCCATCGTGCGCTTCGGACATGACGAAGCAGTTCGCATCATTCTCAATTCGAACGGCACGGCCGAGGGCTTCGCTTAGATCGCGGTCGAGCGGTTTGCCGTTAATCCAGGTAGAGTTGGCATTCTTCACCAGTCCGGTTTCTGCGGAGATGGTGCCGGGAATTCCGATACCGATGCTGCCACGTTCTCCCAGATCCAGATCCGTGGCAAAAACCAGATCGCGGATGCCCCGCACCACGCCGCTATAGGTTCGCTCCGTCGGTACCCGGCGTTTGCACAGTTCGACGCCTGAATTCGCGTCGAGCGCCAGCAATTCGGTTTTCGTTCCGCCCAGGTCAATTCCGATATGCACTTCATGATTCACGCCCTGCATAGTACGGTAATATTACGGTATGGGAAACGATTCTCCGGAACAGCAGGACACGTCGGCGGAAATGTCTTTCGCCGATATTCTTAGCGAATTTGAACGCACGACCAACGCCACACGCAAAGCGGACCCGGCACGCGCCATGAAACGCAAAAGCGGTGGCAAAGGAAAATCTTCGGGAGCGCCGCCGCGCCGTGGCACGGTTGTGGGCATTTCCGGCGACTTTGTGCTTGTCGATTACGGCGATAAGTCCGAAGGCCTTGTTCCAACGGCGGAGCTCAAGGACGCGGAAGGCAATCTTACCGTCAAGGTTGGCGACAGTTTTGAAGTCGCAATCACTGGCTTCGATAGCAAAGGCATGGCGACGCTATCCCGCATTGTCGGCGCCCGGCCGCGAAATTGGGAAGGTTATTCGCGCGCGTTTCAGGACGGTTCCGTTATCTCCGGCAAGGTTACAGGCGTGGTGAAGGGCGGGCTCACCGTCGATGTCGGCACTCGGGCGTTCCTGCCTGCTTCGCGCAGTGGCGTGCGCGATTCTGCCGAAATGGAAAAACTGGTCGGACAGGAAATTCGCTGCCGGATCATCAAACTGGATGTCGACGATGAAGATATCGTGGTCGACCGCCGAGCCGTCCTCGAAGAAGAAGCCAGCCAGCTGCGGCAAACCACACTGGCGTCATTGCAGGAAGGCGCCGTCGTGCGCGGTACCGTGCGTTCGCTCGCCAGCTATGGCGCATTCATTGATATCGGCGGCGTCGATGGCTTGCTGCATGTGGGAGACATTTCCTGGTCGCGGGTGAGCGATCCGGCTGCGGAGCTCGCCGTCGGCGATGTGCTGGAATTGAAGGTTCTGAAACTCGACGCGCAATCCGGCAAGATTTCTCTTGGCCTGAAGCAGATGACGAGCGATCCGTGGCTCACCGCTGCGGCTACACTGCATCCGGGCGATCGAGTGACCGGCGAAGTGACGCGCATGACGGATTTCGGCGCCTTTGTCGAAGTCATGCCTGGCGTTGAAGGCATGATCCATATTTCAGAAATGTCCTGGACGAAACGCGTGCGGCGCCCGCAGGATCTCTTGAAAGTCGGTGAACGCGTTGAGGCCGTGGTGCTGAAGGTGACAGCCGGCGAAGGCTCGCCTGGCCGTTTGAGTCTTGGCTTGAAGCAGGTGCTGGGTAATCCCTGGACGACCATCGGCGACCGTTATCCCGTCGGCAAAATCGTCGAAGGCAAAGTGACGCGTCTGGCGAAATTCGGAGCCTTTGTCGAAGTCGAAGAAGGCATTGAAGGCATGATTCACGTTTCTGAATTCACCAATGAGAAACGCATCGAACATCCAAGTGAGTTTGTTAAACCGGGCCAGGTCGTGCGGGCCGTGGTTCTTGCTGCGGATGCCGAAAACAAGCGGCTGAAGCTGGGTATGAAGCAGCTCGAGGCGACTTCCGCTGACAAATTTGCAGAGGAGTCTGCGGTGGGTGACCGAGTCAGCGGTCGCGTGATCAAAGTTCGTGGCAATCAGGTCATCGTGCAGCTGGGCGAAGGAGTCGAAGGTATCTGCGTTTTGGAAGCGGCGGCCGCGCCGGTCCGTAACGCTCCGGTCACCGGTTTATCGCTTGCCGCGCAACTGGAAGCCGCATGGAAAGGCGGAGTAAAAGCTTCAGCAAACGTCGAGAATGAGCCGTATGTCGAAGGTCAAATCCGCGCCTTCACGATCAAAGCCATGGACGCCGCCGGTAAAAAAATCGAATTAGCCCCGGATCGATAAATTTCCGGAATAGAGGAACGGAGAGGAACTACGGCCCCCAGGAAATTGCCGCAATCCAGAAATCCCAGGCCGCTTCGTCCGGACCTACCTGCGTCGCCTTGTTTCGCTGCTCCGTATCTTTCTGCTATTTTGGGATCATGATCCGTCGCTGCTCGCAGCGGAGCGAGGTTCCTCTCCGTCCCCAAATTCTAAGCCTTTTCGCGATTGCGGCCTTTGCCTACCTCGCCATCGCGCAATCGGCTCCACCAGTCCCGCGCAGTCACGATGGTCATGTCGTGCTCGGTGCTCCGGCGGGCCAGCCTGGCGTCTGGGTTCCTCCCAATGCCGGAGATGAACGTCTCATCGAACTCGACAACACCATGGTTCCTGCGGACAATTCGTTCGCCATCGAAACAAATCCGCTGCAGCGTACGCCACGCCCGCAAGGTGTGACTGCCGCCACCGCCACTTTCCCGGGCAAACTCAGTGTCAGTCAGGTGCCCTTCCAACCGTGGGCACGCGCTCTCTATGGATTTCGTGCCGAGAACCAGCTTGAGCCGCATATCCGCTGTAAGCCATCCGGCGGCACCCGTCAATTCCTGACGCCTTACGGGGTTGAAATCGTCGAACTGCCGGAGCTTGGACGCATTTACATTGTAGACATCGGTGGCCCGCACAGTATGCGTGCCATTGACATGATGCAGCGGACGCACCCGCCCAATCTGTCGTCGAGTCCATATGGCCATTCCATAGGTCAATGGCAGGGAGATACCTTAGTCGTCGACTCCGTCGGCTTTAACGAGAGTTTCTGGATCGACCGTCAGGGAACACCGCACACGGATAAGTTGCATTTGACCGAACGCTTCACCCGCACGGACCTGAATACCCTGAAATATGAATTCACCGTCGAAGACCCCGGCGCTTACACCGCGCCCTGGACGAGCGGCATACTGCTGCGCTGGAGTCCCGGTCAGGAGCTGTTCGAATATGTCTGTCAGGACAACAATCTGGCGCCGGAGCTGGCAGTAGGCATGGCTGGAGCGATTGAACGGAAAAGCAGGATTGCGCCATGACGTTTCATCCATTCGTCGAAGAATGGTTTCGCACCAGGCTGGGTTCGCCGACGCTCGCGCAGGAGAACGCCTGGAGAGAAATTTCCGGCGGCCACGATGTGCTTGTTTCCGCGCCTACCGGATCCGGAAAGACGCTGGCAGCGTTCCTTCTATGTATCGATCGGCTTGTGCGCGCCGCGCTGGAAGGCACACTGGAAGACCGCATCGATACGATCTATGTGTCGCCGTTGAAGGCCCTGAGTAACGACATTCAAAAGAATCTCGAGCGGCCATTGGCCGAGATCACTGCCCTGGCCGAGGAGCGTGGCTTGCAGCTAAAGCCCATTCGGGTTGCGCTCCGCACCGGCGATACCGCTTCCAGCGAGCGACAGAAGATGGCGCGGCGGCCGCCGCAGATATTGGTGACGACGCCGGAATCCTTTTACATTTTGCTGACGTCGGAAAAGGGCCGCGCCGGGCTTTGCGCGGCGCGCACGCTGATCCTGGATGAAATTCATGCCGTGGTTGACGACAAGCGCGGCGCACATTTGGCCCTGTCTGTGGCGCGTCTGGATGACCTGGTGCGCAAGGCGGGCAACACATTGCCGCAGAAAATCGGATTATCGGCGACGGTCCGCCCATTGGAAATGGTCGCGCATTACGTCAAACCCGATGGACAGATTCGCATTGTGGACAGCGGCCACCGCCGCCGCATGGACCTCGCCATCGAAGTCCCGCGCCAGGAACTAAGTGCGGTCGCCAGCAACGAGATGTGGGACGAAATTTACGATCGTCTTGCGGAAATGATTCTCGCGCATCGTACGACGCTGGTATTCGTCAACACGCGCCGGGCTTCCGAGCGCGCCGCCCATCGTCTGGAACAGCGATTGGGTGAAGCGGCAGTGTTGGCCCATCATGGCAGCCTGTCGCGCGAAATTCGTCTTCACGCAGAGCAGCGATTGAAGAACGGCGATTTGCGAGCCGTCGTCGCAACGGCTTCGTTGGAACTCGGTATCGATATCGGTTCAGTCGATCTGGTTTGTCAAATCGGCTCGCCGCGCTCCATTGCGGTGACGTTGCAACGCATCGGCCGTTCGGGACATCATGCGGATCCGAACAGCGTGCCAAAAGGACGCATCTTTCCGACCACGCGCGATGAGCTTGTGGAGTGCGCCGCACTGATTCATGCCATACGCGCGGGACATCTGGATGCGCTATCCATCCCGCCATGGCCCCTCGATGTCCTGTCACAACAAATTGTCGCTGCCGCGGCCTGTGAAGAATGGCGAGAAGACGATCTGTTTGCTTTGTACCGGCACGCCTATCCTTATCGTGAACTGCCACGCTCTGATTTCGATGCCGTCATTGAGATGCTCTCCGAAGGAATTGCAACGCGGCGCGGCCGCAGCGGCGCATTCATTCATCGAGACCGCGTGAATGGAGTGATTCGCGGCCGCCGCGGTGCGCGTCTGGCGGCCATTACTTCCGGCGGCGCGATCCCGGACAACGCCAATTATTTCGTGGTGGCGGAACCGGAGGGAACGATTGTCGGCACCGTCGATGAAGATTTTGCCGTGGAGAGCCTGGCAGGCGATGTCTTCCTGCTTGGAACCACGTCGTGGCGCATCCGGCGTGTGGAAATGGGACGGGTACGTGTCGAGGATGCCAAAGGCGCTGCTCCTTCGATTCCGTTCTGGCTCGGCGAAGCGCCCGGACGTACCACGGAGCTTTCTCTCGAAATTTCCGCCGTGCGCACCGCCATACTCCATCAGCCCGAACCCGTGGAATGGCTGATGCGGGAATGCAATCTGGATCGCGCAGGGGCGGAGCAGGCGGAGCTGTATGTGCGCTGCGGCGCCCTCGCTTTAGGAGCGCTGCCGGACGACAAGACCGTCATCGCGGAACGCTTCTTCGATGAAGGCGGCGGCATGCAGCTGGTCGTGCATGCCCCGTTTGGCGCGCGGCTCAATCGGGCCTGGGGCTTATCGCTGAGAAAGCGGCTGTGCCGCACATTCAACTTCGAACTTCAGGCCGCGGCTACCGACAATGGCATTGTCATTTCTCTGGGCGAGCAGCACAGCTTTCCGCTGGAAGCCATCTTCGAGTTTCTCGATTCGCATAACGTCGAAGACGTGTTGACGCAAGCGCTTTTGGCCGCGCCGATGTTTACAGCCCGCTGGCGCTGGAATGCTTCAAGGGCATTGGCAGTGTTGCGCTTTTCCGGCGGCCGAAAAACGCCGCCTCCGATTCAGCGCATGCGCTCGGACGATTTACTGGCTGCAGTGTTTCCGGATCAGGCGGCGTGCGGTGAAAACATTGTCGGCGATATCCGCATTCCGGATCATCCCCTGGTGAAGGAAACGATTCGCGACTGCCTGCACGAAGCGATGGATCTGGATGGTTTGAAGTGGCTGCTGGAGTCCCTGCGCAATGGAAAAATCCGCGCGGTTGCGGTGGACACGGCGGAGCCTTCGCCATTTTCACATGAAATTCTCAATGCCAACCCGTATGCGTATCTGGATGATGCTCCGCTTGAAGAACGGCGAGCGCGCGCTGTGCAGATGCGCCGCACGCTGGGCGGTGAGTCCGGCGAGGTTGGGGCGTTGGATCCGGCAGCATTCGACGAAGTGCGCAGCGAAGCCTGGCCGGTGGTGCGCAATGCGGGTGAGTTGCACGATGCATTGTTGACATTGCATGCATTGCCGCCAGTTGGGGAGTGGTCGGGGTTCTTCGATGTGCTGGTGCAGAACCGCCGGGCGGCGACGCTAAACACTGACGGCAATCTCTTCTGGGTTCCGGCGGAGCGCTTGCTGACAATGCGGCAGCTGTTTCCGGAGGCGATTCTGGAACCACCTATTCCTGCAGTGGAGGGGACGCCGGCAGCGGATCCTGAATCCGCAGCGACGGAAGTGGTGCGCGGCTGGATGGAATCGATCGGGCCGGTTAGCGCGGAAGAATTGGCCGCCCGCCTGAGTCTGAAACTGGAACTGGTTCATATTGCGATGGCACGACTGGAAGCCGGCGGCGAGGTTCTGCGCGGGAAATTCAGCGCGGCGGCGCGCTCTGCCGAGGCTTTCACCGAATGGTGCAATCGCCGCTTGCTGGCGCGCATTCACCGCTTGACGATTGGAAAACTGCGCCGGGAAATCGAACCAGTCCACGCGGCGGAATTCATGCAATTTCTCTTTGCCTGGCAGCACGTGGCGGCGGGCACGCAGTTGCATGGGGCCGATGGTTTGTTTCAGATACTTCGGCAACTTCAAGGTTATGAAATTTCCGCTTCGGCATGGGAGGCCGATATTTTGCCGCGCCGCGTGGCGCGCTACACGCCGGAATTGCTGGATCGGTTGTGTTTGTCTGGTGAAATCATGTGGGGACGATTGTCGCCTCACCCGGCATTTGCCGTGACTGTGGAAGCATCCGAACGAGGCCGGCGAGTACGCCCAACTCGCGTCGCCCCCGTAGCCATTTTCCTGCGCGATGACGCGGCGTGGTTGTTGCAGCCTCCCGCAGCAGGAAATGAAATCTCCTTGTCCCATTCGGCGCGCGACATATTTGAAACGCTGAGCCGTCATGGCGCGTCGTTTCTTCCCGAGTTGGTGAAAGCGACGCGGCACCTGGCCAGTGAAGTAGAAGACGGATTATGGGAGCTTGCGGCTGCGGGTCTGGTCACTGCCGACGGGTTCGAAAATCTGCGCACCCTGCTGGATGCCAGGCATCGCGGACGCGCCCGTTTTGCCGCCGGACGCTGGGCGTTGTTGTCGCGACAGAGTCTTGCCGGCGACAAGGATCGCGCTGTGGCCTTCGCCCGTCAGTTGCTGGACCGCTGGGGCGTTGTATTCCGCGATCTCCTCGCGCGTGAATCTCTGGCGCCGCCGTGGCGCGAAGTGTTGGTGGAGTTGAGGCGCATGGAAGCAAAAGGCGAAATTCGCGGTGGCCGGTTCGTTTCCGGATTCCCCGGAGAACAATTTGCCCGGCCGGAAGCCATCGAGCTGTTGCGTGCCATTCGACGCAACCCGGAGCGTCATGTGCCGCACATTGTGCCGGCGGATCCGCTGAATCTGGCAGGCATCATCGTTCCCGGCCCGCGCATCAGTCCGTTAAGGGGTCAGAGGGGGCAGCCTCCTCCGACTCCAATTACCGCATATAGCCCTTCCGGTACGTGACTTTCTGTTTGGGTTGGCTGGTCTTCACCTCGATCTTGCGCATGACCCCCGGCAGACTGTTCCGATTGCTTGAAAAGTAGCCGATCACGTATTGACGACGAGCCTGTTCGATAACGTTGTTGAAGGCGTGTTCCATCGTGCTGTCGGTCGCACCGCTGTAAACATCGCCGCCGGTGGCTTCGGCGTACGAAGTGAGCACGCCGGATGAGCCAAAGCTGGCGTACGTCGTCGATACAGCGAAAACCTGAATGTCGTTTTTCAAAAGCAATTCAGTGTTTTGCGCCAGCGAGTGCGTATTCGCAGGCCCGGACACTTCACCGTCGGAAATCAAGAAGAGGACTCTCCGGCGCTCGGCCGGACGTCCTTTGAGCGCCATTGCGGCATCGTAGACGGCGTTGTGCAGCACGTGATTTCTCGATGAGCCTTTCGACCCGTCAGGGAAAATTCCAAGAATGGAACGCAGCCAGCCGGGACCGCCAGTGATCAATTCGTGTTGCTCTTCAGGGTGGGATTTGGCGATTTCGGCAATGCGATCGAAACTTTTCTGCATGACTTTCGGATCTTTGCTGAAATCGGAAAGGCGGTCGACGCTGCGGTCGTAGCGAAAGACGCTGACTTCGTCGACCGGTTCGATATTGGCTGCAATGGCGAAAAGCAGCGAAGCCACACGGTGAAGCGCAATGCCGGCGATACCATCGTCAACGACAATGGCTGCAGATAAAGGCGCGGGCTCGGTATCGAAATTGGTAATGGTTTGCGGCTGGCCGTCTTCCAGCACGGTGAAATCGTCTTTGGTCAGGCCGGTCACCAGTTCGCCGTCGGCGCCCCGTACGGTGACGGGCACGACAACAAGGTTGGTGTTGACGCGTATCTGGCCCTGGCCAGAAAGCGATACGGCAACAAAAAGAGTAAATGTGCAAAGGGCCAGGAAAAGTCGCCTCAAGATTTACTCCTTCACCATATCCATATCACATTCGATACGACGCCCGTAAAAACCATTCGTAAGCAGCTACAATGACAGGATGACACGCAGCATTCATACGCCACCGGGCGGACCGCCGCAAGGGCCGGGCCCGAGCAAAGAAATCTACAGGCTGATGGGCGAAGACAACATTTACAAAATGATGTCCGACTTCTACGCCGAGTTGGGAAAGTCGGAATTGCGATCGTTGTTTCCTGCCGATCTGGAGGCTGCATCGCGCAAGTCCGCCGCGTTTTTTATTGGTTTGATGGGAGGGCCTCCCATCTATATCGAAATGTACGGTTCACCCCGCATGCGCGCGCGACATTTGCCATTTGAAATCGACGAGCAGGCGCGGCAAATCTGGCTCGCTTGTTTTAACAGGATTCTCGAAGGCGCCGAAACGAAATACGGCTTCCCGCCACAGCACTTGCCGGGATTTAAGGATTTTCTGGCGAGTTTCTCGGGCTGGATGGTGAACAAGCTGTAGGAATTAATTCTGCAACAATTGGGAAACCCCACCCGTATAGGCATTTATGGAAGTAGCGATCCGTCTGCAAAACGTGACCAAGTCCTTTGGTGCGGCCAAGGCCGTCGAGAATCTCGATCTCACCGTCCCGCGCGGTGGACTTTATGGCTTCATCGGCCCGAATGGTGCGGGAAAGACGACATCGATCCGCATGATTATGTCGATTCTGTTTCCGGATTCCGGTGAAATCTCGATTCTCGGTCACCGTTCCGCCCTGGAAGCGAAGGATCGCATCGGCTATTTGCCGGAGGAGCGCGGTGTCTATCGCAAGATGCGGGTGAATGCTTTTCTCACCTACATGGCCCGGCTCAAGGACGTGCCCGAGGCGGAGATCCAAAAACGCATCGATCGCTCGTTGGAGTCCGTCGGTCTTGGCGGCAACCAGCGCAAGCGCTGCGAGGAACTGTCGAAGGGCATGAACCAGAAAGTGCAGTTCATCGCCGCCATCATTCACCAGCCGGATCTGCTGATTCTGGATGAACCATTCAGCGGTCTCGATCCGGTCAGCTCGCGCATGCTTCGTGAATTGGTGCTGGCTGAACATCGCCGCGGCGCGACGATTTTGTTTTCGACGCATGTGATGTCGCACGCAGAGGAGTTGTGCGACAGCGTCGTCATGATGCATCGCGGACAAAAAGTACTGGATGAACCCATTGCGGCGATTCGGCGCCAATACGATCCGAGGGTGATCCAATTCGATCCATTCGATCCAGCAGCGGATTTGTCGGCAGTTGAATCGTTGCCGGGCATCGAACGGGTCGAACGCGCCGAGAGCGGCTACGAAATCCTTCTCACCGATGGAACGGACCCGGCGCAGGCAATGCAACGCATTGTTCAGACGGTGGCGCCGGCGCGAATCGAATTATCGAGGCCTCGGCTTGAGGATGTATTTATCAAGCTGGTCTCGGGCGGAATGGAATCCGAAGACAAGGAACGTCTCAAGGCCGGATTAACCGGAGCCACGGCAAAGGCAGGCGCTGCATGAAGAAGATCTATCAAATTGCTCTGCGGGAATTCATCGTGACCGTTACCAATCGGGCCTTTCTGATTGGCCTTTTGATCATGCCTGCAATGATTGCCGTCGGTTCTCTCGTCGCTCCGCGCTTGTTTAATCTGCGCAATTTCAAGGTCGAAGGCGAACTCCGGATCATCGATACCACCGGCGGCTTTACTCCCGAACTCAAGGCAACCCTGGAATCCCGGCGCAGCGCGGCCCAGCGCGCCGAACAATTCCGCAAGACAATGGAACGCGCTCCTGAAACGGTGCGCAATGTCGCGGCGGCCGTTCCGGACAAGGTGATCGAGAATTCGCTTGGCCCGCCTCCGGATATTCAACTGGTGGAACGGCCGGCCGGCGCGGACATTCAAGCCGAAAAGAACTGGTTGTTGGAACCCGGGAAGGGAACCAAGCCGCTTGCTCTGGTCGTGATGCATAAGGATGCGGTGGCGACACCGGCTGGGGATTCGAAATACGGCAATTACGATCTCTACATTCCGAAGGGCCTTGACGATCGAGCGGAGAGCGAAGTTCAGCAAAGCCTTCGCGATGCGCTGGTCAACGCGCGCGTGAAGGCCAGGGCGTTCGATCGGGCAGCCATCGAGGCGATTGTTCAGGTGCCTCGTGTGCAGTCCGTGACAGTCACTCGGGAAACGGAACGCAAGACTGTCGGCGCATTCAATATTGTTCTGCCGGTCGCAGTGGCCGCATTGCTGTTTATGGGCGTGATGACAGGCGGACAATCGCTGCTGACTTCGACCGTGGAGGAAAAATCCAGCCGGGTGATCGAAGTGCTGCTGTCGGCGGTTTCGCCAATGCAACTGATGGCGGGAAAGCTGATCGGACAGATGTTCGTCAGTCTTGTGGTGCTGGCACTCTACATCGCCATGGGCCTGGCGATGCTGACGTCCCTGTCATTGTTAGGGTTGTTCGATCCATGGCTGATCCTTTACATTCTGATTTTCTTCGTCATCATGTATCTGGTTTTCGGCTCGCTCATGATGGCTGCCGGCGCAGCCGTCAATGAAATGCGGGAAGCTCAGACGCTGATGATGCCCATCATGTTGTTGCTGATGGTGCCGTGGTTTCTCTGGCTGCCGATCTCGCGCGATCCCAATTCGACCTTCAGCGTCGTGCTGAGTTTTCTTCCGCCGGTGAATACCTTCGTCATGTTGTTGCGCATGGCGTCGAACTCGCCGCCGCCGTGGTGGCAGGTGTGGCTTTCGATTGTCGTTGGTGTGGCATCGGTCGTTGCGGCAATTTGGTTTACGGCAAAGGTTTTTCGCATTGGCCTGCTGATGTACGGCAAACCACCCAACTTTGCCACGCTGATTCGCTGGGCGCGTTCGGCCTAGAAGATGTCGTATGATTCAGACGTGGAATCGCCGAATCATCGCAGGCTCCGCTACTTCCTTTTCGCCATGCTTGTGCTGGGCCTGCTGGGTACCGGCACCGAATTGCTGTTTCTGGGACATGACGAAAGCGCGACACAACTGGTCCCGTTAGTCGTCATCGGCGTGGCACTGGTCGTGACCGCCTGGTATGCCGCTTCCGGCTCTGCGTTCAGCGTGCTGGCGATGCGGCTGACAATGACAGCCTGTGTGCTCGCCGGCGGTCTCGGAGTTGCGTTGCACTATCGCGGCAGCTCCGAATTTCAAAAAGAAGTCAATCCGTCGCTGCAGGGCTATGAACTGTTTATGAAAATCATGCAGGCCAAGGCGCCGCCGGCCCTCGCCCCTGGAATGATGGCTCACCTGGGTTTGTTGGGCCTCGTATGTGCCCACCCTCTGATTCAAAGACCCCAGCCATCACGTTGAAGAATGGTCTTCCCGGACCGCTACATCGTTGGGATTCGTGGATGCCGAATATCCCCGCTTATCTCTTCTTGTTCTTGTTTCCCATTCCGTGGCTGTTGCCGCACAGTGGACACATCGTGGGTTCCTCAATGTTGTCGACCAGGTGCTGTACCGGCTTAAGGCTGTGGATGAAAGCCCACACGGCTTTCAAATCGTCGTCGGTCATATTGCGAAATCCCATCCAGGGCATTGTGACATTCAGGCGGCGGGCGCCGATTTGTCCGGTGCGGATGGTTTTGATAAAGATCGCTTCATCGTAATACGGAATGCCACTGGAATCCGGCGTCAGATTCAGGGAACTGATCGCTTTTCCATCCATCGTCTGCAGTTTAGAGCCACCGCCAAAGGCCATCTGCTCCATGGGCTGTCCGCGTGAATCGCGAGGCGTGTGACACTCGGCGCAATGCGCCATCTTCGCGATATGCGCCCCGCGCGCTTCAGGGGTGGAAAGGTCCGGATCATTCACCGGTTCGGTAATGGGCTGTGGCGCGGACATCACCAGGCGGTTGATTGGAAACGGAGCGCGCAGCTTGCCGGGGTTGTTGCGGACGGGCGGAATCGAGCGCAGGTAAACAATGACCGCTGCCAGGTCCTCGTCCGACATCTCATGAAAATCGCCGTAAGGCATGGCAGGAAACAGCATATTCCCATCGCGATCGATGCCTTCACGAATGGCTCGGGCGATTTCATCGTCAGTCCAATTGCCGATTCCAGTCTCTTTGTCCGGCGTGATATTGCGCGTAATGAAATCTGCGCCGAGGTCCGGATCCCTGCCGAAGTTGAAGCCAGCACCTTCGCGGCCAGCTTTCACGGGCGCACCCGGCAGGCTCGCGTCGTGTTCACTGTGACACTCAAAACACAGCGCGATGCTGTGGACAAGGTAGTTGCCACGCTCCAATCGCGCGGGAGTGGCTTCAAACTTCCGATCCGTGATGGGCCGGACGCGGGGTCCGATGAACGGCCGCCAGCCCACGGTAAAAGTGATGGCCAGCGGAACGAGAACTACCAGACCAGCAATAATGATCAGTAGAAAAGTTTTCAGGAGTCTCATCAGGCAATTTTTTTCAGTTTTTGTTCTCCCCCCGGCCGCTCCACGTTCAATTTCAGAAAGAGCAGCACAACAGCGGACAACAGTGATCCCATCGCCATGATCGTCGCAACGGTGAGGAGTCTATCCACCGGCAGCCGCGTCGCCGTATTGGTTGGATCGAACAGAAATCCCGCAATGATGGGAGAGAGTACGGCGCCGCCGCGGCCCACGCCGATGACAAATCCGGTGCCGGTAGCGCGTACGTGAGTTGGATATGCGTAGGCCACAATCGAGTAAAGCCCTGAAATTGCCGCATTGCCGAAGAATCCAACGGCAATGGCAAGCCAGGTCAATATCTGCAGGTCCGTCGGCGTACGGCCAAAAATGATGATCGCGGCTGCGTTGAGAGCCAGAATGATAACGGTCATCCGCTTCAGGCCAAACTTTCCGACAAGCAATCCGAAGAGCACGCCACCCGCTGCGCCGCCAAAATTGGTCAGCGCAAGCACGCGGGGGCCGGTGCCTCCAGGCAAGCCCGGGAACATCGCGCCGACAATGCGGGGCAGCCACTTGGCAAGGAAGTAAAAGCTGACGATATGCAGGAAATAACCGGCTGTGACAACGACGGTTATGCCGATCAATGCAGGAGAAAAAATATCGCTTAATGTCTTCTTGCGTTCCTGCGATGCGATGACCGGCAACGCCGCTACCGTGGAATGTCCAAGCTTGGACAACACCTTATTGATTTTTGCCAGCGCATTAGCCGGCTGAATGCGCGAGAGCCAGTGCACCGATTCCGGCACGAGAAAGAACGCAAGCGGCAAAAGCAACAGCGTCAAACTCGCACCCAGGTAAAACACCGAACGCCAGCCATAGGCATTGATAAGACCCGAGGCCCACAGCCCGCCAACGCCTCCGCCCAGCGGATAGCCGATGACCATCAGCGAAATGCACAGGCCGCGCTGTTTCTTGTTTGTAAATTCGGCGACTACCGCATTCGTACAGGAAAGCATTCCTCCGATGCCCAGTCCGGTCACGACGCGCCACACGGACAGTTGCACCGGACCGCCGGATGTTGTCGCCATAAACATGCCGAACGCCATGGTCGCCAGGCACCCCAACAACGTGGGCCGGCGGCCAATGCGATCGGCAAGGCCGCCGAGAAACACGGATCCGATTGCCATACCCGCCAGTTCCATGGAAAGCACCAAACCCAACGCGGCGGTGGGCACCTTCCACTCTGCGGCAATTCCATTACTCGCAAATGCGATAGACAGGATGTCGAAGCCGTCCATGGCATTCAGCAATACCGTGATCGCGACAACGATAAACTGCGCGGTCGTCATATCCGATTGATCGATTACTTCGCGCGGATCTGTTGCGGCCATTATTTCAGGATCCCCTTTCGGTTCGGTCTAAAGTCGGCTCGCGCATCATACCGAAGTCTTTCATTGCGCGCACTATTTCATGTGTTTTGACCGCGACCGATGCCTGGGTCCGAAGTTCCAATCGTGATGACGACCTTGCCGGCGGCATGGCCATTGATGAGATAGCGCACCGCGTCAGCTACTCTGGCCAGTGGGTAACTGCGGTCGATGACAGGCTGGATCTCACGCGTTTCCAGCATTTCCCGAAGCACTTCCATATCCGCGGGGTTCGGCTTCGTCATTACACCAAGAAATTTCCTTTTTCCAATCCAGGACAGCGCCGGGCCCATCAACATCGCCTGAAAAAGTTGAGCCATGGCGCCGCCCACAACGACGTAAATGCCATTCGGTTTCAGTGCCCGCCGATACGTCAGGATGGACTGATATCCATTCACCGCAAGAATGACATCGTAAGCCTTTCCGTCATTGAAAGCGTTTTCCTTTGTGTAATCCACGACGCGATCGGCGCCCATCGCCCGGATCTTGTCGACGCTGCCGGTTCCGCAAACTGCAGTGACGCTCGCGCCGTAGGACTTTGCAATTTGAACAGCAAATGTTCCGACACCACCCCCGGCGCCGTAGATCAGCACCTGCTGGCCGGCGCGAACTTTCCCTTTATCGCGAACGGCCTGCAGCGCGGTCAGCGCCGCAATCGGCACGCTGGCCGCTGCTTCGAAGGAAATGTTGGCGGGTTTCTCCACCAGCTTATCTTCGTCGACGCACACATACTCTGCATAAGCGCCGCGGCGCAAGCCGAAGACATCATCTCCAGGACGAAAGCGTTTGCTGCCGGAGCCGACAGCTTCCACACGTCCTGCCATATCGCCGCCGATTTCCTTGTTCTTCGGTTGGCGAATTCCCCCGCCCATGAGTCGCACCAGAAATCCCGGCAGAGTAAAGCGGCGCCACTCGATGGCATTGACGGATGACGCATACACTTTAACGAGAACCTGATTTGCTTCGGGCTTGGGCTTCTCGATTTCCCGCAGTTGAAGAACATCCGGCGGACCGTAACTGGTATAGAGAATCGCCTGCATGGTTGTTTTCTCCATCATCGCCTATCGAATGAGCGTCAGTTCCAACCGAGCATTGGTTCGCTGCCCCATGACGACGACTTTTCCTTTATCCGCATATCGCCGAATGAAGTTCGCATTTTGGTAAGCGTTCGGCGGCGTCATTTCCCACGCGTAAAGACGATATTCTCCCGGCGCAATTCCGTGAAAGACGAAGCGACCCGAAGCATCCGAAGTTCCTGTCGCAAACAGAGCACGATTTTCGAATCGTCGTGAGTCGGGAACCAAAGCCACGACAGCTCCGGCAAATGGTTTTGTAGTGGCGTCGTTGACGACTCCTTCCACCGTTCCGGCGCCGTTCGAAATGAGAATCTCCAGCGGTGCGGGAGTACGCGTATCCACATCGAAGCCGTCATCGTAAACAGCCGATGCGTTTTGGCGGATTTCCGCCACATAGAAATCGGGCGGCAATCCGGACACCGCATTGAGGCGGAAGCGGCCCGGCGGCACGGACTGCACTGTGAAACTGCCGTCTGAGGCGACCGGGGCGGCCCGGGTCGTCAGAAGCGTATAGAGCGCGACGCGTGTGGATCCACCCATTGGAGTGAGCGATATCCGCAGATTTGGCGGCATTGGCGCCCCATCTGTCATTTTTACCACGCCCTTCACATTTGCTGGAGGAGTGACAGTAATCGCAACATTGGTCACATCCCGATCGCGTACATCCACCAAAGCCCGTCCCCAGGAAAAGGCGCCAAGCCCCGTTCCCACACTGGAGTCGGCAACTCTGGCCAATACCTCATAAGAACCTGGCGGAACATTGGGAATTTCAAAAGGTCCACTTGTCAGCGCCAACGAAATGTTGCCCGCATTGTTTGCAATCGGCGCATCGTTCGGTGTATCCAGATCGCGATTGGCCAAATGGAAAAAGACGGTGGCCGTGGCAGTGCCGCCATTGGGATCCGGCGGGATGGGAATGGTGTTTGTCACCGTCCCCGCTATTTTGAAAGTTGCCGCGCTGCGAACGGAAATGTCCATTCGGCGCAGATCTTCGCCGCCGTGAATAACGATCGGGGTGGCGTTTCTCAGATCCGTTTCGCTGGGATAAAACGTTCTGCTCCCCGGCTGAAACGGCGTTCCCGGACCACCGGCGCGTACAGGCGGTGTTGCGCCCAGATAGTATTCACCGGGAGGAATCCAGAACAACTGAAACTCGCCGCGCGCGTCGGCGGTTTTTGCGGCGCCCGCCGGCCCGGCGACTGCCGGCTGCAACAGAGCAAAACCCGTTTGATAAGCAACCGTATAGATCTGGACCGAAGCATTGGGCAGCGCAGCGCCTGCAACATCGTTCACCCTGCCTTCGATTATTGCGCCCTGCACCAAAGCCAGCGGCACCTGCTTCACATCCTTTTCGGCAACGACAATGTCGGACCACACCGTCTGCGGATACGATCCATTCACCGGTTTGCCGAAAAAGCCCTCTTTGACTGCACGCACCGTGTAGCGGCCCGGCCGGACATCGCTGAATGCAAATCTTCCGTCGGAGTCGGAAGTTACCATCGGCCAGGTTTGAATACCGACGGTTCGCGTCACCAGATTCTGAATGCCGGGTGCCTGAATCGGCAGGCCGCGGGCTGCAGCTGTCGAGATCATCATTTGAGTGATTTCGGACAGAGAGGCTCCGGCCGGTGGATTAATCGCAATTCCTGCGCTTGCTGCACCACTCAGAAGGCCTTGCATGGCTTCCGGCGAAATCGCGCCCTCCAGCGTCACGGTTGCGTCCGCCAGAGGCTCGTTGGCGCCGGCGCGTGTCACGACTCCCTGCACGACAGCGGGCTCGACGCGCGCCGGAGTCTGAGCGGCGGCAAGAACAACACAAAAGAATATGGTCAGCGGCAATGCCATTCGCTTCATGTTTCACCTCATCCGATGTTCTCAATTGGATTGTAGATGGTCGAGGTATAATTGTCGATGTTCGAGGTATACTTGTCAAGTCCATCAGGGAGAACGCAAATGCCAAAACCTTCCGATTTGTTGCAGGGAACGCTGGATCTTCTGATTCTGAAATCGCTGGCGCGCGAGCCCTCGCATGGCTGGGGAATCGCAAAAAAAATCGAATCGCTCTCGGACGATGTCCTGTCGGTGCAACAGGGTTCTCTGTATCCCGCGCTTCATCGGCTGGAACAGCAGGGATGGGTCGAGTCCGACTGGAAAAACACGGAGCTCGGCCGCAGCGCCAAATTCTACTCGTTGACGCGCGATGGCCGAAAACAATTGGATCTCGAACTGGAAAACTGGCGGCGGCTGTCTTCGGCTGTCGGACTGTTGTTGAAACGAGCTTAACTCTCCAATGCCATGACCCTTTCGCGGTTCGTTCACATCCTTGGAAAAAGAGTGTTGTCGTTGTTCCGCAAAGAGCGGCTTGACGACGAGCTGGAACGGGAAATGCTGTTTCACCTGGAACAGCTGGAAAAGGAAAACCTCGAAGCCGGCATGAGTGCGCCGGAAGCACGGCGTGAAGCGCGCAAGGCGCTGGGCAACATCGCGTTGTTCCAGCAGGAATGCCGTGACGAACGCCGGGTCGCCTGGCTGCACGATTTTGTTCAGGATCTGCGCTACGGTGCGCGCATGATGCGGCGTCAGCCTGGCTTCACCGCGATCGCGGCGCTTTCTTTGGCGCTGGCAATTGGCGGCAATGCCGCGATTCTGAATGTCGCGTGGGCAATTCTCTTTGGCGATTTGCATTTTCCGGATGCCGAACGGCTGATGGTGATACAGCCGCTTTGGCAGGTGAATCCGCTGCTGAATACGCCTGCCTCGGTTCCGGATTACATGGCATGGAAAGAGCGGAGCCACAGCTTTGAATCCATGGCGGCAACCATTGCCAATCAACAGGATCTTTCCGGAGATTCGTATAGTTCCACGCCGGAACGATTGTCTGGTCACGCTGTGACGCCATCGATGTTTTCCGTGCTTCAGGTACGGCCCCAACTCGGCCGGGTCCTTACTGAAAGCGATGCGGCGAGCGGGATGCCTGCTCCGATTGTGGTTCTCAGTGACAAGCTGTGGCAGCGGCGATTTGCCGGCGATCCGTCCATCGTTGGTAAACAGATCCGTATGAACGGCCGCATGTTGAAGGTGGTTGGTGTGATGCCGCACGGCTTCTGGTACCCGGCCGACAATGGCGAATTCTGGGTTCCGCTTGCGCCAACGCCGTTTCAATTGGAGGCCTCCGCCCGGCTGTTTCACGTCATCGGCCGCTTGAAACCTGGAATAGGCGTCGCGGCTGCCGCTGCGGACATCGAGAAGATTGCCGCGGAGAGAGCAACGTCGAGGCCCGATCAAAATAAGGGATGGAGCGCCAGAGTCTCATCGCTGCGGGACTTTCGCTATCGTTGGGCGCGCCAACCATTGATGTTACTGGAAGGCGCTTTGATATTTGTCCTGCTCATCGCCTGCGCGAACGTGTCGACGCTATTGTTATCCCGCGTGCCGGCGCGCCAGCCGGAAGTGACAATGCGATTGCTAATGGGGGCGGGCCGCAGCCGCATTGTGCGTCAGTTTCTGACGGAGAGTCTTTTGTTATCGACGCTCGGCGGGGTGCTCGCATTGCCAATCGCGTGGTGGGGAATTGAGAGTCTGGATCGACTCCAGCCGCCGATCGGACACATTGCAATTGCCGAACAGGGCCAGAATGCCGGGGTTGTCGTATTGATTGTTGTTCTGTCGATTCTCGCCAGTCTGTTATTCGGAGTCATACCCGCGTTTATTGCTTTTTCATCCGGCACTGACGCCCGTCAGGCCACGGTGCACCGAAAACGCGGAACGCTTGCCGGCATTCTTGTATCGCTGCAGGTCGGGCTCGCGCTGATTCTGTTGGTTTCCTCCGGACTGCTGATCAATTCGTTTGTCCGGCTGATTCTGGAAGATCACGGCTTCGAGCCGGAAGGATTGATGACGTTCGAATACCGAATTCCGGTCAGCGACTACCTTGTAGCGCTGAAAAGTTTTCATGGCTTGCCTTCCATGGAAGTGAAGCCGCCGACAGACCAGCTTCAGGCGTTGTATCAAAGACTGAAGAAACTGCCAGGCGCGGATTCCATCGCGGGAGCTTCAGCTTCTCCGGTGAATGTTGCGGTACTGCCAACAGCAACCTTGCAAATCGAGGGACGGCCAATTCCGGCGAATCCTGCAGAACGATCCGCCGCCAACGTGATCTATTTCTTCGTTACCGATAACTTCTTTTCCACGCTCAAGACACCTCTCAGGCATGGACGGGATTTCAGTTTGCAGGATACCCGGACATCTCAATGGGTCGCTGTCATCAATGAAACGCTGGCGCAGCAATTCTGGCCCAACGAAAATCCGATAGGCAAACACTTCACGGTGGATGCTGCCGCGGGCGAACAGCCTCGCGAAGTTATCGGAGTCGTTAAGAACGTGCCCGTGCAATACGTTTCCAACGGTCCACCACGGCCCATGGCCTATGTCCTCTACGCGCAGCAGGCCGAACGGTACGATGGTTTTAATGGCGCCAACTTCGGACACATCACATTTCTGGCGCGCACACAGCAGGATGCTGCAAGTTTCGAGAACTCGGCACGGCGTGCCGCCGCCGAAATCGATCCTGCGCGGCCGTTGTCCAACTTTCGCACGATGAAGGACCTGGTGGGCGGCGATCTCGATCGCATTCAATACAACACGACGGCACTGACGGTATTTGCCTTTATGGCAATACTGCTGGCGAGCTTCGGAGTGTACGGCGTCGTGACTGCGTCCGTTTCGCAGCGCACGCGCGAAATCGGAATCCGCCTGGCGATGGGAGCGCAGGCTCGCGATATTGTAAAACTGGTCACCAGTCAGACGCTCGTGCTGGTCGGCGTTGGCTTACTTTCCGGAATCGTGGCCTCGTTGCTGCTTTCACGTTTGTTGCGAACCCAGCTTTGGGGCATCGGCGCGAATGACCCGGCAACGTTCGCGGCGGTGATTGTGCTTTTGTCTGGCGTATCGCTGGCGGCATGCATGATTCCAGCACGGCGGGCGACACGAACCGATCCGGCAGTGGCGTTGCGCACGGACTGATTCGAGTTTTATGCAGGACACCGTCATTCAGCTCGAAAATGTAACTCGAATATTCGCCGGCAACGGCATTGAAACCTGCGCGCTTTCGGGCATCAGCCTCGAAATCCGGCAGGGCGATTATTTGTCGGTCGCCGGTCCGTCTGGCTGCGGCAAATCCACTCTACTGTCCATTCTTGGGCTGTTCGACACTCCGACGGAAGGACGTTACCTGTTGAAAGGACGGCCCGTCCAGGAGCTATCGCACGACGAGCGGTCGCGTATCCGCAACCGCGAAATCGGCTTCATCTTTCAGGCTTTCAACTTGATCGGCGATCTGACGGTTTATGAGAACGTCGAATTACCATTGACCTACCGCGGCATGCCTGCCGCCGAACGCAATCGGAGGGTCGTTGAATCGCTTGAAAAGGTGGGAATGGCTCACCGCATGAAGCATTATCCGGCGCAATTGTCTGGCGGCCAGCAGCAGCGTGTGGCCGTTGCCCGTGCGCTGGGCGGGCAGCCGTCGATTCTATTGGCGGATGAGCCGACGGGGAATCTCGACTCGCGCAACGGCGAAGCCGTCATGGAACTGTTGCGCGAACTGCATCACGAGGGCGCCACGATCTGCATGGTGACGCACGATCCGCGCTATGCCAGCTATGCGGACCGCACTATTCATTTGTTCGATGGGCGTGTCGCCGATCCCAATTCGCGGCCATTGGCCGAATTCGAAAATGAATTTGGCGAGCGTCCCTGAACCCTGTTTCCAATTCTGCTGTCGCCGCGATTTGCGCCCTCGTGCGAAAATTTCAACAGATCGGGACGGACCACTTCCTTTCAGAGGAGAAGCTATGAAACGGATTTTCGCAATCGTTGGGGCCGCAGTACTTTGCTGCGTGTCATCGCCGCTGTTCGCCCAGGGCATTCTGCTGGTTCAAACGGAAACGCACAGCGGCAAAACTTCTACCAATCAAATTCAGATCGACAAGAACTATATGCGGACCGAGTCCGGCGGCAGTCAGACCGCGATAGTCTTCGACGGACCGAAGCAGCTCATGCGTACCATGGACCTCAACAAGAAGACCTATCAGGAAATCACCAGGGCGGATCTGGAGCAGGTCAAAAAGCAAATGGACGCGGCCATGGCGCAGGTGACGCCGCAACAGCGCGCCATGATTGAACAAATGATGCAAGGCCGCGGCATGCCCCCCGGGGCCGCAGGCATGCCCGGAATGCCGCCGATGCCGGGAATGGCCGCAGCTGTGGAGAAACCGGAATACAAGGCCGCCGGAACAGACAAAGTCGGACAGTGGACCTGCACTAAATATGAAGGCTACGTCAACAAAGTGAAGACCGTGGAAGTTTGCGCGGTCGACCCGGCCGTACTCAAACTCACAGCGGCCGATTTCGATGTCACGCGTCAGATGGCGGATTTTATAAAATCGATCGCCCCGGAGAATCTGGAAAAACTCGTGCTCAACGCCACGCAACAGGAACAAGGCTATCCCGGCGTTCCATTACGCCGGACGACCTTCATTAATGGAGTGCCGGATTCCGTCATGGAAGTGAAGGAATTGCGGCGCGAGACATTTCCACCGTCCACTTTCGCAGTGCCCGCCGGCTTTCAAAAGCAACCCAGCCCGCTGGCCGGCCGCGGCGCCCGGTAATTCGGGGACAGTCACCAAATTATTGCCAAATAATTTGGTGACTGTCCCCGAATTACGAATTGTTGAGAGGGAAGTGAGAGGATTATGAACAACCCGACAGATGAGCGGGATGCCCTGCATGTTTTGACGCTGGAAGAGATTGCCGCACTGGCGCATGAGTCTGGAAAGCCGGCCGATACGCTGATGCATGTGGTCGAGCTGATTGCCGAACGCTTTCAAACCGAAGTGTGTTCGGCGTACCTGCTGGAACCGGATCGCGCCAATCTGGTTCTCGCGGCTACGGTCGGATTGCGCCGCGCCTCCATTGGAACCTTGCGCCTGGGTTTGAATGAAGGCCTTACCGGGCTCGTCGCGGAATTGTTGCGGCCGGTCAACGTGGCGCAGGCGAGAAAACATCCGCGCTTTAAGTACTTCGTGGACGCGGATGAAGACGCCTATCAATCCTTTCTCGGTGTGCCGCTGATTGATCTTGGAGTGCTGCAGGGTGTGCTGGTGATTCAGACAATCGAGCCGCGGGTGTTTAACAGCCATGAAGTTCGCATGCTGATGGAGGCGGCTGGCGAAGTGGCGCCGGTAATTGCCGAAGCCCGTACGCTGGATCGATTTATTGCGCCGTTGCAGGAAAAACTGTGGGCATTGGCGCGGAATTTATGGTGGAGCTGGGATCACAATTCCACCAGTTTATTTGTCGATCTCGACCCTGAGCGTTGGAAGCAGTCGAATCACAATCCGGTCGTGATGCTCTCCGGTCTCGAACTCGCCGAGCTGGATCGCCGCGCCGCGCAGCAGGTGCTGCACAGCCGCATCAACTATGCCTTTCGGCGGCTTCGCGAGTATTTGCAGGCCGATCGCACCTGGGCTGCAACCAACGCCGGTGTGTTGCGGTCGCGCCCGGTGGCTTATTTTTCGGCGGAGTTTGGTCTGCATGAATCCATGCCGATTTATTCGGGCGGCCTGGGCATACTTGCCGGCGATCACATCAAGAGTGCGTCGGATTTGGGAATCCCGCTGGTTGGCATCGGGCTGTTCTACGGCCAGGGTTATTTCAAACAGCGGCTCGACGGTCAGGGCTGGCAGCAGGAAGAGTACATTGAGAACGAGGCCTCGAAATTGCCCATGGAGCCGGCCATCAACGATAACGGCGAAAAAGTTTATGTCCAGGTGGAAACGCGCAGCGGCAGCATCATGGCTCGTGTCTGGCGTGTGCGCGTGGGACGCTGCGACCTTCTTCTGCTCGATTCAAACGTGGAGGGCAATGCACCGGAGGACCGTCAGCTCACGTCGCGGCTCTACGGCGGCGATGATCGAATGCGCATCCGTCAGGAACTGCTGCTCGGCGTGGGCGGTTACCGCGCGTTGCGGGCAATGGGCATCCAGCCGGCGGTTTTGCATCTCAACGAAGGCCACAGTGGATTTGCGGTGTTTGAAGCCGTTCGGTCGCGCATGGACGATGAAGGAATCACTTTCCAGACCGCTGTTCCGCGCGTAGCGCGTGAGGTGGTATTCACGACGCATACGCCGGTTCCGGCCGGCCACGATCGCTTTCACAGCGGTTTGATTGCAGAAACCCTCGGACCGCTTGCCGATGCGCTCGGCATTCACCCGGACCAAATGATGGAGTTTGGCCGCGTCAATCCTTCCGATCCACACGAAGAATTTTGCATGACCGTGCTCGGCCTGAAAATGTCGCGCCGGGCAAATGCCGTGTCCGCATTGCACGGAGAAGTGTCGCGGGCGATGTGGGTGGGCTTGCATCCGGGCAAAATTGAGGATGCGGTTCCGATCGGGCACATCACCAATGGAGTTCATGCGCCAACCTGGCTCGCGCCGCAGATGGCGAAATTGTATGACCGCCATTTCGGCACGGAATGGCGCGAACGCAGCAGCCGGGCCAGCACGTGGGAACGCATCGAAAACGTGGATGACGGCGAACTGTGGGAAACGCATCTTTCGCTGAAGGCGCAGATGCTCGAATTCGTTCGCGCCCGTGCGGCCGAGCAGAGCAAACGGCGCGGCGAACCCGCATCTATAGCGCAGCGGCTGTCGCGCGCATTCAGTCCGGATGCCTTGACCATCGGCTTTGCCCGGCGGTTTGCCACCTACAAACGCGCCAACATGATTCTGTCGGATATGGAAGCGTTGGCATCGATGGTCAACGATCCGAAGCGGCCGGTGCAGTTCGTGTTTGCCGGCAAAGCGCATCCGCATGACGGTCCAGGCAAAGACATTCTGCGGCAGATCGCGGAGATGATGCGCAACCCGCGCTTTGCGGAGAAATTCATTTTCGTCGAAGACTACGACATCAACGTCGGACGCCATCTGGTGCAGGGCGTAGATGTTTGGCTCAACACGCCGCGCCGACCGCTGGAAGCTTCCGGCACCAGCGGACAGAAGGTCGTCCTGAATGGCGGGCTGAATCTTTCGGTTCTCGACGGCTGGTGGGCGGAGGCGTACGACGGCTTAAACGGCTTTGCCATCGGCAGCGGCCGGACTCACACCGACACCAGCCTGCACGACGCGCGCGATAGTGAGTCGCTTTACCGCGTGTTGCTGGAGGATGTGGTGCCGCTTTACTACCAGCGCGATCCGGATGGCCTGCCACGCGGCTGGATCAAACGCATGAAGCGAACCATCCGCACGCTGGGCTGGCGCTTTAATGCCGACCGAATGGTGATGGATTACACCTTGAAGTGTTACATTCCGGCGTCGGGCGGCACTTCGAGTCAGATGCCGTAATCCTCGGAAGCCGGTTCTGGCAGCCACCCCCTTTGGAGCAATCTGGAATCGGCTTCCGACGAAACGATGGTGGGTCATTTTGAGTATTGCGGGCCCTGTGTCGCTGAGGTCTATGGAGATCGTTGGGGAGTGACCATTGCCCTCCTGAGTCAGGAGGGCAGCGACATAGCGCGGCGAGCGCTATGTCGCGAGGGGTGGTTCACCACAACGATAATTGACGCTTGGGAACCACCCCCCGCGGCATCGGATAAAACGTTCGATGCCGCTGCCCTCCTGACTCAGGAGGGCAATGGTCATTTCCCCAACGATCTCCATAGACCTCAGCGACACAGATCCCGCAGTATCCAAAATGACCCACCTCGACGAAACCTTCTCCTCGACGTTAAATCGCAGAACGGCTAAACTATCCGTCTGCCGGTACAAAGCCGTACCCCGAAATATTGAGGACACCGCCGTCGTCCAGGCAAACGAGGTACAAGGTGCAGTTCGACAACTATCAAACAGACGGCTTCTACGACGAAATGTTCGACAGCTCGGGACACCCCCGTGCGGAAGCGCGGCTGCTTCTGGAGAGCATGAAGTCGCTGGAAGATGGGCACCTGCTGCGCTCGCAGCGTGCCGCCGAACACCTGCTGCTTCAATTGGGGATCACCTTCAACGTCTACGGCGATTCGGCCGGAACAGAAAAAATATTTCCGTTTGATCTCATTCCGAGAATCACGGGCGCCGCGGAATGGTCATGGATCGAACGTGGCCTCATTCAGCGCATCCGCAGCCTGAACGCGTTCATCGACGATATTTATCACGAGCAAAAAATCCTCAAAGATAAAGTCATTCCCGAGGAACTGATTTATTCGGCGGCGTTTTATCGCAAGCAATGTCATGGCATCAACCCGCCGCGCGGTGTGTGGTGTCACATCACGGGAACCGACCTGGTCCGGCATGCCGACGGTCAAATCTACGTGCTTGAAGATAATCTGCGCGTTCCGTCTGGTGTCTCTTACGTTCTCGAAAATCGCGCTCTGATGAAACGAACATTTCCACAGGTATTCGAAGGTTTGCATGTTCGTCCCGTCGACAGCTACCCGGACCGGCTGCTGGAAATGCTTGAAGCGATCGCTCCGGCGGAGCTGGATCGCAAGCCGACTGTCGTGTTGCTCACACCGGGAATGTATAACTCCGCATATTTCGAACACAGTTTTCTGGCGCGGCAAATGGGCGTGCAACTGGTGGAAGGCCGCGATCTGGCGATTCAGGATAAGAAAGTTTTCATGCGGACCACGCGCGGTTTGCGCAGGGTGGATGTCATCTATCGAAGGATTGATGACGATTTCATGGATCCGCAGGCATTTCGCAAAGACAGCCTGCTGGGCGTTCCCGGCCTGCTGGAGGCCTATCGTGCAGGCACAGTCGCGTTGGCCAACGCTCCCGGCAATGGTGTCGCCGACGACAAAGTGGTTTATGCCTATGTTCCGGAAATGATCCGTTACTATCTCAGCGAAGACGCGATATTGCCAAACGTTCCCACATATCTCTGCTGGCGCGACGCCGATCGGCAGCACGTGTTGCAGAATCTCGACAAGCTCGTCGTCAAAGCGGCGAATGAGGCGGGCGGCTACGGCATGCTGGTTGGCCCGCATTCCACTGCAGAGCAGCGTGAGGATTTTGCCCGCAGAATAGAAGCCACGCCGCGCAACTACATCGCGCAGCCGACACTGGCGCTGTCGCGCGTGCCAACATTAATTGGCGACCGGCTGGAAGGCCGTCACGTCGACCTCCGGCCGTACATTCTCTACGGTAAGGATATTCACGTTTTGCCGGGCGGTTTGACACGAGTAGCGCTGCGCAAGGGATCGCTGGTGGTGAATTCGTCACAGGGCGGCGGCAGCAAAGACACCTGGGTATTGGCTGAATGAGCATCGAAGACAACCCGCTGTTGAGCCGCGTCGCCGACTCCGTTTACTGGATGGCGCGTTACATTGAGCGGGCCGAAAACGTGGCGCGTTTTATCGACGTCAATTTGAATCTGCAATTGGATTTACCGCTGGCGCCACAGCATCAGTGGCTGCCGTTGATCGAAACCACCGGCGATTCCGAGGCATTTGTGAAGGCGTACGGCGAGGCCAGCGAATGCAACGTCATTCAATTTCTGGCGTTCGACGAAAACTATCCCAATTCCATTTATTCCTGCGTCCGGGCTGCGCGCGAAAACGCGCGTTCCGTGCGGGAAACGATATCTTCGGAAATGTGGGAGCAACTCAACACGATCTACCTGCAGATACAAAGTCAGCGCTCGATCGCGCGGATCGAATCGTTATCCGAAACCCTGCGGGGCCTGCGCATGGCCTGCCACATGTTTCAGGGCATCACGGATGCGACGATGAGCCACAACGAGGCCTGGCATTTCCTTCGCCTGGGCCGCATGATCGAGCGAGCGGACAAGACTTCGCGCATTCTCGACGTGAAGTACTTTATCCTGCTGCCTTCGCTTGCTGGCGTGGACACTCCTTACGACGACCTGTTGTGGTCCGCCGTCTTGAAGTCGGTCAGCGGATTTGAGGTGTATCGCAAGAAGCATGGCCGAGTTTCTCCACGCAACATCGTGGATCTTCTGGTGATGGACCGCGAATTTCCCCGATCTATCCGCTTTTGCCTGATACGGGCGCGCGAATCGCTGCATGCCATTACGGGAACGTCGCTGGCATCCAGCGAGAGCCAGTCGGAAGCGCGCATGGCATCGCTTGCTGAAGATTTAAATACAGCCACGATTGAAATGATCATCAAAGGCGGCCTGCACGAATATCTGGACGGTCTGCAGACCAAGATGAATGCCGTGGCTGAAGCGTTGCATCAGGACTTTTTCGTATGGCGGCCGCTGGAGAGCAGCCAGCAGCAGGCGCAAAATGCCGGAGCTGCTCACTGATGGCGATCCGCGCCGCACTGCATCATCGCACCGTTTATGAATACGACCGCCTGGCCACACTTTCCGCGCAAGTGGTGCGGCTGCGTCCGGCGCCGCACTGCCGCACGCCGATATTGAGCTATGCGCTGAAGATCGAGCCGGAAGATCATTTCATCAACTGGCAGCAGGATCCGCACGGCAATTTTCTTGCCCGGCTGGTATTTCCGAAACCGACGCGGCGCCTGGCGATTGAAGTCAGCTTGATTGCCGAAATGACGGTGATCAACCCGTTTGATTTCTTCCTCGAACCGGAGGCGGAAAAATATCCGTTTCACTATGATGACGCGGATCTGAGGGCCTTGCGTTCGTTCCTCGATGTCACCGAATCCGGTCCGCTGGCTGAGGCCTTCCTGAAATCCGTTGATCGCAGCGAGACGCAAACGATTGGGTTTCTGGTTCATCTGAATGCCAGACTTCAGCAGAAGGTTCGTTACATGATTCGGATGGAACCGGGCATTCAGTCGCCGGAGCAAACTCTGAGCCTTGCCAGTGGCTCGTGCCGCGATACGGCGTGGCTGCTGGTGCAACTGCTGCGTCGATTGGGCTTGGCCGCGCGTTTCGTCTCCGGTTATTTAATTCAACTCCAACCGGACGTGAAAGCGCTCGATGGGCCGCCCGGCCCGAATGAGGATTTCACAGACCTTCATGCATGGGCGGAGGTCTATTTGCCCGGAGCCGGCTGGATCGGCCTGGATCCCACGTCGGGCCTGTTTGCGGGCGAAGGGCACATTCCACTTGCCGCAACGCCGGAGCCGATGACGGCTGCTCCGGTCACCGGCATGGTGAGCGAATGCGAAGTGGAGTTCCAACACGAAATGCGCGTCACTCGCATTCATGAAGATCCGCGTGTGACCAAGCCTTATACCGATCCACAATGGCAGGACATTTGTGATCTCGGCGATCGTGTCGACGAAGAACTGGCCGCAGGCGATGTGCGGCTGACCATGGGCGGCGAGCCCACGTTTGTTTCCATCGATGACGTGCAAGCCGACGAATGGAATACGGCGGCGCTGGGACCGGAAAAACTTCGATTGTCGGCAAACCTGCTGCGCCTTCTGCGCGATCGTTTCGCCCCTCATGGCTTCCTGCATTTCGGGCAAGGGAAGTGGTATCCGGGTGAATCTCTGCCGCGCTGGTCATTCACCTGTTATTGGAGGACCGACGGGCAGCCGCTGTGGCGCAACCCGAAACTGGCTGGCGATCCCGCTCACAACTATGGATTCGGCAGGCTTGAGGCACAACAATTTGCTGAGCGGCTTTCTCGACGCCTGCGCATTAGTCCGGAATATCTGGTGACGGCGTACGAAGACCCGCTGGTTTACGTTTTGAAAGAACGCGATTTGCCGGTGAATGTCGATCCGCAGAACAACAAACTGGAAAATCCTGAAGAGCGCGAACGATTGCGGCGTGTCTATGAGCGCGGGTTGGGAGAGCCTGCCGGCTTTGTCTTACCGCTCCGCCGCGGTTACGGCAAAGATGGCCGGGAGTGGCAAACCGGTATGTGGATGCTGCGCTCGCGGCACCTGTTTTTGGCGCCCGGGGACTCTCCTGCGGGATTGCGTCTGCCGTTGCATCGTTTGCCCTGGGAGCCTGCGTCCGCGATGCAGCAGCATTGGGTTGTCGACCCCATGCGTCCAATGAATCCATTGCCTGTGTTTGAACGCCGGCAACAACAGCTGAATCGTGCGGCCCGAACTGGCCGATTGCCGGATCCTTCAAACGGGATCTCGCAACCTGTCGTTCGAACGGCGCTCATTGTTGAACCACGTGATGGCCGCTTGTTTATTTTTTTACCGCCGGTGGAAATGGCGGAAGACTATATCGAGCTGCTGGCAGCTGTTGAAGATACTGTCGAAGATTTGCAATTGCCGGCGGTAATTGAAGGCTATCCGCCGCCTGCCGATCCGCGTCTGCGCAATATTAAAGTGACCCCGGATCCGGGAGTGATTGAAGTAAATGTCCAGCCTGCATCAAGCTGGCGCGAGCTGGTTGAGAACACCACATCGCTTTATGATCTTGCGCGCAGCAGCCGGTTGGGTACAGAAAAGTTCATGCTCGATGGCCGCCACACCGGCACTGGCGGCGGCAACCATATTGTGCTGGGAGGACCGACAGCGTCCGACAGTGCATTCCTGCGACGGCCGCATCTATTGAAGAGCCTGGTGGGATATTGGCTGAACCATCCGTCATTGTCATATTTGTTTTCCGGAGTTTTCATCGGCCCAACCAGTCAGGCTCCGCGCGTCGACGAAACGCGCGCCGACGCGGTGTATGAACTGGAACTGGCCTTCCGCACGCTGGATCAGCAGGTGAATGGAAAGCTGGCGCCGTCCGATTTCCCCTGGCTGGTCGATCGGGTATTCCGCAATCTGCTGGTGGATGTCACAGGGAATACTCATCGCACGGAAATCTGTATCGACAAATTGTATTCACCAGACAGTGCAACCGGCAGGCTGGGACTTGTCGAGTTGCGCGCCTTCGAAATGCCGCCGCATGCCCGGATGAGTCTTGCGCAACAGCTGCTGGTGCGGGCACTGGTGGCGCGCTTCTGGAAGAAGCCATATACCGAAACGCCGATTCGCTGGGGCACGCGGCTTCATGATGTGTTCCTCTTGCCGTACTTTGTGGAGCGCGATTTCCGAACGGTAATCGATGAACTGCGGCGTGAAGGCTTCGCGTTTGATTCATCATGGTTTGCGCCGCACATCGACTTCCGGTTCCCGCGCTACGGCAGCGTAAATTACAGCGGTGTGGATGTAGAGCTACGGCAGGCGATTGAGCCATGGTACGTCCTTGGCGAAGAGCCAGGAACTGGCGGTACCACACGATACGTCGATTCTTCGGTCGAACGTTTACAGGTTCGCGTGCGCGGCATTGTTCCCGAAGATCACGCCGTGCTGTGTAACGGCCGGCGGCTGCCGTTGCAGCCTACTGGCACGTTGGGCGATTTCGTTTGCGGCGTACGATATCGCGCCTGGCAGCCGCCTCGTTGTCTGCATCCGACGATTCCCGTGCATACGCCGCTGATTTTCGATGTGGTGGACCTTTCCAGTCAGCGGTCTATGGGAGGCTGCACGTACCATGTGGGACACCCGGGTGGCCGAAATTACGAGACATTTCCAGTCAATGCCAATGAGGCTGAAGCCCGCCGTTCGGCGCGGTTTTTTCCATTTGGCCACAGCGCCGGAGAAATGCATGTGCCGGGGGTGGAAATAAATCCGGAATTTCCGGCGACACTGGATTTGCGGAGAACATAGTGCCAAAGGAGAGCAGCATCGCAGCGGAGCGAGGTACGGAGAATCCGTGGCATTACCATGCGGCTGAGGGCTATTGGGACGAAGCCCTGCTGCCATCCGGATATCCACGCCGCCATTGGCGCGAGTTGTTTGTGGAAGTGGGGCGCATGGGTTTGCGTCAGTTGGGCAGCAGATGGCAAAGCGGCCGCCAGCTGATCCAGTCGCAAGGAGTAACCTACAATGTTGGCAACCTTGCGGACGGCAATGAGCACACCTGGCCGATGGATCCCATTCCGCTGGTCATCGGCGAAAGCGAATGGGCAGCAATCGAGCGAGCGATCGGGCAGCGCGCACGGTTGCTGAATAAAATTGTTGCGGATCTCTACGGCCCGCAGCGATTGTTGCGCGAAGGCGGTTTGCCGCCGGCACTGGTTTTCGCCAATCCGCATTTTCTCCGACCGTGTTTCGGCATTGTCCCGCCGGGCGGTGTGCATCTTCTCACTTATGCCGCGGATATTGCGCGTTCACCCGACGGCCGCTGGTGGGTGGTGACGGACCGCACTCAGGCGCCCTCCGGCATGGGGTACACGTTGCAGAACCGCCTTGTCAGTGCGCGCATATTGCCGGGCGTATTCAATCAGCGCCGCGTACGGCAGCTGGCGCGCTTTTTCGAAGCGAAGCGCGAATCGTTGCTCGCGTTGGCGTCGGCGCAACGGCCGAATCCGACGATTGTGTTGTTGTCGCCTGGTCCCCATAACGAGACATATTTTGAACATTCATTTCTCGCCGGCCTTTGGGGCTTCACCCTGGTCGAAGGTGCGGATCTGACGGTGCTCGATCGCCGGGTATTTTTAAAGACATTGGGCGGTTTGAAACAAGTCGACGTCATTCTCCGGCGTCTGGATGACGACTATTGCGATCCATTGGAACTGCGCGGCGATTCGTTGCTTGGTGTGCCTGGATTGGTGGATGCCGTACGCAACGGTTCGGTAGTCATCGACAATGCGCTCGGCAGCGGCATCGTCGAAACCGCCGGACACATGGCGTTCCTGCCGGGACTGTGCCGGCAATTGCTGGACGAAGACCTGCTCATGCCATCGGTTGCAACGTGGTGGTGCGGACAGGATGGGCCGCGGAATTATGTCATCGAACACATCAAGGATCTGGTGATCAAGTCCACGTTCCCACAGGCGGGACGTCATCCAAACTTTCCCGAATCTTTAAGCGCTGCGGAGTTGAAACAACTTGTCAGCAGAATTGAAGCTCAGCCGGAGGAATTTGTCGCTCAGGAGCGCGTCGCACTATCGACCGTGCCGGTTCGTACCGATAAGGGCTTCTCGCCGCGTCACATCATGTTGCGAGTGTATGCGGCGTGGAACGGCAGCAGCTACAGCATTTTGCCTGGCGGGCTGACACGTGTCTCCAAGTCGGATTCGTCGCTGGTGGTATCGATGCAGCTCGGCGGCGAGAGCAAGGACACGTGGGTGCTGGGAAATTTTGACGAATACGTTCCCTCGCGCAAGCAACTGACACTGCCCATCGGTGTGCAGGCCGGCAAACGCGATTTGCCCAGCCGCGTGGCGGAGAATTTGCTATGGCTGGGCCGCTATGCAGAACGTGTCGAAGGCCGCGCCCGCTTCGTACGCGCGCTGCTTCCAGCGCTTTCCGGCGAAGAAGATTTTGGCCGTGCGGTTTCTTTGGAAACGGCGACACGGCTGTTGGAAGGACTCGGATATCTTGCTGCGGGAACGACGCTGGCATCGTTGGGCGAGCAGCATTGGCAAGTGCAACGCTGGCTGAATGAGATGGTGTTCGATTCTTCACAGACTTCGGAGTTGCGCTGGAATTTGAAGGAAATGCGACGCACCGCGTGGCATTTGAAGGAACGTCTGTCGCTGGATACGTGGCGGGTGCTCCAACAACTGGAGTCGCAGTTCACTTCATTCGTGCCGTCGAGCGCAGAGCAGCGTTTCCTGGCTGGAATGGACTTACTCGATGGCGTCATTGTCACATTGGCGGCATTCTCCGGTTTGCTGATGGAAAGTACGACACGAGGGTTCGGCTGGCGCTTTCTCGAAGTCGGCCGTCGACTTGAGCGCGCGTTACAGACCGCGGAACTGCTGAGTTCCAGCCTGGCCGCCGCAACGGCAGAGCTGGAACCGTATATTCAAATACTTTTGCAGATTGCCGACAGCTCCATCACGTATCGCTCGCGTTACCCGACGGTCTTGCAGACGGATCTGTTGTTGGAGGTATTGCTCACCGATGAAACCAATCCGCGCTCTGTCGCATTTCAACTGGCGACTCTGGAACATCAGGTGAGTCGTATCCAGGAGTTAAACGATGGCGGGCCGGCCGGTATTGAACGCTCGCTTGCGGCAAAGGCCCTGAGCTTGATTCGCGGAGTGCGTTTGCCGGAAGTGTCGCGCCGTGAGCCCAATGGACGGTTTGCCGCGCTGGATGATGTTGTCGAACAATTAAGATCGACTCTGCATGATATTTCCGATGCATTAACCTCGACCTACCTCAGTCATTTGAGCGCGTCGCGCATGACCGTGTCGTGGTAACGGGACCATGCGGTACGAAATCACGCACATCACCTGGTTCCGCTACGAGGCACCGGTCTCCCGCTGTTTGAACGAAGTTCATTTGACGCCGCGGCAACTGCCATCCCAGCAGGTTATTCAGTGGGCAATACAGGTGGAGCCGACACCGGTATTTCTGCGGCAACGCAAGGATTATTTCGGCAACGATGCGATGACTTTCGCCGTCATCGATGTTCACTACGAATTGAAAGCAACCGCGAAGAGCATTGTTGAAGTTGTCGCGGATCCGCCAGACAGCGATCTGGTGACCTGGGAAGAGGCTCGCGCCCGAATCGCGGCGCCTGTAGACGCGGCTTGCCGTGAAGCTGCCGAATTTATTTACCCTTCGCCATATGTTCCGCCATTACCTGCGCTCGCAGATTTTGCCCGCGAAAGCTTCAAGGCGGGCCGGCCGCTGCTGGGCGCCGCCCGAGAGTTATCGCATCGCATCTACAAGGAATTCAAATACGCTCCCAAAACGACGCGCATCGAAATGCCGTTGTCGGATGTCGTTCGTAATCGGCGAGGGGTTTGCCAGGATTTCGCACATATCATGATTGGCGCGCTGCGTTCGTTACGGCTACCTGCGCGTTACGTCAGCGGATATGTTCGCAGTGGCGCCAAAGTGCAGGGAGCGCAGGCCTCTCATGCCTGGGTTTCGGTGTTTGTGCCCGGTCATGGCTGGATTAGTTTCGACCCCACCAACGACGTTATGCCGAGTGACGCCCACGTCACCCTGGCCTGGGGCCGTGACTACGGCGACGTCACGCCCATTAAAGGGGTCACGCTAGGCGGTGGAGGGCAAACTGTCGAGGTCGAGGTTTATATGAAGGCGATTGCCTAACGAAGCGAGACTTGACGCATCAATCGTTGTTCGATGATGCGGACGCGCTCGACTTGACCTTTAGCGGGGAAGCGTTCATAAAAACCGTCGTTGCGAAATTCGTCTTTCAGGTCCGCCCATGACGAAATCAAGCGCTCGAAAACTTTCGGTGACGGGTTTTCGCGCCAGTTTTCCACGACTGCATATTGCTCCAGGATGTTTCCAAACACCCGGATCACCGCTTTTAATGTCACGCTCGCCGTGAATTTGTAGCGATCGTTCACGCCCCAGATCTTTTCCGTCACTGTGCGAACCGCCTTTAAATAATCCGCGATCAGCTCAAATGCCTTCTCCGGTTTGGCGCGCAGTTCCTTCATGAACGTTTTGTCATGCCGTTCAATTAATTTTTTGATCTCGTTGAACAGCTCTGCCTGAAGTATCCATTTCTCCTGTTTGCTGCGGCCGCCCAGCCGATTGATTTTGTATTGCAGTGGGGAAGAGGCCTCTTCATAGAGTTTCTTTACGATTACGGCCGCCAGTCGCGTCTTCTCGTCAAATCGGCTGATGCGATCGAGCAGGTCCACCAGGTGCGATTTGTTGATGCGCGTCTGGCTCGAATTAATGATGACGAACATTTCGGCGGCAAAGTCCGCAGTCTTGCCGTCGAAAATAACGCAGGGGACTTCGATCTGATCCAGCTGATTCGGATTGCGCTCGCCATAAAAGTGCAATCCTGCGAGCCGGTGTTGGCCATCGATGATAAGAAAGCCGGAATTCGGATCTTCCAGATCGCCGATCGATTGATACTGTCCCAGCGGTTTGAATTTCAAGATGTCTTCGGAAAATAACAAGACACTGCCGGGGATGGCAGGCTGTGTTTCGGCGGACTCGTAGAAGTTCACAATCTCGCGCACCTTGCGACGGCTGAGCAGGCGTTGAAAGGCCTTTTCACTTTTTTCCACCGAGCCAATGAACTTGGCAATCGGATCGTCCGCATCCGTCTCCGCTTCGATGGTTTCGCCTTCAAAATAAAACCGGCTTGTGAAACGAACACGGCTCAATACGTCGGGAGCTTTGAAAGAAACGAAATAAAAGATCCCGTCTTTTTGGCGAATCCGCGTGGCCAGCATTTGTTTTAACAATACACGATTCGCCTGGATTTGGAAATTTGAGTGCTGCCTTTAGAGAGCCGAAAAATCAGAAGTCAACTTAGTGAGGTGCTTATGAATACCGATACTCGCAAACTTGCAATGGTGACGGGTGCATCCAGCGGCATTGGCCTCGAACTTGCAAAGCGATGCGCCGAAGCTGGTTACGATTTACTCATTGCCGCGGACGAACCTGCAATTGAAAACGCAGCCGCCGATTTGCGTAAAAAGGGAGTTCAGGTGCGCGCTGTCGAAACGGATCTATCGAAAATCGAAGGCGTAGATCAATTCCTGGACGCCCTGGAAGGCCGTCCCGTTGAAATTCTGATTGCCAATGCGGGACACGGCCTTGGCCATGGGTTTCTCGATCAGGATTTCGACGAGGTGCGGCACGTGATCGATACCAACATCACGGGCACAATCTATCTCATTCAAAAAGTCGGACACATGATGCGTGTGCGGGGCAACGGCCGCATCCTGATTACCGGCTCTATTGCGGGCCTGATGCCGGGAACCTTTCAGGCGGTTTACAACGGTACGAAGGCATTCATTGATTCCTTTGCCATCGCGCTGCGCAACGAACTGAAAGATACCGGGATTACCATCACTTGCCTGATGCCGGGAGCGACCGAAACCAATTTCTTTGAGCGCGCGGATTTGATGGACACTGCTGTGGGACAGGGAGAGAAGGACTCGGCTGAATCTGTCGCCAGAGTCGGTTTCGAAGCGATGATGAAGGGCGAAGCGCAGGTTGTCGCCGGCTGGAAGAATAAGATTCAGGCGACCATCGCTCACATTACTCCGGCCACGGTGCTGGCGGAACAACATCGCAAGCAGGCGGAACCGGGTTCCGGACGCCGGTCTTCCCGGAAGAAGACCGGCACCTAAGAAACAGCTCAGGCAGCGCGGTTCAATGGCGGGCCTGCGGAACGGCCGCCAATAAGCACCCGATAGAGCGCCAGCAGGATCACCGCACCAACAATGGATGCGATGAATCCGGCTGGTTGCCCTTGGGTGTACCAGCCTGCAGCACGGCCAATGAACCCGGCAACAATAGATCCGGCAATGCCCAGCAGAATGGTAATAAAGATCCCACCGGGGTCACGACCGGGCATTACAAGTTTCGCAAGTGCTCCGACAATCAAGCCGACAATAAGCATCCAAAGGAACGACATACTTCTCTCCTTCCTTTTGGGGACGAACAATGTTTCGTTCTTGCATGCGGCGTACCACGAAGCTATCGCCGTCAGGTTAGAGTAAATTGGCGCGAAGCAAGGAATAGTGGTGTTGTACGGAAGATCAATTTATGGATCAGACCACCCTGTCCGCAAAGATGTGAAAAAATTGGCAGATAGCAAGGCGAGGGACAATTGCCCTCCTGAGTCAGGAGGGCAGCGTCATAGCGCGGCGAGCGCTATGACGCGAGGGGTGGTTCCCAAAACGATAAGTGATCGCTTGGGAACCACCCCCCGCGGCATCGGATAAAACGTTCGATGCCGCTGCCCTCCTGACACAGGAGGGCAATGCTCCCCCAACGATCTGCCATTTTTCACACGGTGGACAGTTGCATCCGCTCGCGATACGCTTGCCGCCGCCATGGAACCGCTCGTTGTTGTACTTCTCATTGCAGTTCTTGTTCTCTGGTTACTGCAGACCCGTAGTGCCGACCGTCTGGAATCGCGCCACGATCTTCTGCGACAAGAATTACGCAGGCTGCAGGAGGAACTCAACCGCCTGCAACTGAAGGTCGATGGGATTCGTCGCGCTGAACCTCCCCCTATGGCGAAACCTGAGACAAAACCAATTCCGGAACCGCCTGTTGTTCAGTCCCCGTCTTCGCCATCAGTTTTAGAAATACCGAAAGATCCCGTGCCTGCCGCCCAGGCAGCGCCGCCGCCACTGCCGCCTCGTGCGGCGCCGCCACGGGCTGCGCAACCTGCTCCGCCGCTGGGACGCCGTTTCGATTGGGAAGCGCTTGTCGGTGTGAAGCTTTTTTCCTGGATCGCCGGAATCGCGCTGGTGATTGCCGCCGTTTTCTTTCTGAAATATTCCGTCGACCACGGTTGGCTCGGACCTGGCGTCCGCATGGCCATCGGTTTGCTGACCGGCGCCTCACTGCTGGTGATTTGCGAATGGAAGGCCGCCCGGCGTTTCGCGGTCACTGCGAATGCTCTGGACGCTGCAGGCATTGCCGTATTGTTTTCCACGTTCTACGCCAGCCACGTACTTTGGAATTTGTTGGGAACGATTCCAACGTTTGCGGCGATGGCGTTGGTTACAGCGGTTGCAGTGTTGCTTTCCATCGGACACGACTCGTTGTTCATCGCGGGGTTGGGTTTGATAGGCGGTTTTGCCACACCTGCGTTGTTATCTACTGGAGAAGACCGTCCGATCGGCTTATTCAGCTATCTCTTTCTGTTGAATGCCGGGCTCGCATGGGTCGCCTATCGGAAACGCTGGCCGCAACTCACTGCCGCAAGCGCCGTATTTACGACGTTGTATCAATGGGGCTGGGTGTTGAAATTCATGCGTCCGGATCGTGTGCCATTGGCGATGGGCATTTTTCTTCTCTTTCCGCTTCTCAATTACGTCAGCCTGATTTTTGGCGAACGACGAGAACGGCCGGCTCCCGGCCCTTCCACCTTTGCAAGGACGACGGGCATCAGTGTCGCATTGCCGCTGTTGTTTGCGCTCTTCATGGCCGGAAACTCGACTTACGGTTCTCACTACGGTTTGCTTTTCGGTTTCCTGTTTCTGATCGACACGGGTCTCGCCGTAATTGCCGCCCGGCGCGGCTTGGAGATTCTGCATCTGGTGGCGGGCCTTTTGACGGTGACCACGTTTTGCACGTGGCTGGCGCTGTCGTATCGCCATGAGGCATGGCCCGTCATTCTGGCAATCACTGCAATTTTCGTGTTGTTATATCTTGCCGCCGATTCGTGGTGCGCCGGCTTCGTCGCCGAGGGCCGCATCGCCTTATATACCGCTCCATTGCTGCTCGTCGTATTCCCAGTACTTGCGCAAATGGAGCCGGCCACGGCGTCGCCCTTTGTCCTATTTGTTGCGCTGTTTTTATTGATGGCGATTCTTGCAGCGTATGCAATTTTGAAGAGGCATGGAACCGTTCACTATCTCGCGGCGTTTTTTGCGCTTGCCGCCGAAGCCGTTTGGTCCGCGCGAAATCTGGACAGCTCGCGGCTGATCGCTGGCCTGACGATCTACGTCATTTTCGGATTGTTCTATTTAGGCGTTCCGCTGGCGGCCCGCCGCTGGAATCGGCAACTGGAGCCTGTGGGCGGCAGCGTGATGGTGCTGTTTGCCAGTCTGGGCCTGCTGTTCTTCATGGCCGCGGGTTCCGCGGCCGAATCCGCGTTATGGGGAATTGGATTGTTGTTGGTGATTTTGAACATCGGTTTGCTGGTGGAATCCCGGATTCAGCGGCGCTCGGTGTTCGTGATGAGCGGGACGATTGTTTCGTGGCTGGTGCTGGCAGTCTGGTGGTGGAGGGTGCCGCTGACCGCGCATCTTGTGTCCGGCCTGGTGATGGTCGCCGGTTTTGCGTTCATGGTATTGGGCACGGGCTTGTGGAGAAGTCATATTGAAAACCGTGCCGGCGGTTCGGCTCCAGTTCAGGGGATGCATCTGGCGCTTGCCGGACATGCCTTTCTGCTTTTTGTAGCGTTGCAGCCGGCATTGGTTGTTTCGCCCTGGCCTTTTCTCGCGGTGATGGGTGTGCTCGATCTGGCAATCGGAGTCGCCGGTCTCTATTCCCGCCGCGGGGACACTTATGCGATAGCGTTGGCAGCGTCTCAATTCATTCTGATCGCATGGCTATTTACGGTCGACGCCGCACCGTGGCCGTCTTATGCGGCGGGCTTTGCCGTATTGCTTGCCGCTTATGGATTCACCTGGTTTTTCGTCAGTCACAAGCAAATGGGGTTTGCCGTGGCAGCGCTTGCCGTCTGTCTGTCCGGCATCGTTGTTCTCATGGCCTGTGTAACGCTGTCCGCAACGCCGGGTGTGGCATGGCTTAGCATCACAATGGCAGCTCTCCTGGGGTTGACGCTGGCTATTGGCTGGTTCACCGATTGGAGAAAGGTTGCGCCTTTAAGTGTGTTGCTCGCCGCGCTGGTTCAACTGACGTGGTCCGCGGCACAGTTCACGCCGGAACTGTGGCGAAACGAGTTCGCATTCGCCGCGGCGATCTATGCGGTGTATCTGATTTATCCCGTTGTTTTAGGCAGTCGTGTCACAACACAGCTGTCGCCGTATCTTGCTGCAGTATTGGCCAGCGCAGTATTTTTCGGCTTCGGCAGGCATGCTTTGCTGGCGGCGCGGTTCGGCGGCATTGGATTGCTGCCTGTCGTGCAAAGTTTGTTGATGGCGGCATTGTTGTGGCGTCTGCTTCAACTCGAACCGGCAGGTGCTCGTACACTAGGCCGGCTGGCAATGATGGCAGGGGCCGTGTTGGCATTCGTCACGATTGCGATCCCGTTACAGTTGGAAAAGCAATGGATCACCATCGGCTGGGCGCTGTTGGCGGCAGCCCTGGCATGGCTCTGGCTGCGCATCCCGCATCGTGGTTTGCTGATGTGGACTGGCGGGCTACTGGCAGCGGTGTTTATGCGGCTCGCATTAAATCCTTATGTGTTGTCCTATCATCCACGCAGTGAAACCCCGATTTGGAATTGGTATCTCTATACCTATTTGATTTGTGCAGCTGCATTTCTCGCAGCGTCGTGGCTATTGCGGCGGAAAGACACGGCATTCTTCAGCGGTATGCCTCAACTTCAGAGCCTCGCTGCAGGCGGCGGAACGATTCTGTTGTTTCTGCTCCTGAATATTGAAATTGCGGATTACTATTCGAAGGGTTCGGCACTCACTTTTAACTTCAATGCCGGGCTGGCGCAGGATCTGACTTACACCATTGGCTGGGGAGTCTTTGCATTTGGATTATTGACGATCGGAATCGGCATGCGGAACAAACCGGGCCGCATTGCTGCCATTGCCTTACTAAGTGGCACAATTGCCAAGTGCTTCCTTCATGATCTCTGGCAATTGGGTGGACTGTACCGCGTCGGATCGTTTGTGGGACTCGCAATTTGTCTGACGTTGGTGGCGTTGCTGTTGCAAAGGTTCGTACTGCAACCTCAAGTGGAATCGGAATGAAAATGCGAGGCGGCCGATTTGTGTTCGCGCTGTTGCTGTTCCTGTGTGCTGGTTTGACCGCGCGGCAAATCGGACAGGCTCGTGTTACGCGCGGCATTCGGCAACGGGCTTCTGGCGCGCAGCGCATTTCGCCCGATGTCGCTTTGCTGAGCGGCGCGGCATTCGCGGATTTGCGCGATTTGCGATTGTTCGATTCGCAGCAACATGAAGTGCCGTACCTTTTGATACATCCTGAACCCAATGAAGCGCGCTGGAAAGCCGGCAAAATACTTCCTGTCGCCGCAACAAAGGTATCAAGCGGATTCGAGGTGGATTTAGGTTCACTGGATTCGATAAACAGTCTGCGCATCTCTGGAATTTCGGCTCCATTTCTTAAGCGGTTCCAATTGGAAGGAAGCGGCGATCGCAGCCATTGGACCCTCTTGACAGCGGAAGGGACCTTGTTCGACTTACCGGCTGAAAATCTTCGACAGGTGGAGACGAACTTTATGGCCGGCCAATTCCGTTATCTGCGGCTGACCTGGAACGACCAGAATAGCGGTGTCGTGTCCTTACCGGAATCTGCGGCGGCTCGCATTGTTGAAAACCGCGAGGCCCCTTCAGCATTACGCGCATCGGCTGAATTCTCGCGCCTTGCGACCGGACCGGGCTACAGCCGGTTTCGAGTGCCGCTGCCCGGGTCGCATCTGCCATTGAGTGCTGTGGAATTGCAGGTGAATGAGTCACGCTTATTGCGTCCGGCGCGGGTGATCGAAAGCCGGCTATCGAATGGCGTTGTGACGTCAGAAACTCTTGGCGCGGCAACGCTTCGGCGGGTCGTTCAGGACAGTGTGGTCGCCTCGAATTTGCGAATACCGATACGCGCTCCGCAGGGCCGGGAGATTGAAATTCTGATTGAAGACAGCAGCAATCCCCAATTGAATCTCACGCAGGTGACTCTCGAGTTCAGCCCACAGCCCTGGATTTACTTTGAAAGCGTTTCCGGCGGACTGTTCGCACGCTACGGTGATCCGAAAGCGGTGGCGCCCAGGTACGATCTCGAAGCGATTCGGCGGGAAATTCATATGAAGAATATTCCTGAAGCGCAATGGGAGCCGCCCATGAAGGGTAATGCGCCAGACGTGAATATGCCAACTGCTGCGATCCCTCCCGGTGCGGCAATTGACCGCAGCGCGTTCCGCTTTGCGCGGCAAATTCCGTCGTCGGCTTCGGGGTTGACGACACTGATGCTGGATGTTCACGTGTTGGCAAACAGCAGGCCGGATCTGGCGGACCTGCGCATTGCCGACAGCGGCGGCCGGCAGGTGCAGTTTCTGCTGGAGAAGACATCGGATGTGATCGCTATTCCGCTCACGCTGATTCCGCAGCCGAGTTCTTCCGGAACGTCGCGCTATCAGGTTGTCCTGCCCGAAGCACGCCTGGCCGACGCTGGAATTGTATTGACGACAAAGGCGCGTACATTTCAGCGAGAGGTATCGGTGCTGGTGTCGCGGGGCGGTGAACGAACGCGGGATTCTGACGGCTGGTCGACGTTGGCGCGTGATGTGTGGAGAAGTGACGATCCTCAGTCCGAGGCGGCTCCTCTGACGCTTAAACTTCCGGGTCGACTGCCAGATCGAGAGATCATTGTTGCCGTGGACGAAGGCGATAATCAGCCGCTTCCAATAGAGTTGGCGCGGCTGGAGCTGCCGTTGAATCGATTGCGGTTTTTTTATCCGGAAAGCGGTGGCCTCACTCTGCTTTACGGTCAGGAGAATCTGAGATTTCCGCAATACGATCTGACATTGCTGGCCTCGTCGCTGATCGGCATGCCGAGCAGGGAATTGACGTTGCCGGCGCAGGGTGAGGTCCCTGTAGCGCGCAGTTCGTTGGAGACGCGGCTGTTTTGGGCAGCGCTGATTGTCGCGGTGCTTGTGATCCTAGGGCTGCTGGCAAAACTTCTGAAGGCACAGACATTGCGAGCCCATTAGGGCTAAGTAAGGAATAGTGGTGTTGTTCTATAGATCAATCTATTGATCAGATCACCCCGTCCGCTCCAATAAGGATGCTGCGCAATATTTTATTCGAGTCGCGGCTACCCCTCTCTGCTGAGGAGCGGACGGCCCCTCCCGATTTGTCTGAGTTCGCCCCTTTATCCTTAATTCATCGTCAGAATCGAATGCGTGAAAGTTGCAAGGACTATACTGCGGAGAGGTATCCATATGAAGCGTGTCGCCATTGCAGTGATCGCTCTGCTGGGGTTAATGACAACCTCATTGGCGCACAATCCCGGCGCTTACCTCACCTGGAACCGCGACATCTCGAGAGTGTTTTATGCACGCTGTGCGAACTGCCATCATCAGGGCGGCACGGCACTGTCCCTTATGACGTACCCCGAAGTGCAGCCTCATCTCACCGAAATCAAAGAACAGGTATTGGGTCGAAGGATGCCGCCGTGGGGCGCCGTAAAAGGATTCGGCAATTTTCGCAATGATCAGGGATTAACGCAGGAAGAAATCGAATTGGTTGGCGATTGGATCGACCAGAACGCACCAAAAGGGAACAATCCGAATCTGCTTCCACCTCTACCGAAGTTTCCGTCAAAGGCAGCGCCCTTTGTAAAACCTTCGGGTGCTCTGGCCGCGACGAACGAGTCGACCCTCGAACGCGACTTCACACTCGATGGCCTGTATCCGGAAAAAACGGGGAATGTCCATTCCATGCGCATCGTTGCCACCTTTCCTGGCGGACACCTGGAGCCATTGTTGTGGCTCTACGAATATAAAGACAGTACGGCGCATCCGTTTCTGTTGCGAAGTCCAATTCTATTGCCCAAAGGGACCGTGATTCGAGGGATCGCGCCAGAGGCCGTGGTCTATTTGCTGCCGAAAAGATGATTACGATGAGAATGGCATGAAATGAAAAGAGCGGTTCTCCACATCCCGGTGATTGTCCTTTTAGCATTTGCGGTTTCTTCCGCGTGGTTTCCCTTGCCGGCGCCGCTTGCATTGCCCGCTGCGTCGAGCGCTGCTGGCGATATGGTCTGGATTTGTCCAATGGACAAAGACATTCGATCGTTGAAACCGGGAAACTGTCCACGCTGCGGCATGAAGCTGACTTCCGGAATACCCGATACCGCTGAATATCATCTGGACCTGTCGGTGAGTCCCGAAACGCCGCAGGCGCAACAGCCTGTGCACCTGACGTTCGAGGTTCACGATCCGTGGAAAAACAACATCGTTACGAAATTTACGCCGATGCATGAACGGCTGTTCCATGTCTTTATCGTGAGCGAGGACCTTGAAGTGTTTGTCCACGATCATCCGGTATGGAAGGGAACCGCGTTTCATTACGACATGCAGTTTCCGAAGCCGGGGCTGTATCGTATTCTCGGCGATTTCTATCCGGAAGCGGCAACCCCGCAACTCATCGCCGAATCGGTTCTGGTGCCGGGGCCGGTTGCTCATGGGAAGTCTCTGATGCGGGATTATTCAACAAAGCGCGCAGAAAACATGAGCGTTGAGCTCAAATCCATTCCTGCCGTGCCCGTCGCCGGCCAGACCATTCAATTGCGGTTTCATATTTCACCTGCGGAAGGATTCGAAAAATACCTCGGAGCCTGGGGCCATATGCTCGTCGCCAGCGACGATCTGATCGACATGATTCACACTCATCCGTTTTTTGCCGACGGAGGAGCGGACGTTCAATTCAATGTCATCTTTCCGCGCGCGCGCATGCATCGCGTGTGGGTGCAGTTCCAGCGCAATGGCATCATCAACACCGTTCATTTCGACGTGCCGGTGAATGAAACCGCGGTTTTCCAGTAAAGGGTCCGCAATCAGCAATAGTCCCTCATTGGTACTTGGAAAACAGTGGACTATTCCATACTGCTGACTGCGGATTCACTCTGCTTCACGAAGTATTCGGGCGACCTCAGAATGGCCTCTGCGAACGGCCCACGCCAGCGGAGTCGCCCAGGGCTTGTCATCCGGCAGATGTGGCGGAGCGCCATGTGCAAGCAGAAACCGGACCATGCCGATGTTGTTACAACGAGCCGCCCAGCCGAGCGGCGTCGACGCATATTCTTCCTCGCGCGCGGAAATGTTGGCGCCCGCCTCCAGCAGCAAAGTTGCGCAGGAAACGTTGTGGGCGGCTTGCTTTCCCTCGGGGTCCTGGCGGCACAACATATGCAGCATGGTCTGCCCCTGCCAGTTGCAGGTATCCGGATGCATACCGTGTTGCAACAGCAGCTTCAGCATGTCGGGCTGTTCGAGCAGATAAGACTGGCAGCCCGTCACATAACGCGGCACACGGATTCCTGCCTCAAGAAGCCGTTTCAGAAGATCGCGTTTTTGCCGCGTCACGACAGCGGTAAAGACGCCGCCGCAGCCGAGTTCCGCGGATTTGGGGTCCGCGGTAATGCGCCGCATCACTTCGTCGTCTTCGTCTTTCCAAACCAGATCATACGGATCCAGGCTGCCGCCATGACTCTCGAGCAGTTGCCGAATTTCGCGAGTCTTAGCCGCGTACACAGCGTTGCCCGCGGAATCGCGATGCGCATTGGGATCGGCGCCGTGAGCGAGCAGCAGTTCGACCAGAGAGCGGTCTCCAATTCGTGCGGCCTCGTGTAGCGCGCCGCCCCGTTCAGCGCCGTTTTCAGGCCATGTGGGATCCGCGCCATGTTCGAGAAGATAGCGCGCAATGTCGAAATGTTTGAACTCGATTGCCGTCGTCAGTGGCCGTCTGCCGTTCGGGCGCGACTTCCGAATCTCGTCTGGAGCTGTGGAGAGGATATCGCGCACGCGGGCAAAATCTCCTCGCGCGCTGGCAATGGTCAGGTCGTTGGCAGCGCCACGTTCAATGAGCATTTTCGTCATCTCGGGATCGCAAGGCTGCGGTCCGGAATCGACAAACCTACGCCACAGCATATGGCGCAGTGCATAGAAAGCGAGGCGCCAGGGTGGCGGGCGCCTGCGGCGAGACAATCCGCCGAAATCTCCCCAAATCGCCATGTCGATAGGTTGAACATCCTCTGGACCGATGCCGGCGCCGGACCCCGCTCCTGTGCTATGCAGCGCATGAATATCCGCGCCGCGATCCAGCAGGAGCCGGGCCGCATGGCGTGCACCTGCAACCACCGCCCGATGCAGCGCAGAGCCGCCGGCGCGATCGCCGCGGCGAATCAGAGATGGATCGGCGTCCAGTAATTCTGCAATGCGGCGCACATCATCGTTCTCCGCGGCGATATGGATTTCGTGATCCTGACGTTTTTCGTCCTGCGTGATTCTGCCGTGTTCAATGCGGCGCTTTTCGAGCAATGCTGCAATTGCATCGTGGCCACGCTCTTTCGCCATCTCGATGAGACTGCCGGCGTGAAATGCGTTCCACTCGGCATCGGCTCCGGCGTCCAGCAACATCTGAACGATTTCCAGATGACCTTCACGCACGGCGTAATGAATGGGCGGCGTATAGAAATAGCCGTTGCGGCTACGTTCGGGATTCTCTGCCAGCAATTGGCGCATTGCGACAAGGTCGCCTGAAGCCGCGGCGGAGATGACCCGCCAGACTGTCTCATCGATTTCAGGCGGTTTGATCATGGGGAATTTACACCGTCATGATGGCCGTCACCGTGGTTCGATAGGCGACCTCGGAATATCCTTCCTGCATCTTTTCGAGCGACACGACAGTCGTTGCGAGAGATCGCGCATCGTATTGCCCCGTCTCCAGCAAGCGGACAAAGCGGGGAATATCGCGCATGGGATTGGCGCCTCCGGCCTGTCCGCCATGATGTGAGATTCCACCAATGGTGAACAAGGTTCCCGGCAACGATACATTGCCGCGCACCAGACTCGTGGTGATGACGTGCCCGCCCAGCGAGCACATTTGATAGGCCTGCTGCACCGGAAGTATTCCTGTCGGATCGGGTGCGGCTTCCAGCTTCGGCGGAAACAAATCCGCTCCCGCCGCTTCGATCACAAAATCCGCACCGGCGCCGGGCCGGCGGCCGCCAGGATTGCGGCCGCCGGACCACAAGCGATCGGTCGGCCAAACGGTGAGTTCGCGAACCTTTGCAATCAACCTGTCACGCTCGATATTCGGATCGAGGACATGTGTTGCGCCGACGCGGAGTGCAACATCGCGTCGCGTGCGAATCGGGTCGATGGCAACAATCGTCGTTGCACCGGCGATTCGAGCGCCCTGAATGGCGCTGAGTCCAAGCGGACCGCAGCCGACCACGGCCACGCCGGAGGCCGGCTCCACCGGCGCGAGGTTCGGCGACAACGACGCGCCAAGGCCAGCAACACTGACACAGCTGCATACCATTCCGAGACTCACGCTATCGGCCGTTGTAAATATCGGCACGATCCATTCTTCAGGCGCGACCATTTTCTCCGCCAGACCGCCAATATGTGAGTTTTCGAAAACCGGCGTGCCATCCCGCAAATCGCCGATCGCAACGAGGTCATCCGCACCGATTGCACTGAGGAACTGGCACATATCCGAACGCCCTCGCAAACAGCGATAACACACGCCGCATTGCGGGGTGCCGGATACCACGACGCGATCGCCAACCTGCACCCGGCGCACTTCCGGGCCAATGGCCTCGACAACGCCGATGCCGCCGTGACCCTGGATGACGGCCATATCGTTCATTCGCCGCGCGCCGGAAGGAGCAGCCAGCACGGAGGGAGGAGCCGCCGGCGTCGCGGCAACAGCTGCCTGTCCGAGAACTGCGGAGCAATTCGAGTAACACAGATTTGTGGCTTCCGTGCGGACCAGCACCTGACGTCCGCTGATGGGGCGGAGTGTGACTTCCTGAAGTGTCGTGCGGCCCGGTCCGTCACCGCGCGAGATCCAGGCGCGGAATCGCTGGCGTGTGACTACCGCCGGAGTCTGGCCCGCGTTCAATTGAGGCGTTACCACGAGTGCCGCAGCCGCAGATACGCTTTTCAGTATTCTTCTTCGTGTGACACCGTTTCGCGTTTTCAAGTTGCCTCCTCGTTTCGCATGCAGATCGTTGGGGCGTGACCATTGCCCTCCTGAGTCAGGAGGGCAGCGGCATCGAACGCTTTATCCGATGCCGCGGGGGTTGGTTCCCATGCCCTAAATTATCGTTGTGGAAACCACCCCTCGTCTCTCCTCCGGCGGCCTGCCAGTTTTTCACAGCTCCTATAACCGCGCACGATTGCGAATCGTGCGCGCATTCAAAATACCTCAACCCAGAGTCCACGCAAACATGACACTGGCAAGCAGAAAGGCGGCCGCAACATCCAATACATAGTGATAGCGGCCGGCCATGCATCCTCCAGCGATGCCAATCGCGATGACTGTGAAAACGAGACCCCACCCCGGCGAGTACCGGAGAAGCACCAGCGCGATTGCCGTCGCCGAAGCAACATGACCGCTCGGAAACGTATTTGCTTCGTGAGTGACTCGCCGGACAAGCCACAGGTTGAAACGCCGGATGCGCCGATCGGCGACGCAATCCACCTGATCAACGCGACGCGGCGGAAGTAGAGGCAAAAACAGCAGCAGGAAATAACATGGGTAAGTGGAGAGCAGGACAACCTTCCAATATTCGGCTGCGTGGACACCGTGGCCTGAAAGATACAGCGCCGCGAGTCCGAGAGGCACGACCGGGTAACAAAACACATAGGCGAGTTCCAACAGCGAACCTATCCACGTTTGCCCGATTTTGCGCGGATCAAGATGGAGAACTCTCAGAATCTGTCTTTCCAGGCTCTCAAAGATTTGCTGCAGGTGAAAATTCGGCTGCTGGAAAAAACAACCGGACTGCCAATAGGCCACAGCAAGCAGAGGCGCAGGCATCCAATTTCGAATCAGGCCATTGCTGAATATCAAAGCACACGTCAGCAAAAGACCGATGACGCCGAATTGAAGCGCGTTCTTCTTCGCGTTCGCCGGCAATGGCCACAGCGATGCCAGGAGCGTTAAAACCGAAAAGTAACCGAAGTTGATAAGAACCACCCCGGTCGCGTAATTCGGGGACAGCCACCAAATTATTTGTATCGCAGACTGCATAGTTCGATGGGATGTGGCATAGGAAGTGCACTATCCCGCGACAGGGAGATCATTATGAACAAGATTCTCGGCATCGTTCTTGTCGTTCTGGGACTTTGTATATTGTTTTGGGGCGGCTTTACTTACAAGACGAAAGACAAAGTGGTAGATATCGGCCCAATTGAGGCAACAAAGACCACCACGCATCACATTCCAGTAGCTCCAATCGCCGGCGGCGTCGCGCTGGCCGCAGGAGTTGGCCTCCTGCTGATGTCTCGGAGTTCGTCGTCTTTCCAGCACATTGGGATCCTAAGCTTAGAATTCCACGTGGACAAGTTGTCGCG
>JADMIO011301953.1_pt1 | contig 60173 bp, 58 predicted proteins | sample 8958161 | NCBI WGS metagenome assembly JADMIO01 (sample SAMN16585339, study PRJNA669376) | soil metagenome | isolation source: Crop rotation soil | place: USA: Cullars Rotation, Alabama | collected 2011
ATTGGCAACAAGGATGCAAAAGTAACCTTAGTAGAATTTGGGGATTTCCAATGTCCTGCTTGCGGCATTGCAGAACCAGAAGTTGAAAAATTATTAGCAAATCATAATGGCGATAATGATTTTCGTTTTGTTTTTAGGAACTTCCCGCTTAGCAGCATTCATGCGAACGCCGAAATCGCAGCAGAAGCCGCCGAAGCAGCTGGTGCTCAAAATAAGTTTTGGGAAATGCATAACAAACTTTATGCCACGCAAAACGAATGGGCAAGTAACAAGAACCCTGGAAGCCTTTTCCTAAGTTACGCACAAAACTTAGGATTAAATACTGAGCAATTCAAATCCGATTTAGAAAACCACAAATACGCTAACACTGTACAAAGTGATTATGCTGATGGTGAAAAAGCAAATGTCCAAGGCACACCTACCTTCTTTATAAATAATACGGAATATACCGGGCGATTTACGGCTAGCGAATTGGAAAAAGCTATTCAAAAAGGAAAAAAGTAGAAGAAGTTACAATTGCAAAAAGCTCATAACTCTCCATATTATAGAAAACAACGAAAGGAGAAATTATGGAGCTTACAATCCCAAACACATTTGGTAGCTTAAATTCTGAACACTCTTATTTAAAGTTTTATGAACTCAACGAAGGCAAACTTTTAGAGCACCCTGAAGTTGAGACTCCAAAACCAGATTACACCGACCACGAAGGAACTCGTCGTCGAGAAGGGCGCGGAACTATTTATGGAACTGCTTCAGACTACCACAACTCAAGACGATGGCAGACAAACTACTTTCTTGCATGCCTTAAAAGAAAAAATTGATGATCTGGCAAATGAAAAAGGGATCGATGCGATTTATCTTTTCGCCCCAAGTGAAATTATCGAGACTATTAAAAACCTTTTCCCAAAAACTTTAAAAGATAAGCTGGCTTTCGAATATAAAGGGAATTTTACGAAGTCACACCCTACGGAGCTATTAGAAAAAATAAAAGAGCGCAACGAGAAATTAGAATATGTCCCGGCTTCTCAGGAAGCGGCAAAAATTCTAGAGGAAACCAGCAAAAGCACTCTAAGCGAACTAGGAATCCCAAGAAAATAACAGAAAAATAAGCTTTCGCTTTGCAAGGAAAAGCATTAAAATATGGGCATGGCAAAGCTCACAGAAAAACTGAAAAAATTCCTCAATCCCTTTTTTTCTTCTAAACAAAAAAGCGAGAAATCAATTATTGAAATCAATGAACATTTTCATCTAATTGCTGAAAATGCTCAAGATTTAATTTCGATTGTTGATCGTGAAAAGGGACGCTATGTTTACACTAGTCCCTCTTATCTGAAGATTTTAGGATATAGGCCAAAACAATTGATTGGAACCAGACCTTTAGATTTGGTTCATCCAGAAGACAGAGACAATCTTGCTCATTCAGGAAAAACTGTTAGCTTTCGTGTTCGCAAAGCTGACAAATCTTGGCTTTGGATCGAAGGGAAAAGCTACGAAGTAACTTGGCAAGGAAGAAAACACTTAGTAAGCATTGGTCGCGATATCACCGAAAGACTAGAACAAGAAGAAGCTTTGAAAAGAAGCCAAAAGCATTTTTCTCTTTTAGCAGATTCGATTCCACAAATTGTTTGGACCGCTGATTCTGAAGGTAAAATGGATTACTATAACCGAAGATGGTATGAATATACTGGTTTATCAGAAGGTGTAGATGATGAGAAAGGTTGGCATGAAATCATACACCAAGATGACTTTGAAGAAAGTAAGACTCGTTGGGAAGAAGCGCTCCGAAGCGGAAAGAGTTTCGAATTAGAATACCGGCTGAAAAGAGCTTCTGATGAGTTTTATCGTTGGCATTTAGGTCGTGCTGTTGCGATTAAAGACAATAAAGGAAAAATTATTAAGTGGATAGGTACAAGTACAGATATTCATGACCAAAAAGAAGCCCAAAAAACTATTCGCCATCAGGCAACTCATGATTCTCTAACTGGCTTGAAAAACCGTAAATCCATTCACGAAGATATTACCGAACTCCTGAATACTTCCAAGGCAAAAAAAGAAAAGTTTGCAATCATGTTTCTTGATCTAGACAGGTTCAAAAATGTGAATGATCGTTTAGGGCATCTTTTTGGCGATAAAATGCTAAAAGAAATTGCTGAGCGATTAAAGCTATCGGCAGGAATGGAAAACACTGTTGGACGTCTAGGTGGTGATGAATTCATTGTAATTGCTCCAAAAATAAAAACAGCATCAGAAGCAGTTCGTATTGCAGAAAAAATATCTTTGGATCTAGAAGAGGTTTTTAGGGTTGATAATAATGCCTTGCATATTTCATCAAGCATCGGAATCTCTATTTTCCCTGACGACGGCACCGACAGTCACACTCTCCTCCGCAATGCTGATCTTGCTTTATATAGAGCAAAAGAGTTAGGACGCAATCGCTACGAACTCTTTAATCGCAAGTTAAACTTAAAGGCTAAGCAAAAGCTTCTTCTTGAAGGCGAGCTCCGTGATGCCTTAAAAAATAATGAGTTTTTGATACATTATCAGCCCATTGTAGATAGCCAAACCAGAAGAATAATTGGCGCTGAAAGCTTGGTTCGATGGAAGCATCCTACTCTTGGTTTAATGTACCCTCATGAGTTTTTAGCTTTAGCCGAAGAAACCGGAATCATTAACGCTCTTGGAGATTGGGTTTTAAAAACCGCTTGTGAACAAAATTTCATCTGGCAAAAAAATGGCTTTCATGAACACATCGTTTCTATCAATCTTTCGAGCCAGCAATTTTCTCATCCAAGATTCTTATTAAGCATTTCACAATCTTTAATGAAAAGTGGACTAGATCCAAAATTTTTGGAAATTGAGGTTACTGAAAGCTTGGCAATGGAAAAAATTGAAGAAACTAAAGACAAGTTACAAGAATTAAAAAAGCTTGGTGTTGGCGTCACTATCGATGATTTTGGTACGGGATACTCATCATTAAGCTATTTGAAGCGTTTTCCCGTTAACAAACTGAAGATCGATAAATCTTTTGTTCGACATAGTTTAAAAAACAGTCAGGACGCGACAATTATTCGCGCAATTATTTCTTTAGCACATACTTTAAACTTAAAAGTTGTTGGTGAAGGCGTTGAGTCAGAAGAACAATTTGATTTTCTTCGTGATGAAGGATGTGAATTCATTCAAGGTTATTATTTAAGTGAACCACTGACCGCTGAAGAATATACCAATTTATTATTAGCACAAGTAAAAGAAGTTGCATGAATCAAGAAAAAGTTGTTTTAGTTAATGATAATAACGAAGTTGTTGGCGAAGCTTTAAAAAGCGAAGTTCATACTGCCCATACTCCCCTCCATCGCGCTTTCTCAATTTTTTTATTCAATGACAAAAAAGAAGTTTTGCTACAACAACGTAGTAAGAAGAAAAAAACTTGGCCTTTGGTTTGGTCAAATTCATGTTGCGGACATCCAAGTCTTGAAGAAACTCCTGAAAAAGCGGCTATAAGACGCTTGCAAGATGAACTTGGTATTAGCTTAAACCTTGAAGAAATCCATAATCTATTACCAAACTATCGCTACCGGGCCGAAAAAGATGGTGTTGTAGAAAATGAAATTTGCCCAGTTTTAGTAGGTATGTATAACGGAGAAGTTCAAATAAATCCTGGTGAAGTCGAAAGCTATAAGTGGATAAAGTGGGAAGGTTTCTTAGAAGATTTGCGAAACGGAGCCGATTTTTCTCCCTGGTGCAAAGAAGAAAGCTTTCTACTCGAAGATAGCCCAAAATTTCACGAAATAATAAAATAATCCGCAACGCGGATTATTTTATTCTGTTTAAATTGTATTCTAAAAATTCCAAAAGCATCTTTTTATTTTGTATAGAAAATGGAAGTTTGGAAATTATTGCTTCTGAAATGGACTTTTCTTTTACCAAAAGTTTATCAATCTTATTTTTTATTTTCTTTTTCTCGAGTAAATCCAAAACAAATTGAATATCTTGTTTTGTACTTTTTGTCTCACCAAAAATCTTTGCAAGTTTTTTTCTTTCCAAAGATGAACTACCAGCTAATAGATGTAAGTAATATAAAGTCTTCTTTCCGGTTCTAATATCTGCGCCCTGAGCTTTGCCAGTATCTTTTTCATTTGCCAGCAAGTTGAGTTCATCATCTTTAATTTGAAAAATAATTCCAAAATGCTCACCTAGGCCTTCTAAAAGTTTTTGACTTTTTGTTCCCGCTAAGCTAGAGCCCAGAACTAAGGGCAAAGAAAAAGTATAGCGTGCGGTTTTATATTTGTATAAGTTGATAACTTCATTTTCTTTCGGGAGTTTTTTCGAATTTCCAAAATATATATCTTGCATTTGCGCAAAAGCAACCTTGTTCAATTCATTATTTACATAAGCAAGCAACTTCCCGCCAATCTCTTCTGCAATAATTTCCATTCCCAAGAAGTAAGCAATATCACCTGCGCAAATTCCCATCCCTCTCCCTGCACCATCAGAATGCAGTTCATCAACGAATTGCTTATATATCGATTTCTTCCCATGCCGAAACTCGTCGTTATCCATAATATCATCATGAATAATCAAACCTGCATGAATGAGTTCCATCCCTGCCGCGACTTTCAAAATCTTTGCGTCAATTTTCTTTCCCGAAGCCTGATAAGCAAATAACGCCAAAGAACCACGCAAACATTTACCACCAAGAACAAATTCCTGGATCTTTGGCAAAAATAAGCCCGGCCATTGATTAATAGTCCCGAGTTCTTTCTTTTTTTTTGTAAGGATGCGCTTTAATTCCGAATGAACTAAAGCACGGTTTTTAGCAATATATTCAAGCATTATTTATAAGTTTTAAGGAAACTAAGGGTTTTCTGTGATTCTTCTAAAGCTCGTTGCATGGAACGATCAAATCTCTCCAAAAGCTTAGAGAAATATTTTTCTTCTGACAAGTTTAGCTTCTTTAAAGCTGCTCTGGCCTTTTTTGTCGCAAAGAATTCTTCTTTTGCGATTTCTTGAATCGTATCTGCCCAAAATAATTTTCTTAGTCTTGGAAAATCGTTTTTAAAAGAAAGCTTATGAACTTTCTTATCGCTCAAGTAAGTTTTTAAAAGCTTAACATTCACATAATTTAAATGTCCGCGTCGCAAATCCTCTTCCCAATCATGTGCATCGTCATTGAGCTGTTTAGCTAAAATATATCCTTCAAAAAAAGCTCGAAGAAGAGAAGTTTTCTTTCCTGAAGTTTTTTCCCCATGAATAGCAAACAAACTAATTGCACCTAAACTGTGACCAAGGCTTTTCTCAATTATTTTTTTCTTCGAGAATTCTGGAATGGAATTTATATATAAATATTCTTTGTCGTAAATAAGTCGACAGTTAGAAATTTCCCAAAATGCATTTTTATTCATTACTAATATCGTTTCGTCGAAGAATTCCAGTAAACCAAATTTTATCTTCTTGTTTTTCGATAATTGAAAATAGATTTCCCGCAATCGCTGAAAAGCAAAATTTCCCAATGGCAAAAGTTCTCCGCCCCCATCTTGATCTAAGACATTATCATAGATAGTAAAAGCCAACCAACCGTATAAACTTGCAAGGGCCAAATCATCACAAAAAGATTTTTTAGTTATGCTAGGAAAAGACTTTGCAAAATAATAAGGTAATAAAGTAATTTCTTTATTCTTGTCTTTAACATAAATCTCATCCAAAAACTTTTCAGCATAAGGATGTTCTTTGGGTAAAGCAGATTCGATTTCTTTTTTGGCTTTTTCGTAAATGTTTTTATCCGTAAATTCTGAAACAAAAATTTCTTCTTTATCGAATTTCATGAAAGCTTCCAAAAAGAAAGCACAAGTTAAACTTTTGCTCCCAATAAACTGTGTGCGATTTTTTAAGACTAGGAAAGGATGAACTTTAAAGCCTTTTTCTGCTTCGTGACATAACATTGCATATTCATTCTTCAGCTTTTCTTTTTCATACCCAAGGTTTAGCAGGGCACTTATTGCCAAAGCCGAATCCTGCAAATTACCCCAATGATTATGCCTTTGTTTACTTAAAAGGTATTGGATCAGCTCTCTTTGCAAGTTTCCTCGATAAAACCTAGAAATGAAATAGATAACCTGAATTTCATTAAAATAATAAGGTGATAGTAGCTTTTTTTCCCTGATGCTTTTTTCAACAAGATTATGTAGGCTTGGTAAAAAAACTTTCTGCAGACTTAAAAAATAAGCAACATTGCAATTTACGGCAATATCAATGTCTTTCCAAATCTTTTCCGCGTTTTCTGAAACTGTCCAAGTCCGATATGGCCCGCCTTCTTTGATTTCTAAAGAAGTTAAAAGCATAATTGCTTTAGCCAGATCTTCTCCCTGAATTTCTTTGGAGAAATGCAAAGCTCCTAAAGCACAAAAAGTGTCATCCAGATCATCAGGATACGGCTGTTCTTTATATTGATCACTCTTTCGCTCCCAATAATTCCAAGATCCTCTTTTACTTTTTTCTCTTCTCAAAAATCTTACTGCTTTTGAAGAAATCTTTCTCCAGACGAGATCATCGATAAAATGATCTGCACACGCCTCAAGAATTAAAGAAGTAAAAAAAGTTATCTTTTGAATTTCTATTCCTGGTTTTTCTTTTTCAAAAAGATAACCATAAAAAGCTCCATTTTTTTCTTGGGAATGAAGTAGGAACTTTAAAGATTTTTCTTTTAATTTATCTGCACTTAGATTTCTAGTTTTCTTTTTCAATCGCTTCTTTTAAAATTTTAAATTCAATTCTAAATATAGTTCCTAGCTCCGGCTTACTTTCAACTGTAATGTCTCCTTGAAAATCTTTTTCGACTATATCTTTTGCTGTTGCCAAGCCTATTCCACTACCTCTTTCCTTTGATTTTGTAGTAAAGAAAGGTTCAAAAATCTTTTCTAAAACCTCTTCGGAAATTCCTTTTCCCCAATCCTTAACAATTACAACAGCTCTCCCTTCTTTCTCATGCAAAGAAATCAAAATGTGTTTGAGTTCCTCAGCAGCGGGATGAAAGTCTTCGTAAGAATCAATGGCATTCGAGATCAAATTAGCAATGATCTGGTAAAACTTTAAAGGATTACCATATGTACTTATTTTTCTCGGGGCAATAAAGCGCATGGTTACACCTGACTTTCGTGCTTTATAGCCTAACAACTCCATCGACTGTTCAATCTCTTCATTCAAACTAAATAGGCTTTGAGTTTCTTGTTTTTGGATTTGCTTCCTAAGAGCAAGAATGAATTCTTCCATTCGTTTGCTAGCATTAAGAGCTTTATCCAAATATGGTTTAGCCTCTTGGAAATGCTCACCCGGCAGCTTTTTCATACTTTCGATGTTTAAAGCAACTGCTGTCAAAGGATTAATAAGATCATGAAAAAGACCAGAAGAAAGCTTACCAAATTCTGCAAATCGATAGACTTGGGCCATCTTTTCAATTTGTGCTTGCTTTAACTCTTTTGTACGCTCTTCAACTTTTATTTCCAAAAGATCGCGCTCACTCTTCAAAGCTTCTTCAGAACGTCTAGCTCTTGCTAATGATCTTTCTATTTCTCGATTTGAAAGCCAAGAGACAATCGCAATTAAAAATAAACTTGCTGAAAAAGCTACGCCATCGTAAGCATCAGGCAAAGATTTTCGCCATTCAAAGTTAGGATGGAAAATAGCCTTTGAATCAAAAATTGAAAAAAGAATAAGCACTACGGCAATCAATGTTGCAAAAAAGAAAGAAAAACGTGTGCTAATTAAAACACTTGAGATTATAAGAACCAAAGCCAAGCCCAACAAAGCCCCAGGAAGATCAACACCCCATTTATAAATAACATTTACAATACTAATAAAATAAACTGCAATTAATATGTAGGAGGCAAAATAAAAATATCCCTTGCGAGATAAGTAATATAAACAAACAAAAACTAAAAGGATTAAACTAAACGCAAAAAATGAAACACCAGTGTAGCTACTTCCTCGATTTATCCAACGTACCAAAATTAATAAATCAAGAACAAAGAGTAATGCGATGGAGGTAGTTAAAATAATATTCAGAATATACTCCCTACGCTTATCATCTTCATCCTCAGATTTCGGATCCAGGAGTTTTGCAAAAAATAAAAGAACACCCTTTCTTGCTTCCCGTATTCGAATTCCAAAAAGAGTGTTCATTTTATCAGCAATTATAACCAAGGATCAGCTGGAACTGTACTTTCATCACCCAATTTTTGCTTGCTTCTTGCTGATCTGCTTGTTAGAGCAGCAGTAATCATTTTTTCCATGTTTTGTTTTTCCTGTGTGTTTTAGAAGTAAAATCTGAGGAATATCGACGCTAATATCCTCATTATACCAAATGGCATTAAAAATCTATTAAATGCCACTGCAAAAAGAATGGCCCGCTCTCGTATCCATTCTATATAAATAGATATAAAGTTTAGATAAAGATTTTCTAAAAAAAGAGCTCAAAACTCTTTTTATACTGCAATCTTATAACCTCGCCCTGGAATAGTCTGGATTAACTTCCTTTCTGAACGCGAATCGATCTTCTTTCTCAAATTCAATATATGTGTCTCAATAGTATTGGAGAATAAATCCCCTTGCCTATCCCATACATGCTCCATTATCATGCCACGGGTAACCACATTACCATGATTTTGCATCAAATATTCGAGTAATTGAAACTCTTTGCGGGTCAAATAAATTTCTGTTCCCGAACGTTTTACTAAATACTTATTACTATCTATTTCTAAATCACCAACTCTTAATACTTCCGCTGATAACTGTTTAGGTCGTCTTAATAAAGCTCTAATCCTAGCCAAAATTTCATCAAAATGGAAAGGCTTTGTGACATAATCGTCGGCCCCCAAAGTCAAAGTTTCAACCTTGGTAGATAATTCAGACTTTACTGTAAGCATCAAAATTGGCATGGTTTTTCCAGTAGCCCTGATTTCGTTGCAGACTTCAGCACCACTCTTTCTAGGCAACCCATGATCTAGAATAACCAGGTCATAATCATTAGTTCTGGCCAAATAAGAGCCTTCTTCTCCATCAAAAGAAGTATCAACAGAAAACATTTCTGCTTCTAAACTATGCTTTAAAAAATCTGCGGTATCTTTATCGTCTTCGACAATTAGTATTCTCATATATTTTCCCTCCAATGAAATTATATGAAAAGGGGTCTTTAATATCAAGCAAAGAAACAAAAACAGCAGCTTTTCCAAAGTTGCTGTTTTTGTGAAATCTAACCCAAAAGATTATTGATTATCGTTATCGTGAGAATGTTTACCACCTTCACTAGCAATTTTTCTTTGCTTATCAGGATCCATTGAGGCGAATCCGCGGTCTTCTGTTCCAAACATATTGTTCTCCTTTCAATAATTACTTTTATTAAATTAATCTTATACGGAAAACTTCTTAGACAATATAGATCCAATGCACGAGTGGGCAGAAAAACTTTAGATAAAAGTATTTGTGAAGCATAAAGCATGAGGACAGCAAAACAAAACAGCCTATGCGGCTGTTTTGTTTTAGATTCTACAAGCTAGATATCAGAATCCATGTCATCATAATCCCAATTTCTTTGTGCCGAACCACTTTGGTTACCTGTGGTACCGGTCTGATCGCCTTGATCAAGATGTTGTAACATCATTTTCCCTTCCAAAGGCTTAATGCCTTTTAGTTAGCTTATGATAACCAAAGAATATTCATAAAACATTTTTCAATTCATACAATTTTTCATTCTAATTCGAGGTTTTCTTGTCAACGAAGCATAACTGAATTGTAATATAGCCAGTATTATGTGGATTTGATAGAATGCGGACATGATAAAGAAATCGCTTATCTACAAAATCATTTTCGGGCTAGTCATTTTCTTTATACTAGTTTTCGCCTTTATCAAGGTTGCTGAAAACAATCGAATTCGCAACACCGGCATTGGCGCACGCTTGCAAAACGGCATTTCTGATTTAGAAACTAACTTGCCTGCAATAAAAAATAAAGACTCTCAAGGATTACCGAGCAAAGTTCTTATTGATATTCCTTTTACAAGCCAAGCCCCTTTAGGAAATTGGGATGACAATCGCTTAGAAAATGGCTGTGAAGAAGCAAACGTTCTCATGGCAATGAATTGGATCAACAACAAAACTCTCACTCCCCAAGAAGCCGAAGAGGCAATATTAAAGATTTCAGAATTTGAAACTGAACACTACGACAATGCTGTTGATACTTCAGCCGCTGATACAAAAAAGATGGCTGAAGATTATTTTGATTATCATAAGATCGACATAAAATACGATATATCTGTTCAGGACATAAAGAAAGAATTGGCTGACGGGAATATCGTCCTTGTTCCCACAAATGGACAAGCCTTAAATAACCCCTTCTATAAAGCTCCAGGCCCTGAAAGACACTTCCTCTTAATTAGAGGCTATGACGATATTTTCCATAATTTCATTACCAATGATTCAGGAACCAAACATGGTGATGAGTATAAGTACCACTATGATGTTTTATATAACGCCATTCGGGATTATCCAAGTGGTAATGAATTACCTATAAATGGCTATAAAAAAGTAATGCTTGTCTTTCACAAATAAATATCTTAAAAAACGAAAAAAATAAAGCCTTCCACGCTTCCTGGGAAGAGCTTTTTTATTGCTCTTATTTGGGCTTTTAAAAGCCTTTTATATTCCCAAAACAGTCCACAAGTTGATGCCATTTTGTATATATAAACCAATTTTTTTGCTTTCTTTATTGTATAGTATACAAATTGCTACCCCCTCTTTAAAAACGTATATTTTCTATACAAACAATTAATAAAGTAAAAAGAAAGAGAAAAACTATGTCAATTTTAGCTTGGATTATCGTAGGTATAATCGCAGGTTGGCTAGCATCAGTAATCATGAGAACAAATGCGAGCCAAGGTGTCTTTGGTGACATCATCGTTGGTGTCATTGGTGCTGTTTTGGGAGGTTTCGTCATGAGCCTATTCGGTCGCGGCGGAGTATCCGGATTTAACTTGTACAGTATCTTAGTTGCGACTCTTGGTGCCGTAATCCTTCTTTGGATCGTCAAAGCAGTACGTCGCAGCAGCACAGCAATTTAGTAATTAGAATTATTCAGTATCTCAGCCAACATTTCAGTAAGAATTGGTAAGAGTTACGGAAAGGAATGAAATGCCAAAGAAAAGAAGATTAAAAGATCTAAGCAGTATCATGATTGATCAGGTACAACCGATAACAGGAACGGCCACTGCCAAATTATCTAATGTTAGGTTCGTATATAACAACCTATCGAAAAAGCTGCAGGTCAATCCTTACATTGCATATGAACAAAACTTAACTTTGAACCAAAAAATTCAAAGAATCGAATACGGCTTAGCGATCTTAGAAGTTCTTCTAGCAATCAGATTTACGTTTCTCCTTTTTGGAGCGTCCTTTAAAAACATCCTTGCTGGATTAACTTATCTTTCAACCTTTCTCTTTGTCATTCCTTTCCATGGTCTCTTTAGTCACGGCTCCGGATTCTCAAGAAATGAAATGGAAACCTTAGCTGCAATGGTTGTTTGGGCTGGCGTAGCATGGACTTCAATCGCTTTGATGCGAATCAATCAAAAGCACTCCATGCCTACATTTAAAGAGTTCCGAACTTTAACAACTTAATACTGACGGTTTTAGCCCCGAAAGATTTCTTTCGGGGATTTTTATTTCTTTGATATACTTTAAGTATGTTAATTGATGATATAAAAGCTCTGAAATTGGAAGGTGATTTTGCAAACGATAAAGAAACTCTAGAAAAATTTAGCACAGATGCCAGCATCTTTTCTGTAAAACCGGAGGTGATCATTTTCCCAAAGAACAGCTTAGACATAGAAAAGCTGGTTCTTTTTGTTAACAATAACAAAGATAGGTATCCTTCCCTGTCTTTAACAGCACGCTCGGCTGGAACAGACATGAGTGGTGGAGCAATTAATAATTCCATCATTCTTGATTTCACAAGATATTTTAAAAACTTTGAAATTGAAGGAAGTTCAGCACTTACAGAACCAGGAGTTTTTTATAGGGATTTAGAAGCAAAAACCCTTGAAAAAGGCCTTATTTTCCCTTCTTTTCCGGCTTCTAAGGATATTTGTGCAATGGGTGGAATAGTGAGTAATAATTCCGGGGGCGAAAAGAATCTCAAATATGGTAAAACCGAAAGATATGTTGAAAGTTTAAAAATGATATTGGCAGATGGTAAAGAATACCAGATAAGAGCACTTTCGGAACAAGAATTAGAAGCAAAAATTCAACAAAATAACTTCGAAGGTGAATTGTATAAAAAAATCTTTGCCTTAATTTCAAATAACTATGAAGTCATTAAAAAAGCACAGCCAGTCGTAACAAAGAATTCGGCCGGTTACTACCTTTGGAATGTTTGGGACAAAGAAAAGAAGGTTTTTGATTTAACAAAATTATTTGTTGGATCCCAAGGAACATTGGGTATCATAACCGAAGCCAAGCTTAAGTTGGTACCAGTAGAAAAATATTCAAAGTTATTAGTGGCATTTCTTCCTGATTTGAAAGATCTTGCCGAGATTGTAAATGCAGTTCTTCCTTTCAACCCTGAATCTTTTGAATCTTATGACGATAATACTTTAAAACTTGCAGTGCGTTTTTTGCCGGAAATCATCAAGCACATGAAGACCCGTAATTTACTGAAGCTGTTTTTTGATTTTTTACCAGAATTAGGAATGGCTCTTAAGAATGGCTATCCTCATTTAGTTTTAATGGCAGAATTCTCAGGTAATGACGAAAAAGAAATAGATGAGAGAATGGGAAAAGCCGAGGAAGCCTTAAAGAAATTTAATATTGAAACCAGAAAAACTAAAAGCGAAGCCGATAGTGAAAAATATTGGATAATTCGCCATGAAAGTTTTAATCTTCTTAGAAAACATGTTAAAGGAATGCATGCCGCTCCTTTCATTGATGATATTGTTGTCAGGCATGAATACCTGCCTGAATTTCTACCAAAACTAAAAAACATCCTAGATAAATATAATATTACTTACACAATTGCCGGCCATATTGGCGATGGTAACTTCCATATTATCCCTTTAATGGACTTTAAGAAAAAAGAGACTCGAGAAATTATAAGTAAAGTTTCTCAAGAAGTTTATGCCTTGGTCCTAAACTATCATGGTTCAACTTCTGGCGAACATAACGATGGACTAATCAGAAGCCATTATCTCCCCTACATGTTTGGCAAAAGAATATACGATCTCTTTATAGAAACAAAAAGGATATTCGATCCTATGAATATCTTTAACCCTGGAAAGAAGATAGAAACTTCTTGGCAATACGCCCAAGATCACATTATAAGCAAATAAAAAAATACTTTTTTGGTTCTCGGTGCTCCTACTCTGTTAGGTCCTTAATCGGCTGCATCCCCAGGTTGAAAAAAGTATTTTTTTATTTTGCCCTATGAGTTCTTCTAGTAATCTCTGAGTTTATTGATGTTGATATGCTCTTTCATCCGTTCAAGAGCTTTTGCTTCAATTTGTCTGATACGTTCACGAGTTACCCCAAATTCTTCACCTACTTCTTCCAAGGTATGTGTAACTCCGTCTTCTAACCCAAAACGCATCTTCAAAATCTTTTGCTCACGAGGATCTAGGTCTTGCAAGATTTCTTGAACATACTCTCTTAAAATTTGCCTTCCAGCGGCATCTTCTGGCTTTGGTAATTCTTCGTCAACAATGAAATCGCCTAGCGAAGATTCGACTTCTTCAGAATCCTCACCAACCGGAGAATCGATAGAAATCGTTTCTTGAGAAATCTTCTTTAGATGGTAAACCTTTTCAACCTCGATTCCCATTTCCGCAGCAATCTCTTCCGGTAATGGTTCACGTCCTAAATCTTGAACTAACTGACGTTCAGCTTGCGCATACTTGTTCAAGGTTTCTACCATATGCACAGGGATACGAATCGTTCTGGATTGATCAGCTAGAGCTCGGGTAATTGCTTGTCTAATCCACCATGTTGCGTATGTAGAAAACTTATATCCTTTACGCCAATCAAACTTATCAACGGCACGGAACAAACCAAGATTACCTTCTTGAATCAAATCCAAAAGACCAAGGTTACGGCCCATGTATTTCTTTGCGATCGAAACCACCAAACGTAAGTTTGCTTCGGTTAAACGTTTGCGAGCGGCAACGTCACCTTTTCCAATGCGCTTTGCCAATTCTACTTCTTCGTCCCCGGTAAGCAAAGGCACCTTACCAATTTCACGCAAGTACATCTGAATCGAGTCATCATAAATATCACCTAAATCATAGGTTCCTTCGGGTGCTTCTTTGCGTTTACGTCCTTTGGTTGGTGTTGGAGCAGGAGTTTCATCAGGAGTTTGCCAAATACTTGCCACTTCCGGATCGACAACTTCAACACCACGTTTATCAAGCTCGTCCATTACTGACTCAAGGGCGCTAAGGTCATCCTCAATATGCGGAAGAGCATGCAAAATTTCCGCTTCAGTAACAAAACCTCGATCAGCGCCTTTTACCAAAAGATAGTCAACGGCTTTTTTTACTGCCGCTTGAACTTCTTCACTTTGTACCGGAGCTGCCTTAAGCTTAACTTTCGGTTTTGTTGCTGCCTTTACCGGACGTGTAACAACTTTCTTTTTAACAACTTTAGCCGCTTTTAGCGGCTTGTTAACCTTGCTCGATTTTTTTGCAATTTTACTTTTTAAAACAGGGCGATTTTTCTTTGCAAGAGGCTTTTTTGAGATCTTTGCCTTTTTCTTCATGATTAAAATCCTAGATTATTGATTATTCTTTAATACCTTCGATAATTCCAAAAACTGAGTATTTAGTTGTGCTAACCGATTTTTATCTTTATTTTTTTCAGCAATGACCATTTCGGCAATCAATGTTTTCATTGCCATTTTCACGCTGTGTTCTTTAAACTCTTTAAGAGTGTTCTGGAACTCCTTGTCAAAAGCATGAGGATCGTTCCAATCATTGTATTCGGATTCTACCATAAATTGTGCCATTTTGGCAAGCTCTGAGAGATCGGGAGGAAGATCTTTTAACCATTTTTCAATTTGAGCAAAGTTCGCATTTTCTTGCCATTTCGAGTATATTTCCCGGAAATGTCTGTCAATGAAGTCTTCTGATTTAACTATTTCAAAGATTTTCTTAGCATAATTTTCTTTGAATAAAGCATATCCCAAAACTTTTTGTTCGAGATTGTAAGACCTGCTCTTAACTAAAGGAGTTGCATTTACCGTCTTTTTTTCTGTCTTTGGGCTACGATTCTTTGCCAAGAATTCATAGATAACAGATTCTGTAATTCCTAATCTTTGAGCAAGAATCTTTGTGTAATGAGAGACTTCAATAGGATCATTTATCTTTTGTAATAATGGCATGAGCTCAGCCATGATTTTCTTTTTTTGTTCAACAGAATTGGGATCAAAGTTAGTAAAAGATTTTTCAAAGAAATAATCAATGTACAAAGGCGCTTCTTCAATAGCTTTTGCAAAAGCTTCCTTATCCCTTTTGATTAGTTCATCAGGATCTTTGGCATTTTCGATCTTCACAATGTAAACACTAAATCCAAGTTGCAAAGCCAACTCTAAAGCACGTCTAGTCGCAACAACTCCAGCGGTATCTGTGTCAAAAGCAAACTTTAAATTTTTTGTTAGTCTGGAAAGAATTTGTAATTGCTCGTAAGTAAAAGCTGTTCCTGAACTGCCAACCACATTCTTAAAACCAGCTTGATGCGCGCTAATTACATCCATGTTTCCTTCAACAACAACAACTTGATCAGCTTTGCGTATTGCTTGCTTAGCTTCATACAGACCAAATATAACTTTGCTCTTTGAATAAATTAAAGTTTCCGGCGAATTAATATATTTTGCGCTCTTCTTGTTATCTTCTAAAAGCCTCGCTGTAAAGCCAACCACATTTCCTGAGTAATTTTTGATGGGAAAAGTGATTCGATTAAAAAAGCGGTCGTAAATCCCGCCGCGTTGTGACTTTGAACTAACCCCAGCCTCAACTAACTCCTTCTCACTAAAACCTTTTTTCTTTAAAACCGCATCAAGAACATGGAAACCCTCAGGGGCGAAACCAATTTGCCATTCTTGAATTGTTTCTTTGCTCAAGCCTCTTCCTTCTAAGTATGTCTTAGCAACTTTACTGACACTACTTTCGAGGAGAACCTTGTTATAAAATTTAGCAGTTAAATCGTTAATTTTATAAAGTCGATCTTTATATTCTTCTTCTTTGGCATTTTCTTTCGTGTACTTAGGAAGCTCAACTCCTGCCCTATTTGCTAGAAGTTTTAAGGTTTCAGGAAAATCGAGGTTTTCATACTTCATAACAAAAGCGAAAATATCTCCCCCCTCACCACAACCAAAGCAATGCCAAACTTGTTTGCTTGGAGAAATCATCAATGATGGCGTGTTCTCATGATGAAAAGGGCAATTCGCTTTATAATTTGTTCCTGCCTTTTTTACAGTGATATAGGTGGAAAGAACATCAACAATATTCAAGCGCTCTTTTATTTCCGCAATTGTTGAGTTTGAAGATTGCATAAACTAAAACTTTCCATCTTAATTTAGATTAAGCTGCTTAGCACATTCTCGCTGACTTTCTTCTTCTCTCTTCTTTAGATCTTCCGGCATAATAAATGGCTTAGGCGAAACTCTCAATGTACCAGTATCAATATATTTTAAATTTGGAAGAAACCAATTCGAACCGCACGGGCCTCCAGAAATTTCAGAATCTAGCTGTGAATACACAAATTTATTATCAAAAATTCCTATGCTTGAAAGTTCCTGTCCTTCGGGAAGTTTTTCAGAATAAAGCAAAGTGTTTCCTTGGGGGATACCAAACTGTCCTGATTTTTGATAAGTCGTATCTTTACTTAAATCGTATACCCAAATATCTGACCCATCTGCGAAATTAGTGGCATAATAAAATAGATTTTTGTTGACCGGATCTCTAAAAGCTTCCCTAACACCCCAAAAGTCCATAAGCGCTAATTTGAATTTTGCTTCGATAAGCTCGTCTCTTAAGTTAGTGTCGGCACTGGAATCTACCACTTTTTCTGAAGATTGAGATTGCAAAGCAGTGATCTTATTGTTCAACTTGTTTTCTCTTTCTTTCATCAACAAAAACATTCCACCTCCAACAATTATCGCCGTTAAAACAACTGCAGCAATTGCCTTAAGTGGAACTCTTCTTTTTACACTCAAACCTTGTCCGACTTGATCCATAAATTTCTGGCGGAAGGGAGGAGATTCGAACTCCTGAAGGCTATGACACCTTGCACGCTTTCCAAGCGTGTGCACTAGACCACTATGCGACCCTTCCAAAAAGTTAAAAAAGCGAACTATTTCGCTTTATTTTAACATTTCGATCTATCTTTTTCAACCCAAGAATTAAGCCGAAACTACCCTTGCAAGCAAGGAAATTTCTTTCTTTTTTTGCCTTTTTGCTTCAACAAAAATCAAATTTTGCCCTGGCTTTATTTGCTCCCTGGTAAGCAAATCAGTCACTATTTTCTGGCCAGAAAGGTTGCTTGCAAAAACCTGCAAGCCCCAGAATAAGTTCATTTGCCTAGCTAGGATATCTTCGTTTATATATGCATACAAAGGGATCTCCTGACGCATATGCGAAAGAACTTTTGAAATATTTCCCCCGCTTTTATCCTCCACGACAATCGGGAGTTTGTGTTTTTTAGCTAGAGAAATAACTTCCTTTAGGTTCGTATCAATTCCTGCAGTCTTTCGTAAAGGAACATCGTCAAAATAAGAATCTTCAGCAGCAATGATTGTTTTTGCCATTACCTCGACTGATTGAACAGGGTACTTTCCAGAAGCGCTTTCGCCTGAAAGCATGGTCGCATCAGCGTGATCAAAAACTGCATTTGAAACATCAGAAACTTCAGCCCGTGTTGGCCTTGGATTACGAATCATTGAATCAAGCATTTGCGTCGCAACAATCACAGGTTTACCTTGCTTCAAAGACTCCTTGATGATCATTTTTTGATATACAGGAACTTCTTCTTGCTGTGCTTCAATTCCCAAATCTCCCCTGGCAACCATAACTCCATCAGAAGCAGTGATAATATTATTCAAATCTTTGATAGCTTGCGGTTTTTCAATCTTTGCAATTACCCAAGGATAATTCTTCTTAGAATGTTTCTTTATGAATTTCTTTACTTCGAGTATATCTTTGGCGCTACGAACAAAAGACATTGCAACAAAATCAACATTATTCTGTAAACCAAATTTCAAATCCTTTTTGTCCTTTTCAGTAAAAACAGAAAAGTTTGTTTTACTTTCCGGTAAGTTTATTCCTTTATGAGAAATTAAAGTTCCTTCAGTAATAAATTCCACCTCCACTTTTCCAGGGCTAACTTTTAAAGCTCTAGCTTCAATTAAACCATCGTCAATTAGAATCGGGTCCCCTGCTTTAACAATCTGAGAAATATCAAACTGAACAAGAATACCACCCTTTCCCAAGGTTAGTTTCTGACCCTTTTTTACCTTCAATGGCTTTTTTAATTCTCCAAGACGAATCTTCGGACCTTGCAAATCTTGCAAAACACTTAAGGTTTTTCTAGTTTCCTGGCTAGCCTTACGGATATTTTTCATCAAGATCTTATGGTTAGCATAAGTACCGTGAGAGAAATTTAAACGAGCAATATTCATTCCTGATTCAACCATTTTTAAAAGCGTCGGATATTTTTCTGACGCTGGTCCAATTGTACAAACGATTTTTGTATATTTCATTATACCTATTTCAATAAAGAGAGATTGTGGCGAACTTCGTCAGTTTCAATTTCATCTAGCTTTTCTTGCGATTGGGAAACCAGTTCTGAGACCTCCTCTTGCACAGAAGCACAGTCTGATTCAAATTTAGTTTTCAAGGCTTCTAAGTCTTGCCAAAGTTTTGTTAACTCACCATTGCCGTAAGCTTTTTTGTGAGCAGTCCAAAGCTCCTTTTTCAAGCGATCAAATTCGGAATCAATCGCAGCTTCTAAAGACTCGAGGAAATCGTCATCCAAGCCCTCTCTGGCTTTGTTTTTCAAAGTTTGCTTTTCAATGTCATTCAATGGTAACTGAGAAATTAATTCAATAACTCCTTCAATGTTATCTTCCACGCCTTCCGGGCTATTTTCATTCCTTGATTCATCTACAGGCACCTCTTCTCTCTTTGCAATAGGTTTTAACGGTTCCGTTTCTTTTGGCCGTGCAATTGGCTCTGGTTCAAGTTGTTTTTGAACATTCTCCAAAGTAAATTCTGGCAAACCTTTACTCATCATTTCACCTATCTGATTACGCAATAATTCAATCTCTTTATTTATCAAAGGCAACTCTGCAGGCAAAACTTTCTCCGCACGCCTTTCCCCCCAGTTCCTCTTGCCCACCGTAACGCTTAATTTTTTATAAAGTTCGTCTTTTCGCTTTTCAAGAATGGTTATTCTTTCTTCTAAAGCTTGGATCTTTTGAGCATCTAGATTATTCTCTATCTTATTTAAAAGTCCACGTGTGCCGTCCATGAAAGCCCCTACCGATTCTTTGATCCGTTTACTTATTCTTCCAACTTCAAAACCAACGGTAGTTTTTAATTCTTTTACTTTATCAGCAGTTATCGAAGAAGCATAGCGAACTTCAGAAACTGGTGCCGTTAACACTTTGGGAATATCTCTTAGTCTAGTACTAATTCGAGCATAAAAATAAGGCATTCTCAAGATTGCTCTACCAGAACCTTGCAAAACTTCTTTACCGAGACTAAGAACTTCTTTACTTGCACCAAGAACAAGCTCCCTAGTATTACTTGGTAGTTTTAAATCTAAACCGTCGGGATTGAGCACTTCGTAATTAGGGGTTTCTTGCTCCGAAGCAGTAATGCTTTCACGTTCAGAACTTACTGCTTCTCCTGGGTAATTTTGCTGTTCAATAGACATGGCCTTACTTTAAGTATAGTTATAGTATACCAGAATAAACATTTAGCATTAAAAAAGACCCGCTATTCGCGGGTCTTTTTTATAATCGGCAGCTACCTACTTTTGCACTAGCATGCGCTAGGCTATCATCGGCACGAGTGCGTTTGACTTCTGAGTTCGGGAAGGGATCAGGTCGAGCCACACCGTAAATGCCACCAAAATTGAGGAAAAGGAATTTCCTAGACCTTTGGCTTATGCGTTTCCGCACAAGCCTTTCCCTCAACTTTAGAGGCACTTAAACTTGTAAATTTTAGAGAACGTGATTATACAATCACAAATTGCTAGTCAATATAATAGAATTTAAACTTTCGATTGATTAGTATTGCTCAGCTAAACACATTACTGTGCGTACACCTGCAACCTATAAAACCTTTGTCTCTAAATCAGATCGTATTGCTACTCACTTCATCAAAAACATTGGTTGAAATACGCGGTAGTCTTCCGCGAATCTTTCGTGTATTGCTACACAACGAAGCCTCGTTTAGTGGACAGCTTCACGCTTATATGCTTTCAGCGTTTATCTAAACTGGACCTAGCTACCCCGCTATGCCGTTGACACGACAACGGGTACACCAGAGGTCCATGCATCTCGGTCCTCTCGTACTAGAGATGCGCCCACTCAAGCTTCGTACACCCACAACAGATAAGGACCAAACTGTCTCACGACGTTTTGAACCCAGCTCGCGTACCACTTTAATAGGCGAACAGCCTAACCCTTGGGAGCTTCTCCACCCCCAGGACGTGATGAGCCGACATCGAGGTGCCAAACCTAGTCGTCGATGTGGACTCTTGGACTAGATCAGCCTGTTATCCCTAGAGTAACTTTTATCCGTTGGGCTTTGCGTCTTCCACTCGAACGCATCGGATCACTAACTTCTTCTTTCGAACCTGCGCGACTCGCTGGTCTTGCAGTCAAGCAAGCTTATGCGTTTGCACTATCAACGCGATTTCCATCCGCGTTTAGCTTACCTTAATAAACGCCTCCGTTACCATTTAGGAGGCAACCGCCCCAGTTAAACTACCCACGAGCCACTGTCCCCTGATAGGTTAAGTCAGGGTTAGAAACAAAATTCTAACAGGGTGGTATTTCACATTTCGACTCAGCAACCGCCAGAGCGGCGCTTCAAAGTCTCCCACCTATTCTAAGCAGCTAGAATCTTGTTTCAATGACACGCTATAGTAAAGCTTCATAGGGTCTTTCCGTCTTGTTGCGGGCAGACGGCATCTTTACCGTCACTGTAAATTCATCGGGATGTTCGTCAAGACAGTCCTCTACTCGTTATGCCATTCGTGCGGGTCGCAACTTACGCGACAAGGAATTTCGCTACCATAGGACAGTTATAGTTACTGCCGGCGTTCATCAGGGCTTGAAGAGCGAGGTTGCCCAAGCTCTCTTAACCTTCTGACACTGGCCAGGCATCAGCCCGTATACATCAGCTTGCGCTTTAGCACGGACCTAAGTTTTTGGTAAACAGTCGGGAGAGGTCTTTCGCTGCGGGCCTTTTAACATGCTGGGTGATGAAGGCAAACATTTGTTTGCTGAAGGAAATGGGTTGGGTGAGGAGAAGCGGCCGCTTCTCCTCACCCCTTCGCGACAGGCCGAGCGTGTGTTTCGCTGGTCACTAAAGACCGGGATGGTTGATGCGAAATTGACACGTATTCGTTCCTATTGCCGCGAGAGAGGGGTAGCAGTGACACCAAATGGTCAGGGTGTTGGCGACGTCACCTGGTAGCTTCGCCGCTTAATTGCCTGATCATCTGTCATTACTACTACGCCCTTTATCCTCCAGAGGTATGGGCGGTGAACCGGTGGCCTAGCGACAGCTGTCGACGAAACGCCGACGCGCGGTACAGTTGCAAACTTCGCACCCTCGCACGGGAGTTTGTCTGCACTCATTCGCACTGTCTCTGGTCCGGTCCACCAAACCCATCCTCTCTATAACTTGTTCGAGTTACGATTGCTCGCTACTCGAAATGAGTTGCGGGTGAAGCCGCACAGCTCCACCTGAGATGTTCCCTGCCAAACAGCAAGGCTCAAGGTGTCTCTGTGCGACTTCAACCCGACTTCATCACCCAGCATATTAAAAGGTCAGGCCATATACCGAAGGTACGGCCGCTTTTTTGCCGAGTTCCTGAACGAACATTACCCCGTACGCCTTGGGATTCTCTCCCCATCCACCTGTGTCGGTTTACGGTACGATCATCATCTGACATGACTACGAACTTTTTCTTGGCACCCTGGTTCACACCAATCTTCCTTGCGGAATTTTCGCCCTTCCTCAGATTTACAGCATCTCATTCCATCTCTTGCGAGGTAAAAATGAGTAGCATAGGAGTTCCGGATTTGCCTGGAACTCCATCCTACAAAAGGGAAAACGCAAATAGTCGGATTACGCTAGTGTTACCACAATGCGTCGGTCCTTAGATAATCAGATGATGGCTACGAAATATCAATCGTATTTTCCATCGGGTGGACCTCTTGAGGCCCACTCTTAGGCTCGGCTAACCCTGGGAGGACGATCCTTGCCCAGGAACCCTTGGATATTCGGCGAAGAGGATTCTCACCTCTATATTTATTACTTATTCCAACATTCTCACTTCTATGAACTCCACGGCTCCTTACGGATGCCGCTTCAGCGCACATAGAACGCTCCTCTACCGCTAACATGATAAATCATGCTAACCCATGTCTTCGGTACCTACCTTAGCCCCAATACATTGTCGGCGCAGAAACGCTTGACCAGTGAGCTGTTACGCTTTCTTTAAAGGATGGCTGCTTCTAAGCCAACCTCCTGGTTGTATGAGCATCTCCACCTCCTTATCACTATAGATAGGATTTGGGGACCTTAGACGATGGTGTGGATTCTTCTCCATTTGTCTCGTGAAGCTTAGACCTCACGGACTGACTGCCAGATTCTTGATCTTTAGAATTCGGAGTTTGGTTCGAACCGACAGGTTGCCCCGCCGGGATCGATTCAGTGCTCTACCTCTAAAGGAAACATCTGACGCTAGCCCTAAAGCTATTTCGAGGAGAACCAGCTATCACCCAGTTCGATTGGAATTTCTCCCCTACTCACAGCTCATCCCCTAATTTTGCGACATTAGTGGGTTCGGACCTCCCTTTGCTTTTACACAAAGTTCATCCTGGCCATGAGTAGCTCACCGGGTTTCGGGTCTGCTGCACGCTACCTTAAAGAAATTGTTGCGGTTTAACACCGGAGTGTTAAACCATACAATATCTTTATACGGACTATTAATCCTCGCTTTCACTTCACCTTCTCGTTTGGTAACGATTAAGTAAGCAACGTACATGCAACTCGTTGGATCATTCTTCAATAGGCACGCGGTCACCCAGAACGAATCTTGGGCTCCCACTCTTTGTAAGTATATGGTTTCAGATACTATTTCATCCCCCTTCCGGGGTGCTTTTCACCTTTCCCTCACGGTACTTGTTCACTATCGGTCAATGTTAGTATTTAGGCTTGGATCGTAGTCGACCCGGATTCCAACCAGATTTCTCGTGTCTGGTTGTACTCAAGAAAAAATTAGGAAATTCACATGATCTTTCACTATACGGGACTATCACCCTCTATGGTCCACCTTTCCAGGTGTGTTCTGCTAGATAGCATGTTATAGTTTTCCCGCGCTTTTACCGCAGCGCACAATTCCTCTTTCTACACCAAGTATGCAACGCCGGTAAGCTTTAATGCTTGTATTGCTACAAGCAAACACATACTAGGTTTGGCCCAAAAGTATATTTATAAGACGATGTCCGATGGAACCGGACAAAATCTTATAAATATCTTTATGTATCCCATTTCGCTCGCCACTACTCAGGGAATCTCACGAGCTTGCGCTCTTGATTTCTTTTCCACGTGTTACTGAGATGTTTCACTTCACACGGTTCCCACTCTATATAAACCTCTTTATATAGGTATGCATTCTTCAAATGCATGGGTTTCCCCATTCGGATATCTCCGGATCAAAGGTTACTGCCACCTCCCCGAAGCTTTTCGCAGGCTGTCACGTCCTTCATCGGCTAACACTGCCAAGGCATCCACCATATACCCTTAACTGTTTAAATTCAGTTATTTATTGACTAGCAATTTGTGACCACAAATTTCTTTGCGATTAAATTGCTTTAGGTATAATGTTCTCTCTAATTTGATTAATAACCTTACAAAAATTATTAATCATCGTTCTTTTGAATTTACATTCCATAAAAGTTCGGCTTGAATATCAAACTTTTATGAATGCCACTATTTAGTTATCAATGTGCTTTCTGTTTCTACTGCGACTGAATTCCAACCACACAGCTACTGCCCCTTCCGGCCCGAGTAAAAACTGACCTGGGCAGTAAATGTGTGTTTGCAATTGCTTATAACTTTGTGGAGTACTTGAGGAAAAACTGTTTAGAAATTTTATGATTCGGGCAACAAAAAAACCGCTTTCAGCGGCCTATCTAAAACTAAAATAAATTAGCCTTTAGAAGGTACCGCCTTTCGTTGTTTTATTTTTTGTTACTATCATATTTTTATAGATCACAAATCTAGATCTCAAACGTGTTGGTATTATAAGAGAGGCTAAATATGTTGTCAAGGCTTTTTAAAGGAGAAATTAAATAATCTTCAGGATATACAAAACTCTATAAAATTATAGAAAAAACCGCTAAAAACCAATCAAATCCCAAACGTATTTAGCTACGTTTCTGGGCTCTCCTAAGAGCGGATCGTGATGCAAGTTTATAAATGGTAAGGAGTTAACTTCAATAAACCCCATTCTTTGTTCTTTATAAGACTTACTAATATCAGGAATTATGAAATCAAAACCAACAAGCTTATCGTTTAAAGCTCTTGCTGCTCGTTCACAAAGCTCTAGATTATCGGGATGTGTAATATGATAATCTTCGCTTGAAGTTCCGCCATAAGAAACACCGATTTTTTCTGTTAGAAAAATCCGCTCCCCTGCTTTTAGGACATTCTTCAAACTCAAACCCTGACGCTCCAGAAACTCTTCGTTCTTTTTTGTAAGAACGATATTTTTTTGTCCTGGATGTTCGGAAGAATTAAAATCTTCTACCAATTGTTGGATAGTGCTTCTTCCATTTCCGACCACACTTGGCGGTTCACCAAGGAGCATGCCTACGGTTTTAAAATTAATTACTGTTCCGCGATAAACCGGTCCAAAAAACTGTTCTTCAACAATCACCCAATGACAAATTTTCTTTGCGCTTTGAAAAGCTTTTTTAAGTTGATCTTCTGTGTAAATAAAAGTTGTGCTGTGTCTACCACGACTACCAATGCGCGGCTTAACAATTACCGGTTTAGGTATTGAATCAAAAATCTTTTTTGCTTGTTTGTAACGCCAAGCCGATCCGCCCTTCCCTACCGGTAAATCATGCTTTGCTAAAAGTTTCTTTAAGAATAACTTGTCATCAATTTGCTCTAACAATTTATAGTCAGAACCTTCAGCTCTTGGCATACCATTGAATATCAATTCATTTCCATCTCTTTCAACACGATAAACGTCCATTGGTTTTCCGAACAATCTAATCTCAGAAAATTTAAGACCCCTCCTTTCTGCTTCTTCCCAAAGCACTTGTGGCCGATAATAAGGACACTTTTCTCTTTCGGTATTCACAGAAAGAATCTTTAGTTTCAAAGCAAGATTAAATAGCACTCTTGAAAGACCTGATTTTTTAAAAAGAAATTCAAAAGCGTCCTCAATTCCTTGGGTTATCGGATTATAAACTAGAAACCTGCGAATAGGTCCTAAGCAAATATCTGCCGAGGTGTAATACCAATTTGCGCGATGCCAAACTTGATTATTGCCACAATACAAACAAGGTTGTTTATTTTTTTGAAAGTAATTCAAGAAATTCTTTTTCGTTTAAAATCGTAACCCCTAAGCTTTGCGCCTTTTCATACTTCGAGCCAGGCTCACTTCCAACAACGACGTAAGAAGTCTTTTTTGAAACTGATTCCGTAGCTTCACCGCCCAATTCTTTAATTCGGCTCTTTGCTTCATCGCGAGACATGCTTTCCAAAGTACCTGTAATAACAAAAGTTTTACCGGACAAAACTTGAGATTTTGCTTTTGCCGCTTGTTTTATCTTAACGCCATTAGCCAAGAGCTTTTCAATGAACTTTTTGTTTTCTGTGCGCTGGAAGAAATCATAAACCTCTTTAGCAATGACCGGTCCAATATCTGGAACGGCGTTAATATCTTCGTACTCGGCTGACATTAATTTTTGCAAAGTTCCAAAATGAGAACTCAAGTCTTCTGAGGTTTTTTCACCAACATGAAGAATGCCCAAAGCATAAATAAATTTAGGGAAAGATACCTCTGCATGCTCTTTAATAGAAGTAACAATATTTTCCGCGCTCTTTTCTCCAAATCTTTCTAGACCTTCAATATCTTCTTTACTTAAAGTAAATAAGTCTGCGGCATCAGAAATCAAGCCGTCTTCTTTAAATCGATCCAGAATCTTTGGTCCAACCGCCATAATCTCAAAAGCGTTTACAAAATGTTGCATACCACGACGATTCTTGGCAGGACACTTTGGGTTAGCACAAAAATAAGCTGTTGACTGCTCTTTACTTTTTTCACCTATGGCCCGCTTTTCTACATTGCCACCGCAAACCGGACATTTAGTTGGCATCTTAAATTTCTTTTCAGTGCCATTTCGAAGCTTAACCAAAACCTCCACTACTTCAGGAATGACATCGCCAGCTTTTTGAATAACCACGGTGTCACCAATCCTCACATCCAAACGCTCAATCTGATCCATATTGTGCAAAGTTGCCTTTGAAATTGTTGAACCAGCAACAAAAGTAGGACGAAAAACAGCTAATGGCGTTAAGGCACCAGTTCTGCCAACATTAACCAAAATATCTCTTACAACTGTCGTCGCTTGTTCGGCAGGATATTTATAAGCAATTGAGTAACGTGGAGCTTTGCCGATCACACCCAATATTTCATGCAAAGATAAATCATTTATTGTCACAACAACACCGTCGATTCCAAATGGCAGCTTTTCACGATCTTCCTCGTTATCGGAAATAAACTTGCAAACCATATCAAGATCAGGACAATATTTTTCTTTACCTTTTTCTCCTGTTTTAAAACCAAGTTTCTTTAAATAAGCATGCTCTTCTTCATGAGTTTTAATTTCATCAAAAGAAGTAGCAATATCCCAAGCAAAAAAATCCAACCTTCTTTGTGCGGCCATTGCCGGATCAAGTTGTCTAATCGAACCCGCTGCTGAATTGCGAGGGTTTGCAAACAAAGGCTTGCCTTCTTTTTCATTCTCCTTGTTTAATTCTTCCCAAGTTTTCTTCAACATCAAGCATTCTCCCCTGATCTCTATCTTGCGAGTTTCGGGAATACGCAAAGGAATTGAACGAATCGTCTTCAAATTTTGCGTGACATCTTCGCCAACCAAACCATCACCCCTCGTTGAACCACGAACGAATAAACCATTTTCGTATTCTAAGGATATAGAAAGTCCATCATATTTCAATTCGCAAAAAAATCCACCCGGTATTTTGCCAGAAGCCTTCACTCCTCCCTCTTCCAAAATTTTGGCATTTCTTTTTTCCCAAGCTTCTAAGTCAGCTTTAGAAAAAGCATTATTCAAAGATAACATCGCCGTAGGATGTTGAACTTTTGAAAACTTTTCTAAAACCTTACCACCAACACGTTGGGTGGGAGAATCAGGGCTTTGGAATTCAGGAAAATCTTTTTCCAAAGCCAAGAGTTCTTCAGTTAAATTTTCATAAACTTCATCGGTAACCTGTGGATCATTTAAAACGTGGTACCGATATCGTAAATCATCAATTTGTTCACGAAGTTTTTGAATTCGATTTTTAGCCTCTGTTCTATTCATCTTCTATTATTTTACCTCACTTTTTCAGCTTTTTCTTCAAAAAATCGTCTCGGTTATAACTATTAAATAGTAACATGCTGTCCCATAGTTTTCCACAGCTTTACAACACCTTTTACATATATTAATATCAACTCAGAAGTAAACAAAAAATGCTGAAAAGAAAACAAAAAATCAAACTTTCTGACAACTTGAAATTCGGTGTTGAAGGACCATCTTCACAAGGCGCCCTCTTCAAGCTTGGCGGCGGTATTTTCCTTGTTCTTTCTCTTCTTCTTGCTGTAAACATTGTAAAAGGAATGAGCGTTTCAGATACCCAAGCAGCGAGCCAAAACACTCCAGGAAAAGTACTAGGTGCTGTTGATGACAAAAGACAAGCACAATCCCCTGCCAAACCAACTCAAATTGCTTATATTGTTCAAAAGGGCGATACCCTATTCAATATTGCACAGACAAAAAATGTAAATTGGGTAGTAATCGCAACAATGAACAATCTAAAAGCTCCTTATGACCTAAAACCGGGTACAGTAATTCAACTTCCGGTAACCGCAGCGCAGTAAGAACTCACTCTACAAAACAAAAATTAATTCTTAAACAAAAACCAAAGTTAGCAAAAAGAATTATTGTTTTTAAAAATAACACCGCTCCAAAATAGAGCGGTGTTAAAATTTATAATTTAACGTATTTTATTGTGGAAGCTCAGTTCTTAACTTTCTCGTGACGCCTTGACTGCTACCAGTTGTTTCAATACTTGTAATTCCCGCTGGTAAACCTTGTGGGGAACTTTGAGTATAAAAATTTCCATTTGCATTACCATTCACAACTAAAATTTGATACCGCGTATTTGGATCTAAGGCCGGACTATTCCAAGTGGTTGCTCCGACTGAAACATTTAAGCTTGCTGATGAGATATGAGGTCCTGCAACACAATCAGCAACCGTATAATCGCACATGTAAACCAAAGCAGAATCACCATCGGTCATAGTTATGCGTACAGAAGTGTAGCCACCACCGTTTCCCGGATTATTTGGATCGTAAAGATAAAAATACTTTGTATCTTTAGCGGTTAAATTAAAGCTGTAAGGATTATCTTGATAAAGACTTGCGCAAGCCGATACTGTAACCCCGCCAGCATATGACGAAGTAGCTGGATTAGAACAGCTTGCCAAAGTTCCTGTTCCCCGAACTCCGGCATACAAATAATCTTCAGCAACTGCTTGAGCGCCAGTAATCGAAGGTTCGCTCTTCGTAACGTCAGCAGAAGTTCTAATTTCGTTAACAGCAACGCTTGCGGCAGCAAAAACTATCGTCGAGATAGCAGCCATGATCAAAAGAGCGAGCAGCAAAGTCACCCCTCTTTCTGAGCCAAAGCTATTATTCTTCTGATTTTGTTTATTGAATGTCATAAACAGGAATTGAAACTGATGTTTCAAAAGGAATAATAATTTGATCGCGCTTCCCACTGACATTAGAAATCACTTCGATTGCAAAAGTAACCATCGGTTGTTCAGTAGATCCAGCCTGACTACAGCTTGGAGGGTTGTGACAATACGGATTAACAAGCGGTTGAGTGTATACTTTAAAGCTTCTGATCTTAACATTATTGGAATTCAATTTCACGGGTGCAAAATTGTTCTTTGCTAACCAAAGATAATCCCCTGCTGCATCCGGCACACCATAATTATCACCTTGGAAATAACATAAATGATCGCCGTTAACATCAAGGATGGAAAGTCGATAGTCTGGAACTGCAGAATCAGGAAATGAATTGCAAATTCCGTTCTTATTTACATTATCGAAATAATCAATATTTCCATTGCGAATTTCTTTGCTCATAGTTTCGCTCAAATACCGGGTAAACTCTGTTGCTACTCTTAACGAATCTGAACGACTATTTAACTTCAATACTGAAATATAAATACCTATCATCGCTGAAAGAACCGAAGCGAAAAGAAAGGTCGCGACCATCGCTTCCATCAATGTAAAACCTGATTGTGGATCTTTATGCTTTAACATTAATAGTTCTTCCAGTTAGTTAAGTGCATTTCCAAAGCAACCTTGCATTTGGCAGGTACGCTAGTCAAAGTGTTTGTTCTTGGACAACCACGGTCAACCCACCACACTGTTGAAGTAACATCGGCAGTGTATCCGGAAACACTAATATCAATTCTTCGGTAATAGATAGTATTTACTCCGGAACTCGTACTATAAGGGGTATCACCGCTGGCATCAGTATCATACAAAAGCTGATAGTTGCTTCCATTATTCAAAACCCATTTTGAACTAGGCAAATACCTGATTGAAAAGTTTCCATTCTTAATTTGACGATTACCATTACCCTGCCAATTTTGATAACATTGCTGTCCGGTGCCCATTGATGGACAACTGGAGAGGTTATCATTTAACCAATTGCTATCACGGATATTCTTAACTACTTCAATCCCCTCTCTAGCTAAACCAGTGGCAACTATTTTTTTGCTTGAGTTATCAGTAGAACGAGATGTTGAAATTGCTAAAGAAATGGCCGCTGAAAGTCCGGTTATCAAAATAAAAATTGCCACTAATGTCTCAATTAGGGTTTGTCCCAATTGTGAATTGTTAGGGGCAATTTTTTTAGGCATTCCTTATTTTTGATTTCTATGGGTTTACTTCGACTTGTGTCGGTGCTTTCAAACCATTATAGAAAACTACATAACCAGTGCTTAAGACACAAGGATGACTTGAATCAGTGCCAGTGCTTACACAACCTTGGTTATTATTAGCTTTTGCGGTTGAGAAAGATAATTTTGCGCTGTTAATAAAACGAAGGAGTTTTTGCGTACTGTTTGCAGGGGCAGTAACATCAGCATCAAAAGTTGCGCTTGCATTTTGCCCTGCAGCAACGGTTCCAAAGGTGAAAGTCAGAACATTGCCGTTTACCGAACTATTACGTGAAGACCCTCCAGTCAAAACAATACCCGAAGGATTATGCAAGACCAGATTTGTACCTGTGAGGTCGTCGATAATAGTTACATTCTGCGCATCAAGCTGGCCTGTATTACATACATTGATGCTTAAAGTAACTTTGTCACCATTCTTAATAGAGATTGGTGTAGTCGAATTTCCACTAATTCTACAGCTTGAAGAAAAAGGATAAGTCTTTCCATTAACCATGGTTATTACCTTATTGCTTAAGCTGAAGTTGGCAACACAAGGAATGGTTTGAATACCCGTGGTTGGACTAAATTGAACCATTGCTGAGGAGCCGTAAGCGTTTACACCTTGGATCCAATAATAGTAAATCGTGTTATCTGCAGCAGTGTTATCAGTGTATGTCGTTCCAGTAACTCCTGTTTGCCAAGGACTTCCTGGATTTCCCGCTTGCGTGCTTCGATACAAAGTGTACGAAGTTGCGTTTGGACTAGCTGTCCAACTTAACTTGATGTTGCCACAAGGAATACCCTGACCAGAATTTGTGCCTGTCGGATTGCTAGGTGGATTAGAAGGGTTAGCTGTAAATAACAGGGTGAAAGTTATGCTGCCGCCATTTGTAGTACAAGATTGTGATTGCGCGGGCTCATACCCAGCAAAGTAATCAGTGGTTCCGCCCGTGTAAGCAATAGTCCAGTTTTGCGCTGATGGACTTTGTGAAAAAGATTTAGCGCCACTATCAGAAAAGCTTGAAGGACCGCTTATTGTGTAATTATAAGTACCGTTTGTTGGGTTTTGAAGGACACCGTTGTATTTAGAATTTACATTTATCGTACATACCCCTGAAGTCGAAATTGCGTAACTAACTGAAACATGCTGAGTACTTCCTGTAACATCAACGCCAAATTTGTCTTTGCCTACAAAGTCAACCACTGCTGTATAAACTTGCGGTGCCATGCTTGTGGTGTTTGGTTGGAAGCTGACTGCAACACCGGTTTGAGGAGGGATACTGCCTCCAGAAGTCAAACTTACACTCAACCAGCTAGGAATGTTTGAAGCTTGCCACGAAACAATATCTTCACCACCACTGTCTGTCTTGTTAGAAACCGTCACATTCTGAGGTGAAGGGAGGGTCCCATTTTGGCTTGCGCTGAAGTACAAACTTTGATCTGCTAATGCTTGCTTCTTTCCGCTAAAACCAAAAAAAGCGCTGACCAGCAAAGCAGCTCCAAAGATTGCCAACAAATAGTTACGAATTTTCATTTTTGTTTCAGATTAGATTCTTAATCTGAATATATTATACCTTACTTTGAAGAAAAAATCAATAGCAATTGGAAATTTCTATTGAACAGTGAAGTTACCACTTATTCCATCAACGGAAACGGTAAAAGTACGATCTCCTTCTGGAGTTCCAAAAACCAAGGTTGCAAAATCGTTATACTCTTCAGTCGATCCTAAGTAGGTAAAGGCGACTCTAGCATAAGGAGCCTTGAAGATTATCGTTAAGTCCGAAACTAAATTTAAAGTATTATCGGGTCGTCGAACTGACATGCCCAAGATTTGAATATTCGTTGGTAATTTTACAGTAGTGAGTACTGTCTGATTAGGGGTTGGCGCATTATCCCAGGCCACTATTGAATACGAATTTGGATTTGTGCCATCCAACCTTAACCCGTAAGCCGAAGAGTGAACACCGGAGGAGATATCTCTTGCTGATAAACTAAAGCTTTGCGCCTTTCGTAGATCAGAAACAACAAAGTTACGAGCAGAAGCTATGTCGCGATTCTTGTTTGCTGTCCCAAAATTCAAAATTAAAGATGAGGTTAAAATAACCATGATTGATATCACGACAATTAGTTCGATTAGTGTAAAACCTCGATTTTTAGCACTCTTTGTGTTCATTTATTTCAATAAGTAACCTAGCCCTATGACATTAATATACCAGTAAAGGAGAACTGAACCCAAATAAAAAGTAATGAATGTAGAAAGCGATAGAAAGGTTCCAAAAGGTAATTCGCTCTTTAAATTTTTTGCTTTGAATAACAAAAAACCAATACTAATCACTGCGCCTATTCCAAAAGCTAACAAAACATTAATTAAAATTAAAAAGCCTGGAGTTATTTGTCCTAATAAAAAAGTTAACTTTACGTCCCCAAAGCCCATCCAACGACCTTGGGAAATCCAATATAAAAGACCAAAAAAAATGAACAAACCAAGTCCAGCCAAAACCCCTGTTAATGCCAAGTGAGGACCGATCAATAAATTCACAAATAATAAAATCAAAGTTGACGGCACAACAACTTTATCCAAAATCAAATAATGCTCATAATCAATCATGAAGATGACGAGCAGAACCGATGACGCTATCCAAGCTTTAAATAAGAAAAGAATTTCCAGATAAGAAGTTGGAACAAAAAGTAAGTAAGCGAAAGCAAATAACAAACCGGTTATAATTTCGATTCTAAAGTACCGCGTTGAAATAGATTTTCCGCAATATCGACATTTTCCTTTTAATGATAGGTAGCTAAAAATTGGAATGAGATCTCCTGCTGATAATTCATGTTTGCAGTGCATGCAGTGAGAACGACCCATCAAAGTTTCGTTTTTAGGCAAACGCAAAATAAGAACATTAAGAAAACTACCGATTAATGTTCCAAAAATAAAGCTAGCAATTAATAAAATTGTCATTGCAAACCTTGTTCAGTGATAGTATGGATTCCTGCTGGGACTCCATCGACTGCTTTATTCAAGCAAAATTGTAGAGAATATTTCTTTGAATTACTTTGGCTATATTGAAACTCGTTGTATTTTGCGCATTCTCCCCCATTAGCTACTGCTCCTGGCATAGCACGCAAATAATATGGGACAAGGATTTTTTGGTTATTAAATTGCTCAGCACTAGGATAAAGATCTTGATCAGCATAATAATACTTCAGGGCCTTGTTGATATTCAAAACATTATCATATGTTGCTTTTGCTTGACCCTGAGTGTAACCAGAATAAGCACCAACCGCCAAGGAAGCGACGAATAAAACAAAGACCACAATTGATATAAGCGATTGCAGTTTTTTGAAGTTATTCCCTTGTTGAATCGGAGGTACGGGGAGGTTTGAGTTTGGTTGTGCAGAGGACGCAATAGGTGCTGAAGACGTAGTCTCCGGATTTGTGATATTGGTATCCATAAAAATTTACTCTATCAGCCCCACCAAATTGATGAGGCCGAACAATAAGCTTTATTGAATACCAGTTTGGCTTGCAGTATGAGTACCAGCTGCAAATCCACCGGTTTGCGCACCTAGACAGAAGGTCAAGGTATATGTACCACCTACTGTCGTACCTGTTGTACCCGTGTAAGTAGTAGCTGCACCTGTATAAGTATAGGTGTTTTGCGCTGCTGTACAAGTTCCATCAGGTGGTGTTGGCGCTGTAGGAAGCTGGCTCAAATAAGAAGCCATGCCTGCCTGCGTGAAGTTAGCAGTGATTGGATAACCACCCTGATCGTTGTAGTACAACTCAAGAGCAGTATCCAACTGTCTAATATCAGCCAATCTTTTAGCATCCCTAGACTTGGCTCGAGCCGAGTTTAAGGCTAGTAATACTACAGATGCCAAAAGACCAATGATTGCGATAACAACCAACAATTCAATCAATGTAAAACCTTTATTTTGGTTTTTGTTTCTCAATGTTTTCACCCCCTCTCGGGTAATGCTTTGAAGCGCAACCTATGTTGCACTGCTAGCTAAATTATAAATTGGCATTAAGATTCCTGCAACAAGGATACCCACAGCAAGACCAAGAACAATCATGATCACAGGTTCCATCAAAGTTGTTAAGACGGAAATTGTTGCATCAACTTCTTTTTCGTAAAAAGAAGCCATCTTCTGCAAAATTGGTGCCAATGTTGCTGACTTCTCGCCTACTTCAATCATCTGTGTTACGATTGGCGGAATTTCTTTGTGATTGGCCAAAGCTTCAGAGATCGATTTGCCAGTAGAAAGCTTTTCTGCTGCTTCTAAAATAATATCGCGGTAAATAACATTGTTTACTAATTCAGCCACTACTTCAATCGCTTTGATAATTGGGATACCGCCAAGGATTAAAGTTGAAAGGTTTCTTGAAAAACGAGCGAGGTAAATTCTTTGAAAAATTGGACCGATAACCGGTGCAGAAATCTTTAAGCGGTCAAAATAATATCTACCGGTAACTGTATTAATGAAATATCGGAGACCAAAGAAAGCACCAATCGCAAGGATAAACAAAGTCCACCAATAATGCTGAAAAAACTTTGTAAAAGCAATCAAAGCAACGGTAATTGCGGGCAGATTGCCTCCTTGCTCGGTAAGAACATCGGTTAATTTTGGCAAAATAAACAGGAACATTAACGAACCAATGACCACCAAAGCTACTAAAATGAAGATTGGGTAAGTCATTGCGCTCTTTACTTTAGAAGTAAGATCGTAATCCTTTTCTAACTGATCGGCCAAATAGTTTAAAGAGTTTTCCAGAGAACCAGATAATTCACCAGAATGAACAACGCTCACATAAACATTTCCAAAAATCTCTGGATAAGCAGCAATACTTAAGGAAAGACTGTTACCGCTTTCAATGCTTTGAATAATTTCTTTGATAACTGTTTTTAGACGCTTATTGTTAACTTGATCAACCAAAATGCGCAAAGCCTGAAGCAAAGGCACTTTCGCACCAATCAAGGTTGCCATTTGTCTTGAGAACAAAACCATTTCTTTTGGCGGAACGGTTTTTCCAAAAGGAAAAAGTTTTGCCAAGATACTTTCTTCGACAACAGTCAGACTTAAAATAGTCAGATTGTTGTCCGAAAGCAAGCTTTCAGCTTTGGCTTGTGTTTCAGCAACAACAATACCTGAATGAGGATGTCCGTTTTGATCTTTGGCTTGATATTCAAATTGCATGATTATCCTCTACTTAATAAGGAATTAAAGTAATCAGTATCCTTAACATATCCTTGTGCTTCTTCCATTGCAACAATCCCCTGCTTAACCAAGTAAGCTAAAGATTTGTCTAACGAAAACATTCCAGCATCAGCGTTAGTGTGAATGATATTGTCCAGTTCGTAAGTTTTTCCTTCTCGAACAACATTCTTCACTGCATTATTGCTTGCCAATACTTCAATTGCTGCAACACGACCGCCGCCAATTCTTGGCAAAAGACGCATCGAGACAATTCCTGTTAAAATGCTTGCTAGCTGGGCTCGAACTTGCGGCTGTTGGTGTGGAGGGAAAACATCAATAATACGATCAATGGTTTGTGCGGCATCATTAGTATGCAAAGTTGCAAAAACTAAATGCCCGGTTTCAGCAATTGTGATAACCGTAGAAATAGACTCTAGGTCACGCATTTCACCTACCAAAATTACATTTGCGTCTTCGCGCAAGCTCGCCTTCAAGGCTTGAGGAAAGTCAGGTGTATCAACTAAGACTTCACGTTGGTTAACAATACTCTTGTCGGGAGTGAAAACAAATTCAATCGGGTCTTCAATTGTTAAAATGTGCTCAGCACGAGTATGGTTAATATGATCAACTAAAGCCGCAAGAGTGGTTGATTTACCATGACCGGTAGGACCTACAACCAAAACCAAACCTTGCTTCGGCAAAGTGAATCTCAAAAGATCTTCAGTAATTCCAAGTTCATTTAAGGTTTTGATATGGCTTGGGATCAAACGAAAGGCTGCCGCAATTAAACCTTTTTCTTTGTAAACGTTAACACGGAAACGAGCGTTATCTTTATAAGAATAAGCAAGGTCAACATCCTGACGTTTCTCGAACAAAGCTTTTTGTTCAGGAGTCATCAAGATTTGTGTAATACTAGAAATATTTTCGGAATTCAAAACTTCAAAATTTTCCAGCTTTTCAATCGCACCATCAATACGAATAACTGGCGGCTCACCAGGAACAAGATGTAAATCTGAAGCGTTGCGCTCAAGAACTATAGCAAGTAATTTATTTAGTTCTAACTCTGATGCTTTGTACATATGATTCTTATTAGTACTTAGTTTTAGTACCTAGTGAATTATTCGGAGGTAATTCTTACCACCTCTTCATAAGTAGTAATACCTTCCAAGACCTTGATTATCCCGTCTTGCTTCATAGTTATCATACCAGTCTTTTTTGCAACTTCATAAATTTTTTGTGGAGAAGAACGAGAAAGGATCAATTCTCTAACTTCATCGTCAATAGAAATAAGCTCGATAATTGCAACGCGTCCTTTGTATCCGGTCTTTCCGCATTTCTCACACCCTTCACCAGCGTAAATCTTTATCTTCTTTAAATCAACGTCGCCTAGTTCTTCTTTTGAAACATCAGCCAAATTAGCCTGGATAGCCTTTTCGATTTCTGGAGAAACCGGAATTTCTTTTTTACAATTGTCACAAATCTTTCTTGCCAAACGTTGAGCTGCTACCGCATTAATAGAAGCTGAAAGCAAGAAAGATTCAATGCCCATGTCCATCAAACGAGGCAAAGCGCCAATAGCGTCGTTAGTGTGCAAAGTTGAAAATACCAAGTGACCGGTCAAAGCCGAATGGACAGCAAGTTCCGCGGTCTCGCGGTCACGGATTTCGCCCACCATAATTACATTAGGGTCTTGGCGCAAAATCGAGCGAAGTCCGGCTGCAAAGGTTAAACCAATGTCAGGATTAACTTGGCTTTGATTAACACCAGGCATAAAATATTCAACCGGATCTTCCAAAGTAACAATATTAACCTCAACCGTGTTTAACATTGAAAGAATCGCATACAAGGTTGTCGATTTACCTGACCCGGTTGGACCAGTAACCAAGAAAATACCATGAGTCTTTTTTAAATTTTCGCGAGTACTTGCCAAAGCTTTTCCTCGAAAACCTAATTGTTCCAAGGTTGGCACCTTGGTACTCTTGTCCAAAATACGCATAACGATCTTTTCACCGTTCACGTTTGGCAAAATAGAAACACGGAGGTCAACTGATTTATTTTCAGTTTCGTAATGGAAACGACCATCTTGAGGAAGACGAGATTCATCAATTTTTAAGTTTGAAAGAATTTTGATTTTTGAAACAACCGCGCTTTGCACATTTGCGGGCAAGGTAATCACAGAATGTAGTTGTCCATCTAAACGAAAACGCACACGAACTTCGTCTTGCAACGGTTCAATGTGAATATCGGAAGCCCCACCTTCGATCGCATTGGTAAGCAAAACGTCGACAATCTTCGAAATTGGTGCATCTTGGACCAGCTTTTGAAGATCTTCGGTAGAAACTTTCTTTTCAACTTTCTTAGCCGCCTTCTCACTTTTTTCTTTCGCTTCAATATTTGCCAAAGCCTCATCGACAACTTTGCTAATATTGGCAGCTTGACTGGTGACCTTTTTAAAGCTTTCTTCATCGGTAACATAAAGCTGGATGACGAAACCGTTTTTTCGACTCAAGAATTCAAGAGCTTCTAAGGCTTGTAAATTAGTAGGATCAGTGATTGCAACTTTTAGATTCTTATTATCTTTTTCAAAAGCAAAAAACTGATAAAACTTGTAAGTATCTTCGGGAAGAAGATCTAAGATTTCTACTGGAACATTTTTATCCTGGAATGAAACGTAAGGTATATTTAAAAAAGCGCCCTTGGCTTGGGCTAAGGTTTCAGAACTAAGAATTTTTCGATTCGTGATCAGATTTAAGACTGTGTCCCCGCTTTTTAAACTTTCGGCTTTTACGCTATCGTATAAAGCTTTGGTTATAAAACCGTGTTCGACTAAAAATTCTTCAAAGTTGTTGGTTTTAACATTCTCCGGCATATTAGGTATAACCACCTAAATATTACTGTTTAGTAAAAGGGTTCTTCAAGCCTAACTCTTCTTTTGTAACTGTTGGATATGATGGTGGAATTAAAGCCTTAAAACGATCATCATCCAAGATTTGTGTGTTTAGTTTTCCGTTCAAAAAGCTCATATCAACTTTCCCTCTTGGAACAGCGACTGTTGCTGAAGGAGTATTATTTCCATCTACTGTTCCTGATGGTGTCGGTTCAACTCCTAATGTGGCTGGCCCACCTGTAGGAGTCTTTTTAAACAAACCAAAGTACAAGACACCGATTACAGCAATAACAATGACGGCAAGAATAAGGAGTTGTTTTTTATCTTTCTGTGTTGTCATCTATTTTTTTTGATAATAAGTCTTAAAGATGAGGTGGAAAGTCAAACCTTTATCCGGATCATTGCTGATATCAACGCTTTGTACATCAATCAAACGCAAACTTTTTTCCAAAGAAGCCAAGAACTGATCAAAACTTTCTAAGCTTCCATTGGCTTCCATTGTCACCGTGACCATTCCAAGGCCTCCTGTTGGAGCGGCCGATGCAGCGTTGATTGCCGAAGCAGGCGCTGGAGTTGGTGCTTTTCCTGTTGTTGTCGCAGTTGCGGTATTCCCTACTCCGACAGGCGTATTTGCAGCCGCAGCACGAGCTTTTTCTGCATCTTCCTTTTCGGTCACATCGATAGCTTGAAGAGCGGCAATGGTTAAGTTTGCTGCTTTTGTCATTGATTCGAGATGGGCGTACAAATCTGGAACACTGGAAGAATCGGGAATTGCTTCATTCAATAAATCAATTTTTTCTTTTTGATCATTCATCGCCTTAACTTGTTCAATAAGGTGCTGTTTTTTATTCTCAAGATCATCGTGTGTAGCCTGACTAGTCTGTAGAACGCCCTTCTTTTGTGTGTAATCGCGATAACGAGGAAGCAAAACAAACATGATCAACAATATTGAAATAATTGTTGTCAGGATTAAAGTTCCTAAGGTAACAGGTTTTCTATTTTGGATTATTGCCATTGCTTTGTTGCGCTTTCGTTAACTCTAAAAGCTTGCTTTTATCAAAAGTTACAGTGATCGTATAAGTAATTTCATTTTTGTCTTCGGCAGCAAGAGCTACATTTGTAAGTTTGACGTCCTTGATGTAATCAAAATCTGGTAATTGAAACCCTTTAATTAATTTATCAAGATCCTGAAAATCAGGAACCGTGCCGGTGATCGTCGCACTTCCATCAAGATTGGCAACATACTTAGTGTATTTTGATGTTTTCAAAGTTGCCTCAGAAAATTTGGGAATCACTTGTGACCAACTCAAATGTGCATTTAATAGTGTTGCCATTTCTTTAAGCTTGTCTTGATTCCTTGATAAGGCAATAAAGTCTTTCTGGCTTTGAATATCTTTTGTTATATTTGCGCTGTCAGCATTAATTTTGTCAGTATGTTTTTGAGTTTTTGAAGACAAGAAGAAAACCACAGCAATTGCAGCAACAACAAGAACCAAGAGAACAACACCCAACATATTCAAAACACGGTATTTTTTACCGTCATCATGCGGGACATTCGTATTTTGTAATAAATTTATATCAGCCATTTATGTTTTGGTTTGTTTGGATTTTTATTTCGTCGTCCTTAGAGCTAAACCGATCGCAACGGCCAAATTACTTGAATATTGCATAACAGCAGCTTTCACATTTGGATTATACTCTACTCTACCTAATGGGTCACCGTTAATAACTTTTGGACCCATATCGGCAAAGAATTCACTTAAACCAGGAAGATTAGCCGTACCACCAACTATAATAATTTTATCAAATTTCTTACCGCGTGCTTCATATATTCCTTGCAGCTGTCTTGCTTCGCTTTTAATGTTTGTCAAAATTGGTCTTATTGTCTCTGGGATAACGCTTGCTTGAACTAGACCAAAGTCTTTTTTGAACTGCTCAGCGCGAGCCAAGCTTATTTTCAAGCTTTCAGCAATCTTATGAGTAATAGTCTCCCCACCAACCGGAATATTCCTCGTTAAAACCAAGTTCCCTTTTTCAGTAATATTCAAGTGCGTTGAACGCGCACCAATATCAATTAAAAGATCATTTCCTAAGTCATCGCCGATAATTGAGCGGATTAGGGCTAAAGCTTCGATTTCTAAAGCAATTGGCTCAAGTTTTGCTAGCTCAAAAATTTTCAAATAACTCTTAAGCATTGCGTTTGGAACAGCGGTAATCATTACACTGGATTGCCCGTCAGCTTTCTTTTCAAGTTGTGTCCAAGAAAGGGTCACTTCTGTCATTGGCAATGGAATATACCGTTTTGCTTCAAATTCAACAGCGGTTTTTAATTCCGCATCAGTCATCTTTGGCATATCAATTACGGAAGTAAAGACCGAAGAATTTGGCAATGAAGCAACAACTTTTTTTGTTGAAACGCCAGATTTTTCTATTAATTTCTTAAGAACGGCGACCGTTTTCTCAATTACCTCAGGCTTGCTTTCATCAATTTCGAAAGCAACATTCACCAAACCGTAAGTATCTAAAAAATGCTTTCCTTCTGAGGTAGTTACTTGAGCAATCTTTATGTTTGTCGTCCCGATATCAATCCCAAGAATGCTGATTTTATTCGAAAAAAGCATTAGTTTGTGTTTGTGATTTTTATTTCTGAAATACGAGATTTTACCCCTTGAGTATAAAGAAAATCGGCCTGAATGTCAAAGTTTTTTCTTGTGGCTAACCTTAAAAATGGCTTAAATTGGTATCCTTTACTAAAAGCCGTACTTTTGGTAAAATTTGGAAGTTGATAAAAATTTTTGGGTGTGTAGCTCAGTTGGTTAGAGCACTTCACTGATAATGAAGAGGTCCGTGGTTCGAGTCCACGCACACCCACCATGAAAAATGCAATTTATTTTTGGTCCTTTACTTGTCGCCCTGGGTATCCTTGTGATGCGCTATACCGTGCAAATCACAAATTTCACAGGAGAAATCGACTTTGCTGAAAGAATTTTCAGCAATGGCATTGGCGCTGGAACCTACACTTGGTGGCGCTTGGTCGGCTTAGGTTTCGCTATCATTGGCGGAATGTGGTTTTTTGGACTACTAGGCCTCCTTGGCAGCTTGATTGGCGGTATCTTTACAGTTGGCCAATAAAAAAGTAAAATATCTAAGTATAAATTCCAATACGGGCCCTTAGCTCATTTGGTAGAGCGCCTCGTTTGCACCGAGGAGGCGAGGAGTTCGAATCTCCTAGGGTCCACCAAAAAACACCCCCTTTCGGGGTGTTTTAGTTTATTCCTATTATAGCTTTGCGTTTACTATTTCATAGCCACAACTTGTAATCCTTCAATTAATTTAACCAAGTATTTAGTGTCAGAATAGGCCACGTACATATGTGGTTCACCAAGAACAACAACTGCATACTTTGTCCCATTATTAGTCTCTACTAAGGCTCCGTAGTTGTATCCAGAAATTGAGCCAAGGTACCCATTCTTTGCACCAATTACATTTACTTCTGTTCCTAACAACTTATCATTGTTATGTACAGTTTGATTATACTCAGGATTATTTGTCGAAACCATATCAAAAGAATCACTTTGAGCTACTTCTTTTAAATATGGATACTTGCTGAAAGCTGCGGTAACAATCTTGGAATAGTCAGCAGCAGTTATAACATTGCTCTTGCCCATCCCAGTTGGTTCGTAAAATTTACTGTGCTTTGCTCCCAAACTTTTTGCTTTTGCGTTCATTTTTGCTGCAAATTGTTTCGCGCTTAAGCCCGTGCTTCTTGCTAAAGCGCTTGCCGCATTATTCGCAGAAGGTAAAAGCGCAGCATAGAACAAATCGTTAACCTTAAACTTCACTCCGGGCTTAGCTTTAATACATCCCCCACCCTTTCCACATTCCCCTAAGGTTTGATCATATTTAGTCATTTCAATTTCTTTATCAAAATCAGGCTTCGTATCCATGACAACCATGGCTGTAACTAATTTTGTTAAAGAAGCAGGAATACGTGAATCATTTTCATTCTCGGCAACAATAACATTTCCATTCGTAACGTCAGTAACGATATAAGCTTTTGCGCTAATTTGATCTTCAGTGGCATGCGCGGTAAACGGAAGGAAAAGGATTGATCCTAAAAATAGTAAAACGAGTTTATTTTTCATATTTATTCTCCTTAACCATATTAACGCAAAGGGTCTTGCAAACAAGAGGAAAAATTAATTTTCTTGTGGAAAGAGTCTGAAAATACAATCGGTTCTGTCTGAAAAAACAATGATCTTAGCAGTTCATCCAATAGCGACTTTGTGAATAACCGATAAACTAAAAATATGCCAAAAAACGAATTTATCGCTTTTGACTTTGATGGCGTTATCGCTGAATATCACGGCTTCAAAGGTGAGACTAATGAAGAAAGACCGATTGAAGAAGTTGCAAAATCAATTCGCACGCTCAAAGAAAAAGGTTGCAAAATAATTATTTACTCCACTCGCGGAGAAGATTTTATAAAGAAATATTGTGAAAAACACAATATTCCAGTAGATTATATCAATAACAATCCAAAATTTGAAAACGCCAATGACGGAAAGCCAGTGGCGCAAGTTTATGTTGATGATAAAACAGTTTCTTATCAAGGACAAAAGGCCGAAGACCTTATCGAACAAATTTTAAATTTCAAATCTTATTGGGACAAAGATTAAAATATTACGAGCTTCTTTTGAATTGGTGTTGTGATATGCAAGCGCTTTTTTGAGTCGATATAAAAATCGATTTCTGTTCGCACACCAAATTTATTTTTCAAATAAATACCTGGTTCTATTGTATAAGCAACGTTAGACAAAATAGGCCTTTCAAAACGTGGAGCGATGTGATCTCCCCTGCCATGTACCGAAACGGTACCAATGCAATGCCCAAGCGAGTGCGGCATTTGTCCGAAGCCCGCTTTATAAATTATTTTTCGAACTAAAAGATCGATTTCTTTTCCTGTAGGAAAACGCTTCTTTTTCAATTCATTTTCAATGAACTTTATTGCTTTGTCGCGAACCTGAAATGCCAAATTAATAACTTTGAAAACTTCTCTGGGAACCTTGTTCCCATGATAAGCCATCCAAGTTATATCCGAGAAAATTTGACCGCGCCCGATTTGCGCCCAAATATCTAAGAGGATCAGACTTTCTTTTTGCAAGCGTTTAGACTTTTTCTTTTCAGGATAGTAATGGACAAAGGAAGTATTCTCACGAAAAGCAACAATTGGACAGTCTTTACCCGGAATAAGTTTTAACTCGCGCATAAATTTTCTTAAGTATTCTGCAGTTTCATATTCCGTAGCTTGTGGGTGAGTTTTTAAAAATTCAAAACAAGCATCCTTTACCTTGCCAGCTAATTCACCGGCTAAAAGATGCTTTCTGATTTTGCTTTGATTTAAATGTATTCCTTTTGCAACCATCAATTTTCCTTAATTGCTGCAGCAATAACTGAGGCGACACTTTTATCTAATGGTTTAGGCAAAATATTTTCTGGATTTAAATCTTCAACGTGCCCGGCCAAAGCCTCTGCAGCCGCAACCAACATTTCATCAGTAATCATTCTTACTTTATTATCTAAGGCGCCTCTGAAAATTCCCGGGAAAGCCAAAACATTGTTCACCTGATTTGGAAAGTCAGAACGACCGGTAGCGACAATAAATGCTCCGGCTTCTTTTGCTAAATTCGGCATGATTTCTGGTATAGGATTCGCTAAGGCAAAAATAATCGGTGCTTCTGCCATCAGTTTTATTTTTTCTGCATCCAAAAGCCCGCCCTTACTAACACCAATGAAAATGTTTGCACTTTTCAATGCTTCGCTTAAGTCACCGCTGATTTTTCTGGGATTAGTTAGAGAAGCAATTTCTCTCTTGGAGTCATCTAGGTCAGTGCGCTGTTCCGAGATTATTCCTTTACTATCGCAAATAACCAAATCTTTGAAACCATATTTTAAAAGCAGCTTTGCTACCGCACTTCCTGCCGCCCCTGCACCATTAATAACAACATGCATATCTTCCGCAGCCGCACTTTTTAGTTTCAAGGCATTCAGCAATCCTGCCAAAACCACAACTGCTGTACCGTGCTGATCATCATGAAAAACAGGAATCTCCAACTCTGCTTTTAAACGTTCCTCGATTTCAAAACATCTTGGCGCAGAAATATCCTCTAGGTTAACCCCGCCAAAAACCGGCGCGATCTGTTTTACGGCTTTGATAATTTCTTCTGTATCTTGAGTATCTAAACAAATTGGAAAAGCATCAACCCCAGCAAATTCTTTAAACAAAATTGCTTTTCCTTCCATGACAGGAATTGCAGCATGAGCACCAAGGTTACCCAAACCCAAAATCGCAGAGCCATCAGAAACAATTGCAATCGTATTATGTTTGATAGTGTATTCTTGTGCTAAGTTTTTATCTTTCCCTATCTCAACGCAAACTTGGCTTACACCAGGAGTATAAGCCAAGGAAAGATCGTTCCTATTTTCTAGAGGGACCTTGCTTTTAATTTCTAGTTTGCCGTGCGATTTGCGATGCAAATCTAAAGAGTCCTGATATACCTGATCCATATTTTTAAATTTAACTATTGAACATTGTCGGTTGGTGCTGGTGAAATAGCTTTCCACCCTGCCGGAATACAAGCGTCAGGAAAGGCTTGTACTTCACCGGTATTTTCGTTTTGAGCTACAGTGACAACTTGGGCGCACATCTTTCCATCGTCTTCAGCGTTTTTTGTTGTCGAGCTTTGTTTTACAACGCTATCTACCTTATCACGTTGGTTATAATAGGTCCAACCGATTAAAGCGGCAAGAGCTAAAAAGGTCAAAGCCAAAACCGTAAACATTCTTCGAGAATCCATCATAAAATTTTGTTTTCCTATTCTTTTAGGATCTTAGCACATTTCTTTTCCCCGAGAAAACTCGTGCCCAATTCCAAACAAGGGTGCAAGACAGGCATGCCAAAATAATTCTGTCCAAGGTATTCCTCCAAGAACTAAAATTCCAAGAGGTGTTCCATGAAGCAACCAATATTTATCCCAATAATGTGGAGAGACAATTGAAAATAAAATATAGTAAGCCGGAGTAACAATAATAAACATTAGAAGCGAAGTCCAAAGCGCAGGGACAAGTAAATCTTTGCGTTTCAATATCATGAATATCAAAAAGAAAATGCAAATCCAAGCATTGGTGATTACAGAATTAAATCCTAAGCCGAGATTTAAAAAAATAAGCACCGCCATCGAAATCGGAAAGAAAGAGTAAAACAACTTCCTGCGGTATGGGTACTTGCTCTTCCCCCACTTTTTGTTGAAAACGGTTTTATAAATTGTTGCTGCTAAGCCCGCAAAAACAAAAGAAAAAATAAAATCTTCGATGTGAAATATTTTCCAAAAAATAAACACTGAGGCGGGGTGCCAATAATCGCGATCGTAAAGCCATTGACTAGCAAAGGTTGCGAGAATTCCTAAAAACCCGAAGCGTAAAAGAAGCTTTCTGAAATCTTTCCGAATAGCAAAAATTATTAACCAAAATAAAAAAAGGTATAAACACCCAAATAAATATAAGTACTTATCCATTATTTTTCGTCCTTCAATTCTTCAACTTCTTTTTCTAGATTGCGGACTTCATTTCTAATGTCTAAAAGGACTTCCCTTTCGCTCTCAACTTCAGTTTCGGTTTTTTCGGTAACCTTCTTTTCTTTTTTTAATCCTGAAATAATAATTTGATCGCCAATAAAAGAAGAAGCAAACAAACCGGTCAGCATCAAAATAACTATGCTAATAAATATTGAGAGTGGCGCATTGACGTTAAGAAAGTCTGCGGTATGCCAGACACCACGCCAAAAAATTACAATTGCAATGCCACCAACAATACCATAGATAATTGGGTAACGACTAAACCAAGCGCGAACTTTGTCCTCGAGCTTGTCGAAGTAACTGTAAATTTTTTCAATTATCTTTCTCATTCTTTGAAAACCGTTTCGCGAATTTCTAAAAGACTAAGCAAAAGGACCAAGCAGATTGGACCCATCAAAAACCCTAATGGTCCAAATAACCCAACCCCACCAATAACTGACAAGAAAATTAAATAGGTATGAACATTAACCTTACGATTAATCAAAATTGGTTTTAAGAAGTTATCAATCAAACCAACAACAGCTATTCCCCAAATGGCCATGCCTAAAGCTTGGAGATGGTTTCCCGTTAAATATAAATAAGCGACAGCAGGAACAATAACTAAAGTTGTTCCAATTGTCGGAACCAAAGCAGCAACCGCGGTAACCAGACCCCAAAGCAAAGCATTAGGAATTCCAAAAATTGCAAAGCCAATTGCGGCCATTATTCCTTGAATGAAAGCCGTTAAGATTTGTCCTCTAATAACCGAGTTAATAGCGTTTTCGATTTTATTCAAAACCGCAAGATCAACCTCATCATCTAGCGGACTTAAAACCAAGTAGGCTTTTTTCAAACGGCCACCGTCTTTCCAAATAAAGAACATCCCAAACATGACCAAAAAGAATTTGAAAATCAATACAATTATACTTGAGAAAATATTTCCAAGCCTTCCAATCACTGCATTGGCAGCATTACGTAAATAACTATTAAAGTCGATATTAATCACTTGTCCAAAACTGTGAGTTTTTGAAGTTAAAGACGATAAGGCATTTGAGAAAACGTTGTTATTATCGTTGGAAATTGAACTATACAAATTTTGAGTCTCTTTGAAAATTTGCAAACCAAATAAGAACAACGGGATCAGAATTACCAAAACAACTAGAAAACTAGAGACCCAAGCAGCCCAAAAAGGACTTTTGATCGCCTTTGATAAAGTATCGTAAAGTGGCTTAAAAATTATCGCTAAGGTAAAAGCCAAAAAAATTGGACCTAAGTACGGCAAGAATATGAAAACATTCAAAAGCAGTACCAAGCCCAAGAGAACAAAGAAAAAAATCGTTTGATTTTTTGATGGTTTCATGAATAGATTATATCACGCCAGCGCTATTATCATCCATATTATCCATAGCTTGGCGAATTTTTTGAACTATCTCTTGAGGATCGGTTCCGTCATCAACAACAATGTCATATTCATCGGCTAAAACCCTCAAGCGCTCCCAAGATTCAGGGGTACCATCGTTAGCAAGCTTTTCCAAAGCATTAGGGCTAAGCGCATCATGATCATTTAAAAATTCATTAACATGCTTGATGGTATCGCCTTCTAGATCATTTGAGTTCTCTTCGGGGTTATCTGAACCTTCAATTTCTTCATCATCAATGTCTGGCATAAGAATTCCTTTCTTTTATTTTCTTTATAATAATCCCAAAGCAATTAAGGTCAATAGTTAACTTTAAACGACCCAATAAAACATCGCCAAAATAATTAATGCCGAAACGTTGGCAATCATTGCTAAATGCTGGACCCGAGGGTGAATCGCAATTGCAAAAACAAGCATAATCATCAGCGTAACTGCAAAATACAAGTAGAAGCTTTTCAATCCTTCCAATGGCAAATTGTGTCCAAGGATTTGCACTTGTGCATTGGCTTTGGCTAGGAAACCATAATTACTAATTGTCGAGTTTGCCAAACTCCCTAAACTTTCGGCAGAAATATTTCCTGCTAAATCATAAGCAGTAATATTTACGTTTCCAAAAGCTTTGTTATTGGCAACAGAAATTTTTCCTTGCCAAGTTTGTGGATCACTAGTTGGATAAAGTAGTAAACCACTGTCCCCTGATGAAGCAACAAGCTTTACCGTATCACCAGATATTTTTACTTTTACCAAATACTCATTGTTACCATTTTCTTGATATGGTTGTACTTCAGAATTCAAAATTTGTGGCGCTGTTGTATCGACTTTAATTTTTATCGCCGCTGATTTTGCGCCGGGATCAATCGCATTGTTATAGCTAATTACGCTTATCGCATTATCACCCTCGGCCAAGCCACTAACCAATCCTGAGAACTTCCCATTAACAACAGGGAGTTGTGTTAATGGTGCATTATTTACCATCACATAAACCGCGTTTGCGCCTTTAGCCTCTCCGCTTAAATTGACCTCATTCTTATTTGTCACCGTCGGTCCATCATAGTAAACAACAGGCTTTGCTAAACTTACACGTTTTGTTTCCGGCAAAATGTATTGCGCAGAAATTGTTTTTACAGGCAACGGCTGAGGTTTTGTATAAACATCTTTACTAACATACGGTTGATTTGCAATAACGCCAAACATTTGGACAACAAAAATTGCATTTGAACCTTGGTAAGTTCCTTCGGCTATTCCAATGCCAATATCTTTGTAATCCTTATTTAAAATATTTGCCTTGTGGCCAGGGCTGTTCATCCAAGCGCTTTCAACACCTTCGGCGCTTTGGAAATTCACGGCTAAGTTTTCGCCGGCAACCATGTACTTATAACCTTCAGCAGAAATAAAATCCCAAGGAGTCTTTCCTTGCGGCGAAACATGAGCAAAGTATTGGTTAGCAACCATATCTTCTGCTTTCTTTTGTGCCGCAGCATCAAGCAAAGAATTTTCAATCAAAGCAGATAAGCCAAAAGTGTTTCGAGAACTATTTGTTAGCTCGATAATATTTTTAACGCTAACTCCTTGCGAAAAAGCATGGTTGTCAGGTAAGAAACCAAGAGAAAAAAGCGTAGTAAGTTTTAATGACAACATCAGACCGGCATACAAAGAGATATGCCTATGACCTAAAGCATGAGGTCGATAGTTGTTTCTGGCATGCGGCACAAAAAGATCGTGCAGGTGCTGCAGAAATTTCATATTTATTAAGTTTTATTTTTGTTTCTTTGAAATTCTTCTTGATTTTGAGAAGAATTCCTTTTGCAATAAAAAATTGAGTTAAATTTTTGAACTCAATTTTTATTTACATATCTATTATATCAGAAATTTTCGAAATTGTAAAGCGTTCTTTATCTATTCAGGCTTTAATAATCCGCTGGGAAAGAATAACTCTTCTTAAATTTAGGATTTTGATCCTTTGCCCCATACCAAATTTCTATTTCATCATGTGATTTCAAAACATAATCATGAACATTAGTGATTGGGGTACCATTGACTGCAACAACCAACTTATGAGTATCATCAACACAATTATTCCCTATGCACGAATCAGAAAAGTTGACTCCCCACTCGTCAAAGAACTGTCCTAACTGAAAGTCTTTTTTTACTGGAGATTCAACATGCAAAATTCCGGTTGTGTCGTGAGTGTGCAAAGGAGAAATAAAAGAAGAAGCAATACCAATATCAGCAGGGATAGTTTTGCTTTCCCCGTTTATTGTAATGTCGATATGTTGATGGATATGCAAAACAGTTCCTTCTTCCGTCAAAGCCTCAAGACCAGCCTTTTGTAAATTATTGGTTAACTGAGTTTCGTTGGGAACAAAAGCAAAATCCTTATTTACAGCGGGTTTGCTATCTTGCTTGGCCAAGAATATTCCAGCTCCAATAATTATTACCAAAACTACAATAATTATGATTGCCTTTTTCATATTTTTAGATTACCAACCTTTCAATAGATTATAAATTGTGATTAATGACCCAACAAACATCGCTAGAAAAGTTATGCCAATGAAAAAGTTACTAGCTTTACCGTTTGTTCTATGACCCATTATACGTTTATTGTTCCCAATTTTCCAAACCATGAAAATAATTGGCACAGCAATAATACCATTGATGATTGCTGTGTAGATTAAGGCCTTAACAGGATTTATGCCAGTCAAGTTCATAAGCAGCCCTACTAGTGTTCCTAAAATAATAATACCGTAAAAACCTCTAGCTTGATTAAACTTATTAGCCAATCCTTCGTGCCATCCAAAAATTTCGGAAACCGCGTAAGAAGACGTAGCTGCAAAAACAGGAATTGCCAAAAAACCTGTGCCAATAATTCCCAGAGCAAATAAAACTTCCGCGATCTTACCCGCATGCGGAAAACTTTGCACTAAAGGCTCGAGAGCTTGTGCTGCTTGTCCCGCGCTTTGAATATCAACAATTCCTTTAGCGTGCAGGACCACGGCCGTGGTCATAATAATAAACCAAGTCGTAAGGTTAGAAAAAACCATCCCGACGATCGTATCCATGCGCATATTAATAATGCGTTTTTTTGTAACATGCTCACGGCGATGCATGCTCATGACATAATCTTCTTTCTCTTCTACTTCTTGTGACGCTTCCCAAAAAAATAAATAAGGAGAGATTGTTGTCCCAACAACACCGAGAAAAATAACAAGGAAGCTAAAGCTTAATTCAATATGAGGTAAGAAGGTGGCTTTCAAAACTTCTCCCCAATTCGCAGAAACAACTAAACCGGTAATGATATAAGCAAATAATGAAAGAGTTAACCATTTTAAGATCTTTGCGTATTTATGATAAGGAATAAAAATTTCAAGCAAAAGAATGATAACAAAGAAGAAAATCGCGTAAGAAAAATAAGGCAAAGGTAAGATTAGGCGGCTCACTTCAGCCATCGCTCCAAGATCAGCACCTAAATTGATTGTGTTTGCAGTTAATAAAAGAAGAACGATTCCATATAAAGATTGTTTGGAATAATGTTCCTTAATAATCTTTGACAAACCTTTTCCGGTAACTAAACCGATGCGACCACAAGCTTCTTGAATCGCAACGACAAATGGCAATAATCCAACAGCGGCCCAAAGTTGCCCAAGACCAAATTGCGCACCGGCTTGGCTATAAGTAAAGATTCCAGAAGGGTCGTCATCAGCAGCACCGGTAACAAGCCCTGGTCCTAAGCTTGAAAAAAACTTTCCCCAAAAACTTTTTGGTTCTTTTTTCTTTTGATTTTCGATTTTTGTTTCTGACATATTTATTAATACATCTATTATTCCAAACTTAAGAAGAATTTACAAACTTATCCACCAGAAAATTATTACGAAGTGGTTTACAATATAAGTGAAAGCGATACCCACCTTCCCTTGTTCAAATCGCGGTCGAAGGAGGCAGCGATGAACCATTCAACCCGTGTTCGCACGGAAACTCTTCAGTGCGAAATCCGGACGAAGCGAAATGAAATCGGCCTGAGCGATCTCCACCTGCGCAGTCGGGGATCCTCTCTCGCAAACCTCCTCAAGGAGTTCTCGATCACGATTCCTGAAACGATTCGGTCCGAGCGCTTCCATCGCGCCGAGCTCGCACGCTTCTTGGGCCAGCTCCGCCCCTTCCTTCCCACCTGGATGATCCTGGAAGTCGCCCGCCCTCTCTCAAGAAGAATGTCCTTCCACGATCAACGGCGTCGTCGGCGCAAATAGCACTGGGATGGTTCTTGTTCACGGCAGTCTAAGCTTCTCTAATCTGAGAAGTAACGACTGCCTTTGCCATTTAAAAACCCTTTTCGAAACAACAAATCTTTCGATTCATTTTCTCAAAAAGGGTGGCGATCCGTAGAGGCATCGCCGAGCTCCCTTTCACGCGTCTCTTCCAACACCCTTCTCTCCGCCGCCAAGCGACGGAATCGTGCGTCATTGATCCGCTCGAGGCGGCCAAAAACACGGTTGGTGTTCATGATCATCCCGGCAATGACAATCGCCAGGGAAACGATCATGAGGAGGACGGCAAGTCCCCCTTGCCACGGAATCGTGGCGAAGGATGCAGCGTATGCACCCATGCCCACGAACATCAGGTTGCGCGGCTTGATGTACATCACTGCCTCCGGTGAACGTGAAATGCGAACTTCCTCCTTCGCGATTTTCCTACCCGTGTCTTCTCTCCAGCTCCTGAAGCGTCAGCACGACGAGATACTTCATCGGCACGCTGACGATGTGGCGGCCCGGCCAGCGGCTAGGATCGGCCGGCTTCGAGAAGCCAGGGATCTGCAGTCCTTCATCGAGGATCACAGCTCCGATCTGGAGATCATCGGGGCCACCGATATCAACCAGGTCGCCTTCGATGATCCTATCTCCGATCACTTCGGCCAAACCTTCCGCCCGGCCGTCCTGCATAGGAACGACATCGAGCAGTACTCGCTTGGTCTGGGACACGTCAGTCTCCTGTATCTGGAAAGGTGGGTTTATCTCAGCACTTGCTGGATGTTACATTAAACCACAAATGCAGTCCTGTGTCAAGGACTGCATTTGTCATCTAATCTAATATTATCTTTCTCAATTCTTCTTTTTTCTGGGGATGCAACTTTGCTTCAAGAATATGGATTTTCAGCTCATTATCATGGAAGGTTTCGCCAGAAGCAAGATCCAAAAACTCTTCAAAATCCACCAACTTAACCTGAATTTTCTCGCCGGGGTCCAACTTCTGTTCAGTAACTTTCTTGCATTTCCGGGCTACGAAAATGAAAGTTGCCCAATCGAATTTGCTACTGAATTGTTCAGCTATGAAAAGCTCCCAATCTTCTGAATAATACCCGCTCTCCTCCAAGAGTTCACGCTTTGCAGCATCGAGAGGATTTTCTTCTTCCTCAATTCTGCCGCCAATAATTGCTAGATAAGGAAGTCGACCGGGTTGTTCTTCGTTTAATAAGATAATCTTTTTGTCTTCAGTAACTGCGATTACACAGGCGGTATCGTGCCTCTTCAATCTTTCAAAAGTAGCCGTGCTACCATCAAAAAGTTTTTGCTGCCAATGATAAACATCGTAGACGACACCTTTAAAGACGAGCTTTGCGTCATCTGGCATTCTTAATTTAGGTTTTGGACGTTCGATTTCCATAAATTCTGTTTACATCAATATTATACCAAACCCCAGCTTAAGCTTAAGGTTTCCGTGACATTACTTGAATCCAATTCGTTCTACCGCTGCTAGTGATATCTGCAAAAACTATTTGCAAGCCAACCTCTCGAATATACTCTTCCAGCTCTTCTTTTTCGAAAAAACTAAAAAATCTTTCATACTCATAACCGTAATCGTCTTCCTTGATGACACCTTGTTCAGCTTGATTTTCCCAAGCTTTCTTAACTGAAACATATAAATAGCTTTCAGGCTTTAAGATCTTTTTCATGTTGTCTAAGACAAGATTAACCTTATTTTTAGGGATATGTAGCAAAGAAGCTTGCATCATAATTGCATCGAACTTTTCGGTTTCATCCAAAGGTTTAGTCATATCCCAAAGAAAAAACTGTCCTTCTGGAACTTGTTCTTTGGAAAGGCGAACCATCTCTTCAGAAAAATCAAAACCTTTAACTTTAAAACCGTGATCAACTAGATACCTGGCCTTATGACCCGAGCCACAACCAACATCCAGAATTGATGAACCAGGTTTTAAGTAAGATAAAAATTTATCGACACCAGCATACCACCAATCATCATTAAGATGATCTTGATTCCAATCCGAAGCGATTTTATTGTAAGTTTCTTTGAGGTCCATGTTTTTATCTTTCTAATGCTAATTGAATCAACTTGCTTATGAGATCTTTATAGCTGAGGCCGCTATGCTCCCACAGCTTTGGGTACATACTATGATTAGTAAAACCAGGCAAAGTATTTATTTCATTTACCAAGAAACCTCTCTTGCTCAAGAATAAATCAACTCTACCAAGTCCTTTGCATTCCAGAACTTCATAAGCTTTCATGGCCAAATTCTGTGCCGTTGTAATTTGTGTCCTTATTAGCTTTGCCGGAATCACTAATTCGCTTGCCTTATCGTTAAAATATTTTGCTTCATAATCGTAAAATTCGACATGGGTAATAATTTCTCCAGGAACGGAAGCTGAAAGCTTATCATTTCCTAAGACTGAGCATTCTATCTCACGACCATCAACAAACTCTTCTACCAAAACTTTACTATCAAACTTAAAAGCATTCTTAACAGCTTTTTCGAGAGCTGCTTTTTCTTTAACTTTCGTAACACCAACCGAAGATCCTTGATTGGCAGGTTTAACAAACAAAGGTAATCCTAATTCTTTGACAACACGATTCACATTTAAATCTTTGCTCGACTTTAAAGTTACGAACTTCGCAACAGGAATACCTGCTTGCTGCAGTAATCTTTTCATGACATCTTTATCCATCCCTACTGCTGAACCAACAACATCAGCGCCAACAAAAGGCAAGCCGAGAAATCTTAACAAACCTTGGACAGTTCCATCCTCACCATTTACTCCATGGATCAAAGGAAAAATAACATCGAAATTTTTGAGCTTAGCAATATTGAAAGTACCGTCACGCTTCACATACAGCATCGAAGGCTGATATTTCTTTCTGTCCATTGCGACAAAAACATTCTTTGCCGACATTATCGAAACATCATGTTCGTCGGATCTCCCTCCGTACAAAATACCGACTTTTAGTTTTTTACTCATAAATTTTGTTTTTAATTTTCCTAGGACTAATGTCATAAAAGCATAACAAAAAATCGCCTTTGAGGCGATTCGAGTGCATTTACTCTAAATTACTATTCTTTTTGGCTTTTTCCGATATAACCCAAGGGTGTTGTAAACATGATGGATAGTCTTTTCATGCAAAAACTCTTTGCATGGCAAACCAGTCTCGTTCTTGTCCTGAAAGAAATTCATCAAGAGTAAGCCTTCTCCGTTTAGATGAGAATTAAGCGTTGGGAAAAACCATCCTTCATAAACAGCTGGGGCAAGATGCCTACCAAAAAAGAGATCGACAATGATTAGGTCAAATCTCTTTTTTAAGAAAGGCAAAATATTTTTTACATCACCGTGAAGGATCTGGGGGCGCAAAGGATTGGATGTAAAATTTAATTTAAACATTAGTTCGATCATACTAAGATCATATTCGATCCCAAGAATTTCCGAATCAGAGAATCTTTGGTAAATAGGATCAAAGCACGATCCCCCACCAGAACCAAGAACCAGAATTGAATTAGCTTTGAACTCTGGAGGCAACTCTGAGATCACTCTTTTGAATTTACGCTTTGTATACTCGGCGGTTAGATAAGCATCACCAACTTTAATTTGCCACCTGCCAAAGTACCGGAAGACGTCTATCTTACCGTTTACTTCAGAATCTATAATTTGGTGTTCGTAAAGCCAGCTCATAAGACCTAACTGGAAAAGTTTATCGATGGATAAACTCTTCAATAATTTTGTTTATCGCCAGACCAATAATCATTCCTAAAATCAATGAAGCTGCTAACTGATTATATTTTGGGACATTCTTGTTTCTAACCTGTAGCAAAAAACCAGTTTCCTGTTCGCCTTGTGAGTCTTTAAAGTCCAAGTCAAAATCGAAGTAATTTGCTTTTTGAAAAGTATATTCAAGAGATGCTGAACCGTTGGCGTCTGTCTTCAAATCTTTACTAAAGATCTCCTTATCCTTACTAGCATCACTATAAAAGGTATCTATTAAATGTGCTTGAAGATCAAGATTTGAAAGCGGTTGATTTGTCTTTGTATCAAGAAAAACGAAAGTTGTCTGAACCTTTTCACCAACCAATGGCGATAGCGGATCCTGATCTAAAATAACCTTAGTTGAACCGACGGTTTTTTCTACACCACCATGAGCAGATGCTACTAGGGAAGGAAACAGGATTATTATGGTAATCAAAAACATTTTCTTCATTAGATTTCTAGTTTCTTAGTTTCGATTATAAAATTATTCTTATCTATTTTTACTACCAGATACTCTCCGAAAGGTTTTCCAGTTCCATCATTCTCGCTAAATGAAACTGCAGTAATGTATTCTACTCCACCCAAGGGTTTCTTCTCGATATCTCTAAAATGAACATGACCCGAAAAGACCACCTTCACCTTACCAGACTTCGTAATGATTCGCTTTACTTCATCGGATTCGGTAGGAAAGACTCTGTGCGGATTACCCTTAAAATAAATATTGCTATCAAGATTTTCATGAACTAAAGGAAAATGCATATAGACCAAGACTGGAGCTGAAGCATTTTCTAAATCCTGCTCCAGCCATTTAACTTGTTTTTCTCCCATCGTGTACGGACAATCTTTATCAAACTTGTCGTATCTCTCGGCAAAGAGAATGATGTGGTGCACTCCACCCTTTTCAAAAGAAAAATATGTTGCAGGCATGTCTGTGAAATATTGGATTTCTTCGAAAGATAAATTTTTTACATCATGGTTGCCAAGTGCAAAAACAACTTCAGAGCCAGCGCTTTTGAGAATATGAGACACTTTTTCAAGATTAACTTTATCTATTTCGGTAGATTTATCAGCAATCGAATCTCCTAGATTTACCACTAAATCTACTGAATTAAAATCTTCTTGCTCCTTGAGTTTGGAAAACAACCTTTCAAATTGTGAACCAAAACAACTAACATACTCCGAACCGTCAGCATTCAATATCTTCTTATATATAGCGTCTTCGCCAAAATGTATGTCGGTAAGTATTAGTATCTTCATGTTTCTAGCATAACAAAAAACCGCCTCTGCGGCGATTTTAAATTTTTATCACTACTTTCACAGGATAATGGTCAGAGCCAAAAGAATCTTTTAGAACCTCACTTCCAAGTACCGAGGTTTCTTTGGGCGTTAAAATATGGTCGGTTTGATTTTTTACCGCAGTAATAGTTCCTTGGTTTTTCAAAGAGTTAATAAATCCAGCATTGCTAAAGGCAGTTTCCATTAATTTACGTTCTTGATACCAAGGAACGGACTCTGAAAAAGTAGCACCTAACAACCAATTAAAACCATTAAAGTTTGAATTATCAATTACATTAAAATCTCCCGCTATAATATTCTGTTCATTTGATAGTAAATGCTCGGTAATTATCTTGAAAGCATTCAATCTTTCTTTTGACCCTCTCGTACTTAAGTGAACTGAAAATATTCTAAATCGTTGACCAGTCGGCAGAACTATATCCGCATACATACCACTTTGTTGTTTAGATAACCTTGTCCATCCTCCTCCCATCAAGCATGCCAATTTAATAAAAATAGTAGTTTGAAGTTTGGGAACATATCTACGGTCAATAAAAGAACCTTTGGAATTCTCTATTTTATGAGGAGTAAGAATAGCAATGTAACAAGGAACTTCTTTGCCCTTTATCTCTCTTATAAAATCCTTCTCATAAACCATATTAAAAGGAAGTTCTTTGAGGTTTTCTAGAAGCTTCTCTGAAACTTCTTGCAAACAAAAAGCATCGAAGCTCGTGCTGTTTAAAAACTTTAAAACTTCGTCTTCACTTTTATTCGTATCTAATACATTCCAGGAATAAATGACAAGTTTATTTTCAGACATGTCTGAAGAATAACAAAAAACCGCCTATAAGGCGACGAAAAGAAAGAAAGCGCTCTCGGAACATGTACTTGGATTGCACATGCCGAGAACGCCCAGCTTCCCTCTGCACCGCTTATTCAGCGGTTTCCTCCTTGCGCGCGCTCAGGGCAGCAGAACCACCTCGTCAGGATGGTCACTGTCCATGAGCACAGCGTGTCCGAACGCCAACACCTCTTCGTGGTAGGTAGCCTTGAGCATCCTCTCAGCGTAATAGGAGAGGAAGCGCGGACTACTACCGAAGAAGTTGGAACCGTGTCCCACGATGATGACCACGTCTGCTTTCCTGAGCTTGGCCTTCACCTGCGCCAGGAGTTTGGAAAACTCCCTGGAGCCTTCTCCCAGGAACGCGGTGGGCTCTGGCACACCGAACCCCAGAGCCATGGTCAAAATGTCGGCGCACTCCGAAGGCGCAGAGTAAGCCGAGGTGAGAGTGAAAACCCTCTTTCCTTCCAGGTAGGGGCAGAGAGCCTCGGCTAGGACCGTCATTTCCCTTCTCCCCTCGGGAGTGAGAACACCGTCCTGCGTATACCCGTTCCGAACCGCGACAAGAACGCTCATGTCGACCATCCAAGCTGAGGTTTAGCTTCTCTACCGACAATCGGTAATCGGTCAAGAAGTTAATTATTATCTCAGAATGTTCGTGTCAGGTCAACCATCCTACTGAACCCTTATAACAAAAAACCGCCTCTTCGGCGATTTAAGTTTTCACAACTGAAAAGTGATAGAAATGAAACGTCAAAACCATTTGAAGTCAGGTTTATCGAAATAAACCAGACCGACCTACTGACTGTCTGCTCTAAAAGAGCGAAGACGTGTGTCAGAAATCTCCTTAGAAAGGAGGTGATCCATCGACAGCTTCCGCTACCGATGCCTTGTTACGACTTCATCCCGGTTATAAGCCATACCTTAAACAAGAAACTTGTCTTCGGGTAGTGCCTACTTCCATGACGTGACGGGCGGTGTGTACAAAACCCGAGAACGTATTCACCGTAGCGAGGCTGATCTACGGTTACTAGCGATTCCGGCTTCATGAGGGCGAGTTGCAGCCCTCAATCTGAACTGGGGGTAGTTTTGATGGGATTTGCTCCAGCTTGCGCTTTGGCGTCCCTTTGTTCCTACCCATTGTAGCACGTGTGTAGCCCAAGGCGTAAGAGCCACGCTGATTTGACGTCATCCCCACCTTCCTCCAGGTTAAACCCTGGCAGTCTCGTTGGACACTTGTAACCAACAATAGGGGTTGCGCTCGTTCGCACACTTAAGTGCACATCTCACGACACGAGCTGACGACAACCGTGCAGCACCTGTGTACCACCCTCGAAGGCGCTTCTGTTTCCAGAAGATGCAGGTACATGTCAAGCCTTGGTAAGGTTCCTCGCTTACCGTCGAATTAAACCACATGCTCCACCGCTTGTGCGGGTCCCCGTCAATTCCTTTGAGTTTTAGCCTTGCGGCCGTACTCCCCAGGCGGATAATTTAACGCGTTAGCTACGGCACTAATGAGGGTCGATACTCTCTAGCGCCTAATTATCATCGTTTACAGCGTGGACTACTGGGGTATCTAATCCCATTCGCTCCCCACGCTTTCGTCCTAGCAGTGTCAGGTGGCACCCAGAAGCCTGCCTACGCTATTGGTGTTCCAAACGATATCAACGCATTTCACTACTACACCGTTTGTTCCAGCTTCCTCTTTGCCCCTCTAGTCTTGAAGTTTCAAAGGACAGTTACGAAGTTGAGCTTCGTAATTTCACCTCTGACTTTCAAAACCACCTATCGGTACGCTTTACGCCCAATGATTCCGGATAACGCTTGAGGTCTCTGTATTACCGCTGCTGCTGGCACAGAGTTAGCAACCTCTTATTCTGCAGGTACCATCAAAATTTTTCCCTGCCAAAAGGACTTTACAATCCGAAGACCGTCTTCGTCCACGCGGCGTCGCTGGATCAGGCTTTCGCCCATTGTCCAAAATTCCAAACTGCTGCCTCCCGTAGGAGTCTGGGCCGTGTCGCAGTCCCAGTGTGGCGGATCACCCTCTCGGGCCCGCTAACCGTCATAGCCTTGGTAAGCTTTTACCTTACCAACTAGCTGATGGTGCCCAGGCTTCACTTTAAGCGTCTTGCGACTTTAAACTTGCGTTCACATTGAGTATTGCACCACCTTTCGGTGGGATATCCTCAACTTAAAGAAAATTCCTAGGTATTACTCACCCGTTTGCCGTGGGTCTAAACCCACCTTTCCAGCACAGTGGGATCCGAAGCTTGGAATTCACGTGACTTGAAGTCGCGGCCGCACTGACCCTATAGTGAGTCGTATTAATTTAAATCATACCAACATGGTCAAATAAAACGAAAGGCTCAGTCGAAAGACTGGGCCTTTCGTC